>Ga0315320_10000117_pt1 | contig 60799 bp, 60 predicted proteins | sample M140m21515metaG_FD_203458 | JGI IMG/M metagenome (GOLD analysis project Ga0315320, IMG submission 203458) | Ammonia-oxidizing marine archaeal communities from Monterey Bay, California, United States - M1 40m 21515 | ecosystem: Environmental > Aquatic > Marine > Coastal | place: USA: California... | reverse complement strand
GTTCGAAGATTTCTTTTTGCATTTCGTTTTTGGTCATAAAAGTAATTTTAGCAAAGTAAAAAAGTAATTGCAAGCTTTTTATTCATCCATTAACCACTCATCAAGTGCATAGGTGTCAAGCTCTGGATCTTTGAACCTCGCTCCGTCCGGGGTTGTGAGTGCGTCCATCTCTTCAAGCTTGTTTGCAAGATCTTTGTAATGCACAAATCTGCGAGAAAGCTTATAAAGAGATTCGTCATTTCCTAACCAAAGAGCTACATTCCAAGTTGCCCAATTTTTCCATCCGTTGTATGTTGTATCTGTCATGATAGTAATCTAGTATAATTGGAAGTAAAAGTCAAGGATTATTTTAATTTTTTTTATATTGTAAGCTATTGCTTTCCAATGAGTTATGCAAAAGCCTAGGGCCGAAGCCCTAAGTCGTTGATACTTAAGGACTTGGCGTAAAGCAAAGTTGAACCTGCCGAGCATTGGATTTAGAGTTTGAGTTATCATTTAAGTAGAATCGGTTACTAGTTAACTTTTTGTTTTCTTCTTTAACCTTTTCTCTTGTACCTCCAAAGCCTTTGATTGGGTTTGATTTATCCTTCACAAAAGATGCAATTTTTTCCATGCGGTCAAAGTCAGATTTATTAGTGCAAGGCTCGACTTTTATTACCTGCAAGTCACAGACATTACAAGGAACTTTATCGTAAAAGACAACAATCAAAACAAGTCCGTTTTTTATTTTATTCATTTTCTTCATTGCGTCGCCCATTAAAAAGGTTTTACGATTTTTTTCGTAGAATTTTATTTCGATGTCTTGATGGAATTCTTTTGGCAAGTTGCTACGCTCGGCAATAGATTTTGGGATATCGCAAGCGTGTCCATTTTGGTCGAAAAGGTTGCCGTTCTGATTTCTGAAGTTAAAGAGCCTTGCTACTGCGATTTCACCTGCTTTACCGTGTTGTTTATTAGCTGATCCTTGAGAGTGAACCATTCCGTTTCTAATGTCGCGAAGGGATTCGTTAACATATGACCGAAGAGAGTTGAGTTGATTTTCTGCAATTTTCATAATTTTATATTTTAGCAATTAGTTTATAAGTAAAGATATTATATAATTTTTTTTCTGTGTCAAACTTTTTTTAATCTTTTAGCAGGTCAGACCACATAACATAAAAGACAAAAGAGAACGAAGAGAGGAAGATTATTTCTAGAATCATGATTATTTATTGTTTGAGAGAATAGGAGCTTTTTTTGATTTACTCAAGCGTTTTGCAATTTCCATAGCTTGTGCGTAACTTTTTGCACTATCTACTAGCTTGCCGTTGTAAAGAACATTGAACCAATTTTGGAAGTTTGGGTTTCTGAATACATTTATCATTTTTGCAATTTGTTTTTAGATGTTATTAGTAAAGACTAACCTAGTTCAAGCAACCTGTCAAGCGTTTCTTTCAACTGATTTCCACCCGAAAGCTTTTATCTTATCTTGGTAGCGAGCTTGTGGCAACATAAATTGAAATTCAGAAATTCTTGCTTTAATCCAATTAATCTCCTCTTGATCCATTTGACCTTTAAACATTTCAAGTTGAGCTTTGTCTAGTCTAATTTGTCTTTGTATTTGTTCTTCTGTCATATCTTACTATCGTTTATTTTTTAGCTAATGTCAAACTTTACTTTACTTTTTTTTGAGTTTTTTTAAGTTTGAAGGCGAGGAGTATTTTTTCTCTTTCCGTGAGTGGTTGTCTATCTTTTTGATTCATACCTAAACATAAGCATAAAACAGTAAAAACACAAGCATAAAATTAAACTATTTTATTGCATTATTGTATCGCATGTAACTATCTGTAACTCAACGAGTTATGCAACAACCTAGGGCCGGAGCCCTAAGTCCTTACTGCTTAGCTACTTAGAACACTAGAAGATCGGGCTGTGAAGTATTAGAAGCGAACCAATCGGATGAATCAATTTCTTGACCATTTAGTACAGGCTCGAATTTGTACTGATAAACGCCCGCGTTAGCTATGCCGTTGACGCGTTCGCGTGTGGTGGGTGTATTCCATCCCGCAAGCGACCATCTAACAAGCCCGTCAGGATCGCGTTTGACAATCGCGTTACCATGTAGCCAAACGGTTTTGCCGTCTGTTTTAGTATTGCCGACTTTTAAAGATGTGCCTTGCTCGAAGGCGTTTTTAATTTGCTGTGTTACTTTTCGCATAATTTTATTCTAGCAATTTACTTTGTTGAGTCAAGCCTATTTTTGTGAAGAATTACTTGCAATTGTTTTCTTGCTTCCTGTATTGCGTGCAACGCATCCAAGACGGCTTCGCCTTGTGTGAATGTTTTCATTTCTGCAGTAGCAAGGAAATTCAGGTTACCTTCAGCTTTAGAAAGAGCGAGTCCAAGCTCTAGTTCGATGAATTTTTTTTGATCTGTCATGGTATTAAACGCTTTCTATTGATGAGATGATGCGAGCTCCTGTTTTGATTTGCTTACGAAGATCTTTTCTAATTTGGTTTGCGATTATTAACGCTTGCGCATGAGATTTTGCGTTGTTAACAAGCTCGCCATTAAGCAAGATGTTGAACCATTCGGAAAAGTTTGGGTTTTGTATTATCTTAATCATGATACTAATCTATAAAAATTTTTGTGCAATTGCAAGAAAAAAGAAAGTTTTTTTAAGTTTTTTTTACGCTATCCATTCGACAAGCTCAAACTTTCTAGGCAGTCCAAACTTTGCGAGATCTTTGTTTAAGTCTTCAATTGACGCATGATGCTCGCATTTCATCATGACATTTTCGCTTATTAGTTCGCCGGTCTTACGGTCAATTATATTTACTTTAGCAATGAAGCCGTTTACTTTATTATTTGTCTTAATCATATATTTAAAGTAGCATACCACAGCAGAAAACACAAGCCTAAAATTCAACTATTTTATTGCATTATTCTACAGCGTAGAGAGTGAACCCTACCCATTAAATGGATTCATTTTGCAATCGAATTGTGCAAAAACAGCCGGGGGTGGGTTTTCTCAATATGAAATACAATACATTTAATTATAACATATGTTAGGGCTAAAAAAAATCGGCGCCTATTTTAAAAATAACCAATTTATATATAAAATCAGAAAATCGCGCGCCTTTACTAAAAACTAAAAAAACGTGTACTTTATGGTTAATATAATATATAAAATGCCTCGACGCAAGAAACAACCTGAAATCGTGAATGAGGAGGAAATCGAAAGAATTCGTGTCTCATTAACCAAAATAAATATAAAACTTAAAAAAATAAGTTTAACGGATAAACAAAAACAATTATTAAAAATCATCTTTGATAATGATTCGAAAATAATATTTATAAGTGGTCCTGCGGGAACAAGTAAGACATATGTTGCGATTTATGGAGCTTTACAGCTTTATAATATGAATAATGAGCGCGGAATTACTTATGTTCGAACCATTGCAGAAAGTGGCGAAAAGAGTCTTGGAGCATTACCTGGCGAAATGGCGGAAAAGATAAATCCGTACATGATGCCTATGAATGAAAAATTAGATGAGTTATTAATTCCTGGGGAAGCCAGAACAATCAAAGAAAAGGATATCGTTAAAGGCATGCCCATCAACTATTTACGAGGCGCAAGTTGGAGGGACGAAGTGGTGATCGCGGATGAGTCTCAAAATTTCACATTTAAAGAATTAACTACGTTAATGACGCGATTAGGCAAAGGAAGCAAATTAATTATTTGTGGCGATCCGATGCAAAGCGACATCAATGGAAAAAGCGGTTTTTCAGACATGTATTCTGTATTTAATGACGAAGAAAGTCGCGAAAAAGGAATACATACGTTTCATTTTGGTGCAGAAGATATTCAAAGAAGTGAAATATTAAAATTTGTAATAAATAAAATACAAAAAAAGAATGCCTGAATTTTATTCAGATAGGTCAGACTTGGACCCCGTAAGCATAAGGGACGCTTATTTATTTGCGACATCTCATGTGAACGCTACTTTTCCTACAAATGTAAAAGGCCTTACAGAAGGAATTATTAATGCAGACGGAGAATTGCCTTTTGGAGATGATATCGCGCCTTATGGTTTGTCGGAGTTGCATAATTTCAAAATAGGAAGCGAATATTTTCAAAGAAATCGTGGGGACAATCCATTGCTTTATAAAGCTGGATCTAAAATTGGAGAATATTTCGCCGGAGGTCATTTTTTATCAGAGATTTCTTGGTTTATGGATTTAAATGGTTCGAAATTTAAAACTCCATTAGCTTATCAAAATCACATTTATGATATAGCTCAGACTGATACATATAATGGGACTAAGACTTCAACTATAGATGAACAAACAAAATATCGGAAAATTAATTGCAGGCTATTTCACGATCAATGTGTTTTTAACAGTAAGCTGGAAAAGAACAGTCCTCCAGTAGGATTCCAACAGAATCTTGCGCACATAGAATATTCTAGTAGCCAAGATTACAGAAGTATATTAAATCCTTGGATTACATATACCGCTAGAACATATTTTTCTGATGAAATTAGTTATATCGTTTGGCCAAAAGAAGTCCGATATCAAAGAGGAGGATTGTATTATACTATATATAATGCTGTAGACGGGGATTATAGAATTGGTAAAACACCGGGAGGAGGTTATGGAGCTTTATGGGGCTATGCAGTACCAGAACAAGTTATTCATACTTCTAATACATTTTATACTGGATCTCAGTGGGTTACTATTTATATACCAGTGCGAACGATTATACCTCCCGGACTGAATGTTGCGAATACAAATCATCAGCATTGGTGGTATCATACGCAAATTGGTAATCACGGATATCCAAGCACAAGAAATAACAACTATATATCTGTAGGAACACAATTTTTTGATAATGGAATAGATAATTCTGATACCAGATCATGGGCATGGATGCCCTTTATTAAAGTTAATGAGATCTATTATCATTTACCATCTTTATACGAAAAAATACATGATAAAGATTTTTGGACAAATGACCCAATTAACATTTTGCTTCGATACGATTCTGCTATGTCTGATGGTAGTACAACTGAAATCGCAGAAGATTATTTCGCAAGATTTAAAAATACAGATTCCTCTCCAAATGGCTTCGGTCGACCAAATATAGAAAATTCTAAATTAAAATTAGTTGATCCCGGCGCTTCAGTTTCAGATACGGAGTCGAGGATATTAATTGAAAGTGAAAACTATCAATTTGGCCAATATGTCTCATCAAAATATGATGGAGTATCTTCTCAAACATGCATGGAGCAAATTTCTGAAAGCCCATATATTCCTGACGTATTCCTGCGAGCGGGAGATCATGGTCATGGATATTTTCAATTTGATGCAGGAACAACTTTAGATTATTATATTAAAAAAGTTCAAAATCAATATAGGCTTTACGAAAAAGGGGGCAGAAAAATTGATTTCGCAGATCCTCTGGGTTCAGGTTACGATTCGGCCCTACTATATTCTGGGTTAAAAATAATAAATAGACTTTATATTTCAACAGTTTCTGGAAATGTCTTGCCCCATGATCAATGTTTTTGGGATTTGAAGCTGGCGCCAGGGAGAAAAACTATTCTGTCGTTTAAATATTTAAAATACTCTAGAAATTTAATAATTTATATTAATGAGCAACCAGTTTTCGTTAGCTCTTCCGATAGAAAAGAGATTAAATACGGTTCTTTTTCATTTATTCCATCCTCTAGTCATCCACAAGGTTTAGATGAAGATGGAAAGGTTTCTTGCAAGATCTCTATTGGTTTAGAAAATCCTCCTGTTTACTGGAATGGTGGGTCTGGAGCTGCAGTTGATTTTATTGAATGTCAACAAGAAGCGGAATTAGTTCAAAGCTTCAACTCAAAAGAAGACGCCCTAGAAGAATGGAAGAAAAAGCACTACATGCTGGCAAACTACGCTTATAATTCCTCGTCATATATACAGGAAGATATTCTTGGTTTTATTTTTGTTCTTTTGAATCGAACAGCTGTTGATGGCAGAAACACACCAAAAATAAATACTTATGTTTTGATAGATGGCTCATTTTTAGAAAGAAGTGCGTTTCAAATTAAACTAAATGCTTACGCGGTTTTTCGAGGAGATAGTGATAATAAAATTAATACTTACGCTCTATTAAATATAAGAATTCATTCTTTTTTAGGGGGAGAATACAATAACCCTGGCTCAACAATTTCGCGACCCGGACTGCCTTTTATTAAGTCTAAATGTTTTTCTACGATAAACAATTCTGAGACAGATGCGGCTTATGTTCAGTACGACACTAAACAACAGACGCAAACACAAAGCGTATCAGCCCAATTCGAGATGAAAGAAATAGTTATTGGTCAATCAATTAGTTATTGGCTTAGATACGGCAATAGTATTTCTCATTCAAAAATTCTTCCCGCTTTAAAGGTAGAATATTCTACAGATGGATCAAATTGGGAACCTGTGAATGACCCATCAAATTGTTACTTTGTGTCAAGCTCGGGAGATAGATTAACAATAAACTCTTCGGGTTTGCATGAAATAGATATGTATGATTTCGCCGCAGGATATGGCAACGATGGGGCTGATAGCGGTAAATTTTACGTAAATAAAGCGAGTAAGTATTTCCCGAAACCTTCTAGTCATAATTATTATTATTTTAGATTATCTTATATTTCGAATTCAAATGAAGGACCATTTTTCCAAGGAACTGTTTTAGCATATAAAATATTACGTTTTGTTGCAGTTAATAAATTAAATAAAAATGAGCTAGTGCTTTTTGCTGTGGAACCTGATTTTGATATATTTACTACTGATCAAGACGCTATTGCTGCATCAACTCTCGTTCTTAAGCAGACGAACCAAGGGTATGCAGCTTTGTTTTTTGAAGACGAATATCATAGGGCGGTATATTGTTTTGCAGGAGGCGAAGCATTGGAGTATCAGAAAGACATCTCTTCGTTGAACGAAGAGGACTCTCAGGGAAACGCGGTAAATTTTGGCTTTAATATTGAGCAAGAAATCTTAAAAGATAAAGGGGAATCTCTATTGAATCTTGAAAGTTTAAGCACAAATAATAATAATGAATTTAACGAAAAAGATATTCAGCCAGATAATAAAAAAATAACTAGATCATCTTGGGCTTTAATGCATAATTTAAGGGTTAAGGGCGAGGATTCAAGCGGCAATTTAAGCGAATTAAATTATCGACCATATAATCATTATTCTGGAGACCTTAATTCCGAAAGTTATATTGCTGGAGAATCTTTGCACGGACCTTTTTCAACGAAAGCTAAAAGCACATTATCATTTTTAAGGTTTGAAGCGTTTAGACGATCTTTTGTTGAACGCGGTGCTCCAGCAATTATTAACAAATCAAGTGCAGTTATAAAATTCAAAATGTCGATGGGCGGTTTTTTACCTCGTAATGATGCATACTCGACAGAACAGAAGGATCCTGTTAGGACGATTAATGATACTGTAATGCCTCCTGCAGACGGAAAAGATGGGAACGGATGGAGTGATATACCCGTAGATTTAGTATATAATTCGGACACAAACGAACATGGGGATATGCCCACCGACCAAAATACACTACTAAACGATTACAAAATTGACAGAATAAATTGGGATGGATATATGAATTACATCATAGGAACAAGAGATACGAATGGCAATATTACATGGGGGCGTCGACAACAAGGGTCTTTTCCAAGGGCTAACCCATTTGAAAAATTTGTTTTTAAACTTTTTGGTAGAGATCATTACATAACTGTTGGCGCTTCAAAATATAACCAAGCAGAAGATTATAGAGATCAAAAATCTGTTTGGACTAATTTTGGATATCCAAATTCTTCATATTCATTTGTTGAAGCCGTCATTGTTTTTAGAAAAAATAATCAAACTTTTTCTATAAATGAAAACCAAAGACAATACGATGCAGACGCAATCCCAAATGATCCAAGATATGTTTGGGCAATTAAGACTAAGGAGGATATTGTTTGGGAGCTTAACAAGGACGGAAAAACATGGTCAGATAGACAAGCTTATATACCAAAACCTGCTACTAAAACAGGGGTTGTTTGGGACTGGAATGGTTGGTCGAAAGAAATTCCAAGCATTCAAGCTCCATCTGATAAGATCTATATGTCTGTCGGAATATTTAGATATGGAGAAAGAAGCCCTTCTTTTGACGAAAATTATTCGGTAAAAATATATGACGACGATGGAAATCTTGTAAGCGATAGAGTAACTGAAGAGATGTATCCTACAGAAGATGGTCGACCTTATAGATATAGGACTAAAAATGTTGGCCATATATATTGGACAGACCCTGTTTTGTTTGCAGAAGGAACACAAAAAAATATTGTAGAATTTTTATCTGGACCTTCTGATGATGGATCAATAAATGGGGCGACAATGCCTCATTTATATCTCCCAAGAGAAAGGTCCTCTGGGTTGAAATTAAATTATCATTACTTTGTAGATTTGGAAGATAAAGATAAATTGCAATTAGAGATTGCTCGAGAATACTGGGAGTCAATTATCACCACAGATATGGAGATAGACGTAAATATAACATTAATGAGTGGAGGGGGTGTTGGAGGAACTTTAGCTTCTGCAGGTCCAAGAGAAATGGACGAATCAAGTTCGAATACTTTTCTGGGGGCGCATCCACAAATAACAACAATACAGGTAAATCTTGACCCTTTTGATATATATGAGGGTACTGGTCGAGAACTAATCGATACAAGAGGAAAACATGGTATGTTGAACGGTGTGACTCAATTATGCGCAATCATGATTCATGAATTATGGCATGGGTTTGGAGCTGGCCCAAACTGGAGAAGTGTAAATCAGTACTCATATATTCTAAAAAATGGGCTTTTCGGATCGGAATATGTCGGGCAGAAAGCTTTGCAGAAATATAAAGAGATGGTTGATGCCGCTAAATATGCAAAATATATAAACAAAACTAATTATAATATTGAAACTGATTCGATTCAGTCTTTAAAAAATCAAGGTATATTAGCCCCTTTCGACACTAACGCTGTGCCTACCCAGGGCTATGGATTGGAGATAGAAATAACTGAAGGTAAAAAAGGCGGTCATTTTGCGGAATATGCAAGAAAATCTGGTAATACTATAAGGCCAACTTTTACAGAGATGATTAGTGCAATTTATGATGTCAAGGAATCCCCAATGACTTCAGTGGGCATTGGAATGTTAGAGGATCTTGGGTATTCCGTTGATTATAATGCGGTAGCCAAAGATGGATCAAAACTAATTAAAACATCTTTCGAAAATGATATCGATGATCCAATTATAATATATACAGGTATAGAATATTTTACTCATATATATTATAAGGTGAAAGATCCTGATTTTAGAAACAGCGTAAGCTTGGAAGAATATTTAAGTAATCCAGCATACGGAGTTCAAGAGGCATCTTCTTATTTAACCGAAGGCTATAATAACAAAAGGGTATGCACTTCTTGCGGGCATTATCATGCAGATATAAATTTAAATGAAGAAACTGATAATTCAATCGATCCTGAGCGAACCTCCTAGCGAGATATCCTGTTTTCGCGATGTTACATTATACGCAAAAACTTATATTTTTGAAGATGTGCTACTCGAGTGCGAACCTGGCACTCGATCAATCTACTGGAATTGGTTAAAGAGTAAGGGGGCTCATGATTTTATCTCAGAGTTAATTCTTACAGACCAAAAAGAACCCGGGTATAGTATTGGAACTACCCCGGGTTATAATATTGTTACAGACCGTATCGCCTGCTATAATCTAAGCGAAATTATTAACTCGCTGCAGCAGTTTCTTCGCTAACCTGCTCGACCGCTTCATTTGCGGCATTTTCTGTTTTGCTTTTCGCGGCAATTTCAAGCAACGATTTAACTTCATCGTCATTCATTTCTTCAACTTGTTTACGTCCTTGAGCTACAGCTTGGTTTTGCACTAATTGAAGCACTGCGTTAAGAGAGACTTGAGAGAGGGCTTCTGCTAGCGTTGCTCGCCCTAGAAATTCGTTAGCTAGAGCAACTACTGCGTCCTCGCGTTCTTGTGATACTTGATTATCTGTATTTTGAGTGTTTTGATCTGTCATGTTTTATATTATATAGTTTTGATTTTTTTTAAAGTATTAATCTGTATTATTGTATGTTGGGTTTTGATTGTTATATATTCTTTGAGTGAATAAATTATGAAATATTACTTGTTGTTGTAATGTTCTAATTTCTTGATTTTGATTGTTTACCAATTCATTTTGATCCCATGCAAACCACATCATAAAAAATAAAGCTAATAGTAAGCTCACGATAGTTAAATGATCATTCATTAAGTTATAGTAGTGTAAAATATAAGATTATCAATAAATTATTTTTGTTTAGTATATATAGAAAATATAATATATAATCGATAAAATAAGAATGTGCAAATGATTTGCAACCATCTTTTTAGGAAGATCTCTTTCAAAATTAAGTGTAGTAATTATAACAATGACTTCTCAAAGAATAGAAAACTTACCAACTCTTCCGAGTTTAGATACATCATTCGAACCTAATTTAGATTATATTCTAGTCCAAAAACCTGCGGGCGGCACATATAAAATGGCAGGTAGCACGTTCGTGCAAGAATCATTAAAATTGAGGCAGTATTTAGATCAAAAAAATATAAGCGTTAATGCAAACCCAAACGCAGCAAATAACATTATTTTTCAGTCAGATAACTTACTTTCTAGAAATAGTACATTTTCAATTAATATTGCATGGGGAGGGAATTCGGTTAACCTCATTAAGCCGACGGGATCTTTTTCTGTAAATGGAGTAGATAACATCATTCCTTCGTACCTGTCAAATCAAGAAATTATTAAAACAATAAATTTTGTATTATATGCTGATATTAATTATGACCTCGTAAATGATCGAGTATCGCTGGAAAACATATATTATGAGATTACTGGAAATTCAAGTGTATATCCTTCGTTAAACGCTCTCGCTTCTCAACCTTTGAATGCAGCTATATTAGCGACGATTTCAACAGATTATGATTCTCCAACAGTAGAAGACGCAGTAAAATATGTTCCCGCTGGGAGTAATTCTTACGGAGTTCCAGGTCAATTTGGGTATGATCAAAATTACATGTATTTTTGCATAGACACCAATACGTGGAAGCGTTTTTTATTGGTTGACTTCCCTCAAGAATAATTAGTCATTTTTTTTACTTTTAATTCTTTTTATTTCATCTGGTAAAATTCTAACAACTTTATCTGTTTGATTTTCCATCATTAACTCTGCCGGAGTTGAACCGTTTAATTTTGCATTTTCTGTTTTTAACCAACAGGTAGATTGATACGAATTTAAATTTTTACTTAATGTTTCAAGAATTGACTTTTGTGACATGTAATATATTACACGTTTTTTATATTTTTTTAACTAGAAGGTGTAACATATGACCTATGGGGCCAATATTAAATACTATTATAGGAGCCGGAATAAAACTAGCATGTAATTTAATTAATGCATGGCTAGAGCAAAAAAGGCAAGATCAGCTGGCGCTTGCCGCAAGGGACGAGAAAATGTTGAACGCTCTAATCGCAAGCCAGGAAGCTAATGCAAGAGATCCGTTTGTCAAGATAACCAGAAGAATTTTATTTATGAGCATAACTTTCACTATGTGCTTTTTAATGATTTATTACGCAATGAATCCTCATATATCATACGACTTAATCGTCCCAAAAGGAGATAATGCAAAATGGGGATTTTTTGGATGGATTTTTGGAGGAAAAGATTGGGAATTAGTTCAAATGACCGGAGGGTTGATGCTTGCGTCGTTTATGGATTTATGTTTTATGGTTATCGGTTTTTATGCAATCCCCAGTAAGCGTAGATGAGGTTTTTATTGTTTACGACCTTCTTTTTTAATGCATGCACAAACAAAACTGCAAAACTTTTAAGCAGAAAACCAAATACTGATTCTCTTCAAGAAAAATCAAATGTACTTAATATTATAAAAACCGATGAAATATATAACCATCAAGACCCTTTAATTTGGTTCGGGGTGATTATATTAATAGTTTTATTATCGACAATTATACCTTTAATTTTTAAAAAATGAATAGTGGACTTGATATTATAAGCGTGCTAACAGCTGTAGTCTCCGCAGCAACAGCTGTTATTGGAATGTGGTTGAAAATAAAATACGACGAAAAAAAAAGTAAGGAATTAAATTATGACCCTAGGGCTCATAGTAATGTCGTTTCTGCATTAAATTTTATTATGCAAAAAACAGAAGCTGATAGAGTTTACATTTTGGAATTTCATAACGGAGAGCACTATTTCTCTGGAAGAAGTCAGCAGAAATTGAGTTGTACATACGAAGTTATTAGTGAGGGAATAAGCTCGGAATGTCAGAACATGCAAAACATTAGAGTTTCTAATCTTCACGATTTAACAAAATCTATCGCTGAGGAAAAAACTTTCGTATGTAAAGATGTAGCGAATTATAGAGAAGATATAAGTTTTAAATCTTTCCTAGAAAAAAAAGGTGTTAAAAGTTTATTCTCTAGACCCGTTAAAACTTTAAATGGAAAAATACTGGGAGTTATTTGTCTTGAGTATGTAAAGGAGAAAAGGGAATGGGGTTCTGATGCAGAAGAATTTACAGAAAAACAAGCTATAGTTATCTCAGGGTATTTGATATAATTTTTTTTTTAGCTATAATATATTATTATGGCCTTTTCTTACTGTCCGCATTGTGGATTTAAAAATATGTACTCTGTTCTTGCTCCAAAATTCTGTGGTGGATGCGGAGAGAGTTTAAATATATTATCTGCAGCAAAAACAAAAGCTGCTCCGCGCAAATCCGCTCCAAGGAGAGCGGAAATGATTGATGATCCTGATGGAGTAGATATTTATGAAGTACCTCATATTTCAAAACTATCGTACTCTATTGAAAGCGACAAAAATAAATTTGATTTAAAAGATCTTGTTCCACTAGAAGCTTTCGAAAATTTCGAAGAAGATAATAAACCTGCAAAGAAAACTAAAAAACGTGGAAACTCAAGAAAGTCTTAATTTCTCTTACGAGGACAAGGCGGAAGAAATTGACTTAGAGATAAAAAAGAGAAAAGGTAAATGGTTCTTGGATTCATTAGCCTGGTTTGACTTTGATGACGTTCAGCAAATAATAAAGGCTCACATACATAAAAAATGGCACCAATGGGATCAATCTAGATCTTTAAAACCTTGGGTTAATAAAATTATTACTAATCAAATGAAAAACATCTTGCGAAACAACTACAGTAATTTTGTAAGACCGTGCTTAAACTGCCCCTTCAATCAATCGTGCGCCACTAAGGACGGAGGAGAGTCGTCTCTTTGCGGCTTTACTAAAAGCGGTGCGCAAGACTCCTCTTGCCCTTTATACGCTAAATGGGAGAGAACTAAAAAACCTGCGTATGGAATCAAAATGGCATTAGCTTTGGAAAATCACACCCATGAAATTTCATCGATGCATGACCAGAATTTTGACCTTCTGGAATCTCAAGATAAATTGAATAAACATATGGAAAAAGAGTTGTCTGCTAAGCAGTATAAAGTATATGAATTGTTATTCGTGAAACATCTAGATGAAGAAGAAGTCGCTAAGAAGATGGGGTATAAAACCTCCGAAAAAGGGAGAAAAGCTGGATATAAACAAATTAAGAATCTCAAGAAAACATTTAAACAAAAAGCTCAAGAAATTTTAAAGAGAGAGGATATCATCTCTGTTAGGCCAACAATATTATGGATTTGACGGAAGATCAAAAACAGATCGTTAGAGAAAATGCAAAAAAAGTATCTGACCTTACGCAATTAACTAAGCTGGCTTTTCCTGAGGTAGAAAAAATTGACGGAAGAAGTAAACAAGGAAGAGCTGTTAGAGAGTTTTTATTGACCAACGAAATCGATTACGAAACAAAGCATATTTACCCTAAAGAAGATATTTCGTTATCTGAAGAGCAAAAAGATTTCGTAGATCAATCTGTGTCAAACGGCATGACCTGTGCGCAGGTTGCTACCGTACTGTTTCCAGAAATTAGGGTGACTCATAACACTAAGGAATATCAAGCGGTTTTTGGTTACGTAGATTCAAATGAAAAAATCAAAACCCCAGCTTCAGAGGACGCTATTAATAGGAGATATTCTTCGCCAAAAGCTACAAGTAAAATAATTAAAAAAATAAACGACTCCGCTCAAACAAATATTAACGAAGACAAGTTAACGATGGCAGAGAAAAGAAGTATTGAGTCCCTTGGAGCTTTTCTTTCTTCTCCCAGATTCATTCAGGTAATAAATACATACGATGCGCAGGCCGATAGAGACTTATTTGAAGCGGAATTCGTAAGAGCAACATGGGATAAACCTGACCTTACTAGTGACGAAATTAATTTATACATTAATGTTTGCATGGATTACATACATTTAAAAAATATTCAAAGCGCGATTAACAAATTAAATAGAATGTTTGATGAAGCGGAAGACCAGCAAGATTTAACTGTTAGACTTGCGGAGTTATTAAAAACAAAAAGCGAAGAATATAATCAATGCGAAAAAAGAATGGAATCCTTAATTCAAAAATTGCAGGGAGATAGATCAAAGAGGATATCTTCTAAGCAGCAACAGAATGCAAACATATTAGCTCTAGTTCAACTTTTTCAGGAGGAAGAAGAGCGAGGGGTTATGCTGAAAATTGCAGAATTACAAAAGCGAGCTGCAAAAGAAGATGCTGATCGATTAGAGTCTATGCCTAACTGGAAAGCAAGGGTGCTTGGGATTTCAAAAGAAGATGTCATCTAATTATATATGCAAAATTTGCTCTCTAGGATTTGAGAGCGAGAAAAAACTTCACATGCATCTGCGATCGCATAAGGTAACTCTAGCGGAGTATTATATAAAATACTACCCTAGATATAATTTATATTCACAATCAATAGGAAAAGAGGAGCTGCTTCCTTTCAAAAATAAAGACCAATATTTCTCGAAAGATTTCTCTACAAGGGATCAATTAATAAAGTGGTGCGAAAGTCAATCAAGCGATATTGTTAAACCTTATATGCTAAAGTTATTAAAAAAAAGAGTGTCAGAAAAAAATCTAAAGCGCGCCCCTTCTCACTTAGAGCTCGCTGTGAATGAGATGCCCACCATAGAGCTTTATCAAAAACATTTTGGGTCGTATTCTGCAGCCTGCAAGGAAGCTAAAGTTAGGCCTATGTTTGGGTCTAGACTGCCAGATGATTGGGGGTCAGAGGTTGACCCTTCTATTAAAATTTTCATAGACACAAGAGAACAGCAACCTTTAGAGTTTTCTAGTTCAGAACTATTGAAACTAGACTTCGGAGATTATGCTGTAGGTAAAGAACATTATGATTATACTTATGTAGATAGAAAAGGGGAGCAGGACTTTAAGTCTACTTTAAGCAAAAATAACTTAGAAAGATTTAAAAAAGAACTGCAGAGAGCTAGAGATTTCGATAGTTATTTATTTGTCGTGACCGAAGGTAGTATATCGAGTATAGAAAAACATAACCGTTGGTCGCCGCATATGTCTAATATGAAATATATTTATCACAACATGAGGGTGTTAACTCATGAATTCGCAGGTAACTGCCAATTTATTTTCACCGGAAGCAGGAAAGAGTCTGAAAGAATAATTCCAAAATTATTAATTTTAGGCCAAAAGCTTTGGGATGTAGATCTACAATATTATATCGATAACAATTTAATATAATGGCTTGGGAAACAGGAAACCAACTATCTAGGAATTCAGAAATGAATTTCAATGAACAACTTGAGGAAGTCAAGGGTTTTATCGAGGAAAAGGAAGCTAAGATTTTATTGTATAAATTTTTAAGAGAAAATATTACATTTACCGCGGATTTGGTTAGCGGGGTTCAACTGTTCCCTTTTCAGCATATGGCGATTAAGGCTATGTTTAGTACAGATTATTTTATGGGAGTTTGGTCTCGAGGAATGAGTAAATCATTTACTACAGCAATATATGCGTATCTAGACGCAATACTTAATCAAGGAGTTGAGATTGGTATACTTTCTAAGTCGTTTCGTCAAGCAAAAATGATATTTAAAAAAATTGAGGATATAGCATCCAAGCCTGGAGCGACTTATCTGGCTCAATGCATTACGCATAAATCAAAAAGTAATGATGAATGGCTTCTTGAAATAGGTAGTAGTAGGATACGAGCCTTGCCTCTTGGGGACGGTGAGAAATTACGCGGGTTTCGTTTTCACAGAATCATTATTGACGAGTTCGCCCTTATGCCTGAAAGAATTTATAATGAGGTTATAATACCCTTCCTTAGTGTGGTTGAAAATCCCACTCAAAGAGAGCAGTTATATAACCTAGAAACAAGTTTGATAGATAAAGGCGAAATGTCAGAAGATGATCGGCATGTTTGGAGAAACAATAAACTCATCGCACTTTCTTCTGCTAGTTATAAGTTTGAATATATGTATAAAGCGTACGAACAATTTGAAGATTTAATCCGCACCGGGAGCTCAAAACAAAGTGATGCTCACAGAGTTATCATGCAATTTAGCTACGATTGTGCCCCGAAGCAGTTATACGATCAAAATCTTCTAGATCAAGCTAAATCTACCATGAGTCAAAGTCAGTTCGATCGGGAGTTTGGGTCTATATTTACAGATGATAGTAGCGGGTATTTTAAAACCTCTAAAATGGCATCATGCACACTCAAAGACGGAGAAAATCCCCATGTAGAAGTTTGCGGGGAAGTTGGTTCGAAATATATATTAGCTTTTGACCCAAGTTGGGCAGAGAATGAGAGTAGTGACGATTTTGCCATGATGGTTTTAAAGTTAAATGACGATAAAAAAATTGGAACCGTAGTCCATAGCTATGCGTTATCTGGAACAAATTTAAAACAACATATATTTTATTTTTATTATTTACTCACTCATTTTAATATTGTATCTATTATTGGCGACTATAATGGAGGAGTGCAGTTTATTAATGCTTGTAATGAAAGTTCATTATTCAAAAAGAATAAATTAAATATTGGATGTATGAATACAAACTTTGATGACATAGAGCATTACCAGAAAAAATTAATAGAAGGAAAAAAAGAATACAATTTACAAGACACGACTATCTGTTATTTACGTAAACCAACTAGTCAGTGGATTAGATTGGCGAACGAATTGCTTCAGGCTAATTTCGATCATCATAGAATATACTTCGCAAGTAGAGCGATAGACGATGTATACAACGAACAAAGAAAGAAAAAAATACCGATACAGGATATAAAATTCCTAAGAACCTCTCAAAGTTTAGAAAGACAAACCAATGACGCTAAGATGATTGATTTTGTGGAGCATCAATTTGATATGATGAACTTAATTAAATCTCAGTGCTCTTTGATTAAAATATCAACTTCTGCGGGCGGGACGCAAACTTTTGATTTACCTTCAAGCTTAAAAAGGCAAACCGGACCAGAAAAAGCAAGAAAGGATTCTTACTCCGCATTAATCTTAGGAAATTGGATGGTTAAGCTTTATTATGACATGATGAATGTTAAGGCTGAAAACACGAATCACACTTTTACTCCCATGTTTATAAACTAGGTGTACCTTTTTCGTAAATGCCTAAAAAATATAAATATACAACAACTTTTGACAGCACAGTTTTTGCTTCGAGCGATATTGAGGGGTCTAATATAAGTAAAGCTTCTCTCGAGCCTCTCAGGCCGTTAATTCCAAAAGATATCAATTTAGACAGAAATATTGATTTACTGGGCGTCGCATTTAACGCGGCGGTAGTTAATAAGTTTAATAAAAATGGAGACGGTATTGACAGCGAAGCAGCTGTCGCCATTAAAGATTTCTTTATTCATAAACCAACAAATATCGAGCACGATAGAGATAAGATTGTCGGGCATATTGTATCCGCGGGTTTCTCAAAATACGATAATTCGTCCGAGCTAATGTCGGAAGAAGAGGCTTTGATTGAGGATAACGCTTATAATATTGCCCTTGCAGCTGTAGTTTATAAAACTGCAAGCAAAGAATTTGCAGATCTGGTCCTTAATTCTACTGATGAAGAAAGCGATTATTATGCAACTGTCTCTGCTAGTTGGGAAGTCGGGTTTAATGAATATGTGATTTCTGTCGGTGGAGATGATTTATATGGATCCACTATTATCTCCGACCCCCAAGAAATTAAAGCCTACTCCCCTTATTTAAAATCTTTAGGTGGAAAAGGTATGCTGAAAGACGGTAGGAAAGTTAATCGACTAATAATTGGAGATATTTACCCTCTTGGTATTGGTTTTACATCTAATCCTGCCGCAGACGTAAAAGGTCTTATTGCAGAAAAAACAGAATCGCCCGAACCTAAACAGCGAAAAAGTGAACCAATTAATCAATTAATAACAAAAACCGAAAAAACTTCCCATTCCATGGAAGAAGATGTACTAAACAAAGAAACCAATAATAATACTATTATGGACAAAGATATAATCATAAACGAATTCCGAGCAGCTTTAGATGAAAAGCTTGGCAACCAAGACTTTTCTGAAGAAAGCGTTGCTAGCATCTCAAAAGTATTTATAGAAGCTATCCGCGAGAAAGGCGAACAATATGTCGCCGACCTTGAAAAAGCTAAAGCTGAAAAAGAAGAAGCTGTTCAGGCTCAAAACTCTCTTCAAGAGAAAATGGGAAATGTAGAACAACAATTACAATCGACTCAAGAAAAACTTTCAGCCCTCGAGGAAGAGAACGCTGCTCGAGAAGCAGAAGTTCGCTTTAATTCTCGAATGGAGGCGCTAAATGAAATTTATGAGCTTGATGAAGATGATTCTAAAATCGTAGCCTCTGAGCTTGCTAACTTAGGGGAAACTGAAGAAAGTTTTGCTGGTTATCAAGAAAAATTGGCTAAGGTTTGGAAACACAAAAATAAAGAATTTATCGCTACAGAACAAAAAGCGTTTGAAGATCGCGTAGCTCAAGAAGTTGAGAAACGTTTATCTCAAACCTCCGAAGCTTTGGAAAGCGTTACAGAAAAAGTTGAAGTTGTAGAAGCGTCTGCAAGTCAAGAAGAAAGTGAAGCATCAGATGAAATCTCTGAAGCTCTTGATTCTCTTGAAGTTGAAGAAGCTGCTGTAATTAATAATAACGAAAGCTCTTCTGAAGGAAATTCTCTTCGAGATCGTTTCGCGAAGACTTTTAAAGAATCTGTTAAAATTTCATACTAATAATATAGGAAAAAATAAATTATGGCAAAAAGAATACTACCATACCGAGACTACAGTGAACATGATGTCGTTAATATGTTCTCACTTAAGGTTGAAAGCGGTGACTCACTCTCTGGGTGGGTCGAAGCTAGCAGCGGAAAGTGGGACTCAGGCGTTGTTGTTTCTGTAAGTGCGGGAGCTCTACCTGGTGAGGTTTCCGAATTGCGCGCAGAAACTCCAGATAATCTTAGAGATTATCTTGGTGCTAGTTTTAGTGGCGCGCATATTGGATTCAACGGATACCCCGCTAACACAGGTATGACTGTTGCTCCTGCTGCAGCTGGCGGTCGAGGGCTTGGAATCACTCTTCGTGAAACCTTAGCTTTCGACGAGAATGGAGAAAAATTACTCTATTACAAACAAAAACTTGATGAAGCCCAAGGAGTACTTCCTGGTCAAACAGTCCCTGTTTTGACCCGTGGATTAGTCCTTCTTTCTGCTGGTTCAATTGACGGAACTCCATCTGTTGGTGATGACCTAGAAATTAAAGCTGATGGCAAATTAGGGTCGCAGTCTTCTGGCTCAGTAGTCGGTTCTGTAATCGCTATCGGTGAAGAAAGTAACGATTCGTCTGCAAAGAAATATCTCTGCAAAGTTAGCTTCTAAGAAAGGAATTTAAAAATAATGAAAATTACTTTAGAAAGAACACCCGAGCAAGTCGAGCTTGTTAAAGCTATGGCTTCAAAAAATAGAGAGGTTGCCTACGAAGCGCAAACTGCTCTTGCTGAGTTTATTGGCCCAGTATTAGCAGAAGTCGTTAATACTGCCCCTACGGTCAGTAACATGTTTAATTCTCTTCAGTTTAATTCTGACGAGAGTCCAAGCATTCCTTTAGATCTCTATCATGATCTTACTGATGAAGACTATATTCAGGTTTGGAGTCAATCCGTTCCTGGAGGTCTCCCAACTAATCAAGTTGCCCCTTCGCAAAGCGAGCTTAAGTTCACAACTTATACTCTCGATAGCGCATTAAGCTTCGATAAGCGTTACGCTTCTCGTTCAAGGCTTGACGTTGTAAGTAAAACGTTTACTCGTATGGCGCAAGAAATCCTTCTTAAACAAGAAAAGACTTCTGCAACTATGATCATGACTGCATTGGCAAACGCAAAAACTAATTCTGCGTCTGAAAACCATGTTATTCGTTCGGCTCAAGCAGGTCGATTTTTACTCTCCGACCTGAACAAGTTGTTTACGCTCGCTAAAAGAATTAATACTTCTTGGACTGGCGGTACTCCTGCTGAGCGTCGTGGACGCGGAATTACAGATCTTCTTGTTTCTCCTGAAATCGTAGAAGAAATTCGTGGTTTAGCTTACAACCCAATCAATACTAAAGGTGATAACACTGATATCGCTGGTACTGATAGTATGCGTGATGCCATCTTTAACAGCGCTGGTATCCCCGAATTTTACGGCGTATCTATCCAAGAGTACAATGAAATGGGTAATGGTCAAAAATGGAATACTACGTTTGGTGTAGCTGCAGGCAGCACAAGCTGGGAAGGTAATTACACGACCTCTGATGCGGCTTCCGCTTTTGACACTTCTACAGAAGAAATTCTTGTTGGAGTAGATCTTAGCCGCGAATCAATGATTCGTGCAGTAGCTACAGATTCCGAGTCTGGAGACGAGTTTAGTCTTGTTTCTGATGATCAATTCGCTACACGTCAATCTAAAATTGGTTACTACGGCTCTCTTGAGGAAGGTCGCATGATCATAGATGACCGCGTACTACTTGGTCTCATCGTTTAATTTTTAAAATAAAATTAACGTTTTATAAAAGTCCACCTCAGGCGACTGGGGTGGATTTTTTATTTTATTAATTTATAATATATTAGTGTATTAATTCACAAAGGAAAAGGTAAAATTATGACAAATAAAAAAACAAAAACGAGTAAATCTACGAGCTCTGGGAAGCTCGCTAAAAAAAAGAAATCAAACCTTGACAGTTTGCAGCAAACAAACGGCAAAAGTTACGAAGATCAAGTCGCTCGCGCGCGAGAACTAGAGGATATTCTTGGCGTCGCTAAAATAAACCCATTTAAGACAAACGATAAAAGAATATTTGAAGAAATGATTCAAGAAATGAATTTAACTGACCTTCAGTCTTTTGCGGTAAAAGTTGGAGTTTTTCCTTCGGGAAACAAAACTGTATTAAGGAACAAGATAAAAAGGGCATTCGACTCTAGTCTACACGGCAAAGGAAGTGTGCAGGTGATCGGCGAACCAATGAAATTAGACCCAAATAATCCAAAGCATAAAGAATTAATTGATTACCTAAAGAATTAACATGGCCCACGATTTATCCCCAGATACTAACTTAGGAAAGCTCGCTGTTGGCATATATGATCAGGATATTGGAGAAGAGGAGCATGGTGAAGCGAGAAATAAAGAGATTGGTTTAATATCTGGATGGCTAGAAGGTCATTTAGGGGAATTAAATAATTTAATTTATACTTGTTTTAGCGGAAATAATCCAGAAGGACTGAATCTTGAAGAACAGTCTATTATGAGAGAAATGTATATCTCTGACTATAATCGAAAATCTCAAAGAAAAGTTTTAAATGGTTCAGCAAATGGAACTGACTTCCTTGTTATTAAAGAAGGCGATTCCATGATTCAGAAACCGAATCAAAACTTAATAGCGAAAAGCTTTCAGGACGCATACGATTCTTCCCAAGATCGATTAAAAGATTTAGTTTATTCTTATAATTTATACAGTGCAAAACCAAATCAGGTTTATGGAGCGGACGCCCCCTCTACCGGACAAAACACTTCTCTGGATTCATATTATAAATAAAAGGTGTAATATAATATATGAACAACATGTCTGAGGGTAATAATTCAAATAAAATAGTTAAATCTCAATTATTTCATATCTGGAAGAAAGCTAGGTTAATGTATGATATGGTAAAGGATGAAACCATTTTAGAGGATTGGGTTAAAAAGAGTATTTTCGATGCTTATGAAAATATAGACCAAGCGCTGCAATATGCAGAATATGAAAAAATATTCCCCAATCAAGAAGACCTAAAAGAGCTTGGAGATAAAGAAAAAAATAATTACCTCAGCAATGAAGACAAAAGGTACCCAACTCCCGTATCTCAAGAAACTGGGGATCAATTTATGACAAGGTGCATACTTGACGCTAACATGAAAAAGAGATATCCAGTTCAGGGGGATAGATTTGCAGCCTGTATGTCTATTTTTAACGAGAAAAAAGATGAAGCACCAATAAATCCTGGAGAAAAATTCGAAGACCCTATGGAAGTTAAGGAGCCTGATCAAATCGATCCTGTTAAGCCTCTGCTTCCGTAATTTTGTAAATTATTTCGTTTTTAATAAAACTAAATTTAATGTTTTGATTATCTCTTAACTCTTTGCTTAGAATGAGTTTTGATAATTTATTCTCTATATATTTTTGAATTAACCTTTTTACTGGCCTGGCCCCCATTTTCTCTAAAGCGGCATTTTCTGCGATAAAAGATGATACTTTGGGCGTGATTGATATTTTGATATTTTTATCTTTTAATTTGTAAGATAGTTTGTCAGATTCTAGCTTTACAATTTTAGATATATCTTTTGCTTCGAAGTTTTTAAATAAAATTATTTCATTTAAGCGGTTTAAGAATTCTGGCCTAAAAAATGTCTTTAACTCATCCTTTAGCTTATTCATAGCTTCGGTTTCTCCTATTGGTGAGCCAAAGCCTATCGAGGGCTTGCTAATCTTTTCGCTACCTATATTACCTGTTAAGATAATGGTGCAATTAGAAAAGTTGATTTTTCTACCAGAATTGTCTGTAACAAAACCTTCTTCGAGGATTTGCAATAAAATATTTAAAACCTCTGGATGCGCTTTTTCTACTTCATCAAACAAAACAACGCTATACGGGTTTTTGCGGACTTTTTCAGTTAATTCTCCACCTTCTTCATAGCCAACATATCCTGGGGAAGCGCCTATAAGGCGACTAGAAGAAATCTTTTCAGAAAACTCGCTCATATCTAACTGAATCAACTTATCTTTGCTTCCATATATAAATTCAGCAATACATTTTGCTGTATATGTTTTCCCTGTGCCGCTTGAACCTACAAGCAAGAAGCTTCCTACAGGCTTGCTCGGGTCTTGCAAGCCAGATTTAGACCTTAATACGCATTCTGAAATTTCTTTAATGGCTTCGTGTTGTCCGATTATTTTTTTATTTAACTGCTTGAAGAGTCCCAGCATTTTTTCTGAATCTTTTTTAGAAATTTCTGACATAGGGATTCCTGTTCTGGAAGAAATGACTTCGTATATATCCTTTTTTCTTACTGAGATTTTAGATTTTATGGTTTTTTTTGCCCATTTAGAAATAACTTCGTCATATCTCTCAAGTAGGTTTAGCTGCTGATCTTCTAATTCAATAGATCTTGCGCCAGTTAAGTGGACTTTTGATTCCTCAACCGCCAAATCTTCTAGCTCTCTCTCTATATCTTTAGCTTCCTGAGGCCTTTCGATGTTTTTGATTTTGACCTTCGAGCCCACTTGGTCAAGAATGTCAATAGCTTTATCAGGAAATTGTTTATCTACAATATATCTCGCCGAAAGGTTTACAACTAAATCTAGCACTTCATCTGGATAGTGAATACTGTGGAATTGCTCGTATTTGGTTTTTATTCCGTAAATTATTTGTTTGGCTTCCTCTTTGGTTGGTTCGATCACCTTTACACCTTGAAACCTCCTGTCTAGAGCTCCATCTTTTAATATAGATTTTTTATATTCTTCTTGCGTAGTTGCCCCGATACATTTTAACTCACCTCTCGCCAGTAATGGCTTTAGCAGGTTTGCTGCATCCATACTTCCTTCGGCGCTACCCGCCCCTACTAAAGTATGTATTTCATCAATAAATAATATTATATCTTTATTTTTTCTCGCGTCTTCAATAATTCCTTTCAACCTTTCTTCAAATTGCCCTCTATATTTTGTTCCGGCAATTAAAGAACCTAGGTCGAGCGAGTAAATTGTTTTATTCAACAAGAAATCAGAGCAGGATCCGTTAGTGATTTCTTGAGCTAAGCCTTCAACTATGGCGGTTTTACCTACTCCTGGATCGCCTAAAAGAACTGGGTTATTCTTGGTTCTTCTGCATAAAATCTCGCAGACTTCAGATATTTCTTCATTTTTCCCTATTATGGTATCAAATTTTCCCTGAGAAGCTAGCGAATTTAAATTGGTTGCAAACTTCTCTAGATTTTGAAGTTTCACATCCTTCACCGGAGCTGCCTGGATAAAGCGTTTTTCCTTTCTTTTTTCGGCAGGTTGATGCTCTTTTGATAAATGAAGGTATTCTCTTACTTCAGCAATAATATCGGTTTCCGAGGCATTAAATGAATCAAAATACTCTGGTATATTTGACTCTTCGTATTTAAGCAAAGCTAATAGCATATGTTCTATACCTACATATTCATGGCCAAGCTTTTCGCTAATAGAGGCCGCAACCTTTAATACTAAATGGAAATGTTCGTCATAAACAGGTCGTACTTCTTCTGGATCTGCATTAAATTCATCTTGTGAAGATGCTGCAAAAATAGCGTCTTCGATTTTTTCTTTTAATTGCGCTTGGTCAATTTGCAATAAAAACAAAATCTCACTCAAAATACCAGCATTTAAATTTACCATGCCGAAAAATAGATGATCTAGTGCGATATACTCGTTGAAATATTTTTTAGCAACTTTTTTGGCTTCATTTATAGCTTGTTGCGCTCGAGGCGTAAAGTTAGGTTTTGGAGTCATTTTCATTTAATTACACTGTAAATCATTTAATATCAGACATTTTCATGTATATCTTTTCATCCATTATGTTTAATGAGTCCAGAAATACTATGTCTTCCCCTTTTCTTCCATACACTACGATTATATTCTTTTTTGATGGAGTTTTCTTCTTTGATTCGAAATATCTGTCATAAAAATTGCCTCTTCTGGAATTTAAAAGCATGGCGTCATATTTGCCGTGTTCATCTGTAATTGACAGCTTCATATATTTGTTCCCGTTGCGAGAAGTTCTTTTAATACAGTCTTCCACGACTCCAATGAATTTACCTTTTTCATCCGAATCCATGAGATTTAAATCCCTTGAATCTTTTAAAGCTTTATAAGAATCAATAAAACACGATTTAAGGGATGAGCTATGGCTATATCCAAGAAGTTCTGTTTCAAAATACCAATTCGCGAAACCTTGATACATTTTATTTTTGTCATAAATTAATTTGTAAACATCATATTTCTTCTTGAACGTTTTGAATCTAGACTCTTTCATTAATGGTTTACCGTCATCTCCGACCAAGTCTCCTTTTTTGGCGTCTGCTATGCAGTTTAGAAGTTTGTATTCATATTTTTCTCCAAGAGAAATAAAATTACGCTTCTCTCTATCAGTAAGAAGGTTAAACGCTTGAGCTTCAAGAGCCATTAAAGACCTGTTTTCGCCTTTACTTTCTAAAGCTCCAGCTTGTATTAACGAACTTAAGATTCCAATATTTAATCCAGCCTGCTTTGCCGCAAGAAAGATATCATATTTTGTGGGAGTCTCGGTAGAACGAAAGTCTCTGAGAGACTGAAGTGATTTCTCACTTACGCCTTTAATACTATTTAACCCAAATCTAATATTCTTTTCTTCAAAAGAAAAATCCATACTAGACTTAGCTAGATCAGGGCATAAAAGTTTAATGCCGAAACTGGACAATTCCTTAGAAACTTTTGATATTTCTTCCTGCGGAGATGGTTCGTATTTGGTCATTTTTAATAAGGATATAAAAAATTCTCTTGGGTAATTGAATTTTAAATATGCTGTCCAAGCAGACAGAGTTGCGTATGCAAGAGAGTGCGATTTATTAAAAGAATAATTTGCGCTATCTTCTGCGACGCTCCATAGTATATGAGAGATTTCTGAAGGAAGATTATTTTGCTGGATTTTGTCCTCAATCTTTTTTTTCCAAGCAGGCATTTGGTCGACTTTTTTCTTACCTACAATTCTTCTAAGCTGCTCCGCTTCATCAAGCGTGAATCCAACCTTAACTGCCATTTGCATTAGCTGCTCTTGGTAAAGGGGGATTCCTCCCGTATAATCTAAAACGTCACTAAAAAATTCATGAATAACCTGAGCTTCCCCCGTCTCAGAATATGTTGCGTAATCATCTAAAAATTCTAAGGCTCCAGGCCTTCCAATTGCTACAACTGCGCTAAGCTGCTCTAAGTCTTTAGGTTTGATCTTTTTGCAGACTCTATAGTTTGTGTCAGATTCTAATTGAAAGAGTCCGTGAGGCGTGCTGAGGGAGCGTAGCGGCGTGTATACGTCCGCGTTATTAAGGTCTACCGATGAGATGTCAATATCTAGGTTTCTGCATACATCATAAATCACACTTAAAGTCCTTAATCCTAAGATATCAAATTTAACCATCAGCTCCGCCACCCAATTCATGTCGTAACCCGTAACTAAAGCTCCGTCATTCGATTTTTGAATTGGACAAATGTCTGTGATTTTTTGAAAAGAAATCGCAATGCCACTAGGGTGGACGCCAGAGTTTTTATTTAAACCTTCTAGTTTGAGAGAGATCTCGAAAACTTCTGGATTATTTGCCGCCCAATCTGCAAATTTTTCACTTTCTTCTGTTGCGGACGAAATAGGCATAACAATACCGAATTTTTTTGGAATAGTACTACTGACTTCATTAACTTCTTGTTCAGAAAGTTCTCCAACAATTTTGCCGCATTCTTTCACGCAAAGTTTTCCGCTAAGAGTGTTAAGGGTTAATATTTTTGCTGTACGAGAGGGATGCTTTCTTTCAATATACTCGATAACTTCAGCTCGTCTTTCATATGCGATATCATTATCAATATCCGCCAAAAGACTGCCGTCAAGATACGTTTCTCCGTCTTTTTCTATTTTTCTCGCCCTACTCTTGGACACAAAGCGCTCAAAAAACAAACTATACTTAACGGGGTCGACATTTGTAACCCCAATTAGATATAATACTAAAGAGCCTGCGGCTGACCCTCTTCCTGGGCCAGTCGGAATATCATTTTCGTGGCAATAATTTATTATATCCCAGTTTAATAAAATATAATCTATAAATCCTAGTTCATCTAAAATTTTTAATTCCGATTTTGCTCTTTCAAAGTAATCTTTCTTGTTTTTAAATTTATCTACCCCTCTATCGTATACCCCTTTATAGCAAAGCTTTCGAAGAAAGTCGAAGTTAGAAATATCTTCTGACGCTTCAAGCATTTCATAATATTTTTTTTCAATTTTAATCTCAGGAAGCTTCACTCCTGGAGGGGCGCAGTCTTCATACTTTTCGAATTGTTCTGTAAAATTCATTATACTTCTATTTCCCATATCATTTTTTTAAATACTTCGTAGTTAACTTTAATGTCGTATAAGGCATCATGCAATTTTTTCTCATCAAAGTCAACATCAAAATCTTTGCAGCACTGCCTTAAGTTGCAACTTAAGCCTCTTTCAATCAGGTGGTTAAGTCGGTATTGCCACGCTAAAAAATTATCATCTTTATCTAGCTTTATTCTCTTTTTGAGAGCTTTTGCAAGGCATAAGGTATCTACTAAGTGCTCAGTATAGCTAAAATCTGTTTCTGCATTTTCATCAATTAATTTGCGGTGAACATTATGCATATAAACATCAAACCCTAGTAAGTTGTGCCCAACCTTAAGATAGGAGTCGTCATACAAATACTTCTCTAAATGATCTAGCGCGACTTTGGGGCACGAAGCTTTTTTCTTGTACTTTGATTCTGTAAAGCCTGTGATCTTAGCCGCATCAGGAGAAACGTTTAGTTCGTCCCACTTAAGCCAATAATCTTTTTGCTCTACAATTTTATTATTTTCTATCACAAGAAACGCTAGTTGCCATGGTTTATTATTTGATACAAGATTTAAATTACATGTTTCATAATCAAACAGTAAATACTTTTTATTTTTTTGAAATCTAAGTAGTGATTCTTTCATTTTTCTCCTTCCAGCTTTCGAAGCAAAATTCATTGCTACCGAAGTGATCTAAGTTTGGTTTTGATAACGTTTTATTGCCGAAGCTTCTGCCTGTTATGCACTTATAAGTTTGTAAGGCTTTTACGTCTTTTTTGTTTTTATAATATATACTTTTAGTTGTTTGTGTCTCAAGTTTATTATTTTGCGCGTACTCCTTAACTCTGTCGCCTATAAAATTATCGAAAGGCAGAGAGTTGCTTTCTAGAAACAATATCGGTTTGCAGAAGTCAAAATTTGGTGTGCAGTTGCAAAATTTAATTAAATTATTAAATATAAACGAATCATAAAAGGGAACAGCTAATAATAAATCTTTATTTTCCCAGTATTTTTTTAAAGTTTTACGATCGACGCAATTATAGTTTTCCGTATTAGCTAGGCTTGATATATTATTTAACAATTTACAACCGTTTGAATTTTTAGCAAAGATTATAATCTTATGAGAGGATTGTTGGCTTTCTTCTTTTGGGTTGGTTTTTGCATCTTCTTTCATGTTTATTCTTAAACCAAAAATTAATTTCAATCCAAGGTTGTCTGTTTGTTTTTTGGCTTGCAAAAATCCAGTTAACGAATCTTCGACAAGAACTACTTCTTTTAAGTTATTTTCTATAGCAATTGAAAAAACACTGTCCGACTTGCCTTCTTTATGTGTAATTGGATCTTCAAGCGTTAATATGCTTTTGCCTATAGAAAAGTGGCTTTTAAATAATGGTAACATGCTACATATTCTATACTAAACACAGTTAAATGTCAAGACAGAAAAGTTATTAACACTATTATATTCCTGTTGACAATTTCCCCTCTAAATGTTAATATTTTAAACACAATATGGATATAAAAGTAAAAAAACGAAACGGTAGGCTTCAAGACTTTAATGTCGAGAAAATTAATGCTAATGTTGAACGCGCATGTGATGACATTTCTGACGTGTCTGTGAGTGAAATTGTGCTAGACGCTCAGTTGCAATTATACGATAAAATCACAACCAAGGAAATTGATACAGCTCTTATCTTAAGTGCGAGAGAAAAAATAGAAAAAGAACCTAATTATGGTTACGCTGCAGGCAGGCTGCTGTTGAACACAGTATATAAAGAAGTATTTAAAGAGGGTGTTGATTCAGATGTTTTTAAGCTGCAATACCGAAAAAGTTTCGTTCAAGGGGTTAAAAAATTAGTTAAAAGCGAAAAATTAAACCCAAGAATGCTTGAGTATGATTTAACTAGGCTGTCAGAAGCTATTAAGATACGCAGAGATCTTTCGTTTAAATATTTAGGAATACAAATTCTTGCGGATAGGTATTTTATCAGAGAAGACGATAAAATTATGGAGGCCCCTCAGTCTTTTTGGATGCGCGTAGCTATGGGGCTCGCTCTTAACGAGGAAGACAAGGAAGCGTGGGCAATCAAGTATTATGATATGTTTAGCCAATTTTTATACACCTCTTCGACTCCTACTCTTTTTAATAGTGGGACGGTCAAATCTCAATTAAGTTCGTGTTATTTAAATACTTTTGATGACAGTATTGACGGTATTTTTGATGGGGCTTGGCAAGAAGCTCGCAAGAGCAAATACGCTGGAGGTCTAGGTCTTGATGTCACCCCTTTTAGATCAACAGGTTCACACATTAAGGGGACCAACGGTGTTTCTAGCGGACTTGTTCCTTGGCTTAAGATCTATAACGACCTTCTTGTAGCAGTAAATCAAGGAGGGAAAAGGCCTGGAGCTGGATGCGCTTATTTAGAACCTTGGCATTTAGATTTTGAAGATTTTTTAAATCTAAGAAGAAACACTGGAGATGACAGATTGAGGTGCCACGATATGAATACAGCTTCTTGGATTCCTGATGAATTTATGCGCAGAGTTCAGGGCAAAGACGCTTGGTACTTCTTCGACCCAAAAGAATCCGGTCTGCATGATCTATTCGGGGAAGAGTTCGATAAGAAATATAACGAATTATGCGAGAAAGCTGAAGAGGGTTTAATAAAAAACTATAGGGTTACTCCAGCAAAAGAGCTGTGGAAAAAGATGCTCAAGGTTTTATTCGAAACTTCGCACCCATGGAATACTTTTAAGGATCCATGTAATATACGTTACACAAATCAACACGAAGGCGTTGTTCATAGCAGCAATTTATGTACAGAGATTACTCTTCACACTAAATCCTCTAAGTACGATAAGGGGGAAAAAACTAGCGTTGGAGAAACTGCTGTCTGTAATTTAGGCTCGGTAAATTTACTTAATCATTTAAATGATGATAACGCTTTAGATTATGGCAAGTTAGAGAATACAATACATACCGCTATTAGAGCGCTAGATAGTGTTGTGGATCTTAATTTTTATCCGACTAAGGAGGCGGAAAATAGTAATTTAAAGCATCGACCTATTGGTTTAGGTATAATGGCTCTACATGATGTCTGTCATAGAATGAATATTAATATTGATAGTGATGAAGCCGTTGAGTTTAATGATAAATTATTTGAGTTTTATTCTTATCATGCAATTTTGGCCAGCTCTAAGTTAGCAAAAGAAAAAGGAAAATACGCTACATTTAATGGCTCTCTTTGGAGTCAAAATAAATTGCCTATCGATTCATATTCTGAGTTAATGAAGTATAAAGGTAAGAGACCTGAAATTAATACAAGTTTAAATTGGGACGAAGTTAGGGAGCATATTTGCAACCATGGAATGCGAAATAGTAATGTTATGGCTATCGCCCCCACAGCTACAATTGGTTATATAAATGGAGTCGAACAAAGTATAGAACCTAATTTCTCTGTGTTATTTGTTTATGAGAATAAAAGCGGCAATTTTTTTATTACTAATCAACATTTCATCAATGATATGAAATCTGCAGGATTATGGAATAGCGAAATAGCCAAGCTCGTGAAGAGTGTTGACGGAGACCTATCTTTATTAAATGGGGATATCCCAACGGAATTAAAAGAAAAATATAAAACCGCATTTGACCGCGATATGTTTAAATTAATTGAATGCAATTCAGTTCGCCAAAAATGGATCGATCAAGCTGTGAGTTTTAATCTTTATAATAAATCTACTTCATTGAAATATTTAAATGATGTTTATGTAGCTTGCTGGGAGGCTGGATTAAAAACTACTTATTACCTCCGAAACAGAGCGGCTTCCAAGGTAGAAAAGTCTCACGCAGAAGAGGTTAAAAAAGAAGACCCTTCTGCTTGCAGCATTGAAGCTATGAGAAATGGAGAGATATGTGAAAGCTGTCAATAATGACGAGATTCAAGCATTTAAAGTCCTTTAAGGAAGCTGTAGTTAGATGCAAGTTAATCAGGAAAGACCTTAGGAGAATTAACTCTAATATAGATTCTATAAATTACAGAAAGCAAAGAGATTATGCAGAAACAGCTTACATTCAAACGTTAGAAGAAATAATTGATAGGGGAAAAAAATATCTATCATTAAATCCTGAAGCTGATGAATCCATAAGAGTTGCGATAGATATAGAAAAATATCAACATCTATTAAACAAATTAGAGTAAACTTAATCTTGACTTGAAACGTTATTTATTATACAATAAAACTATGAATGATAAAACAGGAGAATTATTAACAGAAAATATCGCGGGGGTAAATAGAATATTACCTCATAAACATAAATATGCGTGGGATTTATTTTTAAAAAGTTGCGCCAATAATTGGATGCCTACTGAAATTAGTATGCAGAACGACATTAAACAATGGAAGAACGATGAAATCACAGAAGATGAAAAATTACTCGTTAAACGATGTCTTGGGTTCTTTGCGGGATCTGAGTCTTTGGTTGGCAATAACCTGCTTCTTTCGGCTTTTAGGTTTATTACTGATGCTGAATGTCGTCAGTATATACTTCGTCAAGCTTTTGAAGAAAGTCTTCACAATCTTACGGTAGTATACGTTTGCGATAGTTTAGATTTGGATATAGAAGAGGTTTTTGCGGCTTACGAGACAATACCAAGTATTAAAGCAAAAGATGACTTTTTGATGACTATCACTAATGATATTAGTCGACCAGATTTTAGCGCTCATACTATAGAAGGCAAGCAAGAAATTCTTCGCAATTTCCTAACTTTTTGGATTGTTTGCGAGGGTACATTTTTCTTCAGCGGCTTTGCAATGTTATTGGCTTTAGGTCGCCAAAACAAACTTCAAGGAATATCAGATCAAATTAAATACACCTTAAGGGATGAAAGCTCTCACATCGCTTTTGGAACGTATCTAATTAATACTTTAATAGAGCAAAACCCAGAGATTTGGACCAAAGAGATTCAAAATGAGTTTGTCGACCATATGAAAAAAGCCGTTGAGCTTGAGATAGCTTATGCGCATGATGTATTACCTACGGGTATTCTTGGTTTAAATGCAGATATGTTTGTAGATTATATGTACTACATTGGTAATCGCCGGTTAGAAGCTATTGGCTTAGATTATCGTTTCCCAAGCGATAAAAACCCTTTTCCTTGGTTAAGTGAAGTTGTGGACGTTCAAGCTATGGGAAACTTCTTTGAGAGAAGAGTTAGAGAATATCAACAAAGCGGAGCTTTAGAAGACGACTTTTAATTTCAAACGACTCCAAAAGAAATGTTCTAGCCCCCGTAAGGGGGCTTTTTTATGCCAAGATATCAAGCAAAGGCTCGCCTTTATGGGCTATTGTAAACGGTCTTCCGGAAGGAGAGTATTGGTAATCATTTAATGATAAGCCCAAAGTATGTGCAATAGTTGCATTCAAGTCTTCAGGCTTAACAGGCTTGCCTTCTACGGGGGTGCGGCCTGTTTTGTCGGTTTCTCCATAAGTCATTCCTCCCTTAACTCCTCCTCCTGCCAAAAAAGCCGTAAAACAATAAGGCCAGTGATCTCTTCCGTCTCTTCCATTGATGTTTGGAGTTCTTCCAAATTCAGAAGTTAAAACTACTAAGGTGTTAGAAAGCATACCTCTTCGGTTTAAATCAATTAACAGACCGCTTAGAGCTTGATCGATATCGGTACAATTTGCTGCTACTCTATCAAAGTTATTATCATGCGTATCCCATCCCCCTCTTGTTACCTCAACATATCTTACGCCATGCTCTACGAGCCTTCTTGCTAATAAGCATCCTTTTGCAAAATTAGTTTGACCATAAAGATTGCTTGTTGACTCTGGCTCTTTTGTAATGTCAAAAGCATTTAGATCATTGCTATTCATTAATTTAATTGCATCTTTATATAAGTCGGAATAAGCTCTTACTTTTTTCTGCGGAAACTGAGTGGAGAAATTTTCATTCAAAGCTTCTGCAATAGATATTCTGCTTTGAAAATGCTCGTGATCTAAGTATGAAGCCATTTTGCTGTTAGCTAATCCCGAGTTTGGATTGTTAATTGGTAACGCTCCATATTTTGATTCTAAAAAGCCCGCGCCGCCTCCGCCCCCACCTATTTTAACGTTACTAGGTATCGTTCTATTAATTGAGCCAGAAAGTTTAGATACCCAGCTACCAAATGTAGGGTGAACAATTGTACCTCGTTTAAGGTAGCTTGTATGCATTAAATAACTTGCTTGTTCGTGAGCCCCTTGGCTTGTGTTCATCGTTTTAATTATTGCTGCGTGATGCATGAGTTCTGCAGTTTTTGGCAAGTTTTCAGAAAGAATTACCCCGTCTGCGCTTGTTGAAATAGATTTAGTAGGGCCTTGGATATCTGGCGCATCTGGCTTTGGTCCAAATGTATCAAGGTGAGACATGGCTCCCCCCATGTTTAAGTAAATAACGTGCCTTGCTGTCGGAACTCTTGCTCCAGGGTTCAAAGCGCTAACATTGTTATGTATATATGCTCCTGCCATCGGCATCAATCCCACGCCGAAACACGCTTTAGCTGCATGAGCTATAAATTCTCTTCTTCCTAATTCATCTATTGTATTAAAGTTCATAATAGATTATTACACAATTTTGAGAAAAGTCAACAGAAAGTGTATCATATATAATGAGGTTTTTATTACTTATGTTCGTTATACCCAGTATTTTATGGGCTAGATTACAAAGGCAAGATTTTTTAGATAATTGTGATTGGTGCAAAGAGCAAGCCAAGTATACTCAACCTTTAAATCTGGGAGAATGGAGAAGGATGTGTCAAAGAAAGCCTAAGCCCATTTGGTTTAATTATAGAAATATCGGCAAAGTATACGGAACGTACAAAGAGAAGACTTCTATGTGTTGGATGTATTCTCAGAGACTGGGTTGGATATATAATACTCCGGAGCATGAAGATTACATATATACCGATAAATTTGGTTGGTTATATATGAAGAAAAATATGGTATATTTTTTTAGAGAGAAGAAGTGGGGCTATTTCACAAATATAAATTCATGAGTATTGATTAACGTCCATATTATTTCCTTATATGCCTCTTTTTTATCTTTAATATTGTCAGTAAATATTTTCATTTCTTTTGAAGAAGGTTCTCTGTTCAATATATATTTATATCCTACTTTAACTTTATCGTTTAACGATTTTTGAGATTCAATCGCTTTAATAATTTCAAAGTTTTTATTTTTTAATAATCTAGTTTCCACAAAACCATTGAGTAGGTTTAGCACCTGCGTTGCAGAAGCGCTTTTATTTGAGTTTTCTATCTGCTCTCTGTCTGAACCGCCAAACTCGCGAATAAGGTGCCCTACGGGCGCGGGGGAGGGTAATTCAGAAGCTCTTACGGAGTTGCGGTCTTTCACGTGATTTTGTTTATATTCATCTTGCTTGGATTGTTGTTGAGATTTGAATTTATCAACACAAGATTCACAGCAAAATGCAATTGTTTCTCCATTTTCGTTGAGAGCTAATAAGGTTGGATCAATAGCTCTTCCAGGTTTGATTGGGCAATCGGTATTTATTGGTTCCGAAAACTTTGTTTCGCTTGCCATTTTTGGCCTTTCTGTTTTATTAATTTTGGCCATAAGATCTTGAAATAATTCTTCTCCAGTCATAGGTGAGAAATTTTCAAACTGTTCGTAACCTTTTGTGTTTTGCTCTAACTTTCTGGAGTCTATATCGTTAAACGTTAAATTTACTAATGAATCCCAAATTTGTTCGCCACTCATTCTTTCAAGTATTGGGCCTTGGTAAAAATAAGGTATTGCATTTTTTGATTGTTTTTCTGGGTCTGGGCCAGCTACAATCCATTTTACCTCAATAGGTATAGATTGATCTTTATTATCTTTTGGGATAACATCTCTAATGACAGATTGTCTTTGAAAAGTTTTTGTATTATAAAGTATCCTGAGAAACTCTTTCAAGTCATAGTCTAGCGCAACTATAACTTTTTCTAAATGAAGCTGCAGCTTTGCATCTGTAGCTAATGTATCATCAAACATATTATCTAGAGGCTCGATTAAAGCTAAGCCGAAAACCTCTTTCCATAGGCGATTTACAATTACCGCAGTAAATCTTGGATTAGAGTCTGACGCTAACCAATTAGCGTAAATTTCCCTAGAACCTGCTTCTGGAGTTTTAGTTTTTATGTTAATTTCTTGACCAAAAATTGTTTTTCCTGAAAGTACTTCGCTTGGTTTTGCATTATCGTATTGATAATCATTTGGCAAATTAATTTTGCCAGAACCTAAACTATCAAGACCTGTTTGAAGGACATCTTGAATAGATCTAGATTCATTTCTTAGTTGCCTGGATTTTTGCGGTTCACCTGCTTTTTCAAGCCTTCGTTGTTCGGCTCCAACTAGCCTGTTGAATTGACCCAAATTGTCGACACCTCTTCTTCTTAAGTTTGTTGATCCGCTGGTAAATGCCGCCATTTCATAGAACTGCTTTTGTGTCCAGCGATCAAAAGGGTGATCGTGGCATTGAGCGCACTCAAGACTAGTTCCAAGAAAAACCCGCACTGTGTTTGCCATGTTGTCGAGAGGCATGTTTACGTCTCGAGCGAAATAACTAACCCCTTCGTTCCCTTTTACCCAAAGAGCTCCGGACGAAGAAAGCATTTCTCTAACCCATTCGTCGTATGGTCTATTATTTGATATAAATTCTTTTACATAATTTTTGTATGGTATTCCTGAGACTCTATTATTTAACCTGTCTTTTATTCTTAAGATATCCGCCCAGAAATTAAACCAATGACTTACATACCCTTCGCTCCCTAAAAGTTGATCAATTAGCTGAGATCTTTTATTTTTATCCTTATTATTTAAAAAAGCTTCTACTTCGATTAAGGATGGTGTTCGTCCGATAACTTTTAAATATGATCTACGTAAAAACGTAGCATCGTTAACCTCTTTATTTGGTCTTAGATTATATGATCTTAATTTTGCTTCAATTAAACTGTCGATGTACCTCGCATGAGTATTTAAATCATTATCTGATAGAGGTTTCTTGAATTTAGGCAAAGCTGTGTGACTGGGCGGGAAGTTGTTTTTAATATAAGCCTGATTATCTTCTGTTAAAGAATCTATTGCTATTTTGAATAGTTGCAAATCGCTTGATCTTTTTATTAGAGCGTGAGTCGCATTCGCCTCAAGAACATCTCCTTTTAGACCTTTTCCGTTGTTAAAGTAAAGTTTATCGCCGAAGCAATAGATTGATGATAGGAATAATAAAATTAGTTTTTTCATTGTAGGATTATAATATTTAGAGACTATAATTACACAAAAAAGCCACCCATTTCTGGGTGGCCTATGGAACATTTACTAGATTTCTTAAAAAGAAAAGTTAAATGCTGCGGACAATAAATCCTCTCCATTCATAGATTCAGAGTCAACTCTCGCATACCCTAAAGAACCTTCAATAGAATTAGTTAGATTTTTTGAAAGAGTTGCTCCGACTTGATAATAATCATTATTTTCAACCCCATACCTATCTGCATTGCCGACTGATCCGACAATGGTTAGGTTTGCGAATTGCAAATCAAAGCCATGCGACATTCCTCCTTCGAACACATAGTTATTGTCACTTGTATCTCTTTGAATTAATACATAAGGCGACAATACAGTATTTAAGCTCAATTTCACAACTGCATCGAGTTGACTTTGACCGCTTACAACTTCTTCGTGCTCAAGACCCACATAAACTTTAAGTAAATCTGCAAATTCGGAAGAAGCTCCTACAGAAAAAACATAAACACTTTGTCCGTCAGATAGTTCGTCAAAAGAAGATGCCGAACCTTCAAGAGTTAGACTTTCAATTTCTTGACTGTAACCCACTGAAGCAGAGAAACTTTCTTCTGTTAGTAAGGAACCTTTGTTGAATGTGTCGCTTCCATATCCAAGAGATACAGAGCCTGATCCAGCGTAAGCTGCGTTAATAAAAAGCGCCGTAATGGCGGTAGCAGTAATTAATAATTTTTTCATAATTAAAGTAAGATTATATATAATATATCAGAAATGTCAATCAATTTTTATTTTATTTGATAACTTTCCTTTTTTGCGAGGGATTTTAATTTGCAATATACCGTTGTTCATTGATGCAGATATTTTATCAGAATCCAATTCTGACGTAAGCTTAAATGTATTCTTGAATCCATCTTTAAAGATTTGTTGCTGAATATACTCTCCTTCAATAGATTCTTCTTTTGGGGTTTTATAAGAGACAGAGAGCTTTCCGTTGTCGCATTCGATGTTGATGTCTTCCTTGGGTATTCCTGGAGTTAGTAGTTCTATTACGGTTTCTTTTTCTCTCGCAATAACATTAGCTTGAACTGGATAATCATCTAAATCATTAAAATGATCTGTTTCTTCGGGTGATGAGAAGTTAAGGAATAAATCATTTAATAGATGATTCATTGTTGTTTTTGTTTTATTTGAATCTGGTCTAGAATTTTTTTTGAAGTAATATGACATAATATGTATTTGTTAGGGGTTAAGGTATAATAAAATTATATTTGCAAAAGTTATGCCAATTATTTTTTAAAAAGAAAATTTCTCCATTCAGCGCGCTCTTTTTGAAAGGGATGAAAGAAAGGGTAAGGGTAGGAAGGCTTTAAATCTTCGCCTCTATAGTTTTTGTATGGATATATCGCTGCCTTTTTCGAGTTGCATGGTTGACAGGTGAGTGTGACATTATGACTCTCTTTTGTGCCTCCTTTGCTTTTGGGATAGATATGTTCAATGGTCGTATCTTTTATTTCAAACTTATCTCCACAGATTTGGCAGCAACCTTTATATCTTTTATATAAATATCTTAAATTAGGTTTTTGCTTTGTTTGGTGAACCCATTTTGCAGTAGTTAGCAATATAGTAGGAACTGGGTATAGCTTATTTGATGAAGATATAAATGGCTGATTTTTATAGTAAGTAGCCCGCTCTTCATCTACCCATTCTTCCCAGTATAGAGGCTCTCCTGATTGCGATAAAACTTTGATAGAAGAATTTTTATCAGATATTGATCCGCAAGATATTAGTTTTCGAATCCCTTCTTTCGCTGTGGTAATATTAATTGGAGTCCAGAAGTGAGAGAGTATTAAAACAACTCTATCTTTTCCTTGTATAAGGTCCAATATTTATTTTTCAGGTTTTTCGTGGGTATAGCCCATTTTTTTCATTTTAAGATGATCTTCTAAGGTTTTTGCTTTATAGCCTTTCCCTGTTTTTGGGTCATACATCATATGTGGTTCGAAATCTTCTTTAGCATAATCTTTTTTCATTTTTTTAGATTGAGCTTTTTTGATGGCTTCTTTTGAAGGATAGTCTTTATCTCCTGGTTTTGCAGTTTTATAGTTTTTGCCCATTCTTTTTTTCTTTTTTTGAATGTTTTCCCAGAGACCTGCATCAGAAGTTTTTCCTTGTTTTTTGAGGATTGCATCTTGTAGGGGTTTAGGTAATTTTTTTTGCTTTTCAGTTAAACCCGCCTCTCCTTTTTCGTATAAAGAGCTTTTCATTTTATCGTATTGCATAGCGCATGCAGCATATGTTTTATCCTTATCCATTCCAGCTGTATTTACTAAATCTTTATCATAACCTGCGCAATGATCCATAAATGGTTTTTTCATGTAATCTTCAGCAGCTTCAGAAGATTCTTCGGACTCTTCTAAGTTTTCTTCTTCTCCTTTAGTTACTTTAGTAACACTTTTTTTGCTCCACATTTTACAACTCCAATAACGAGCTTTTGTTTTTGGACCAGGATTAGAGCAGTTATGACGAGCTCTAAAATTTTTGCGGCGACCAGGGTTATCACGTTTTATTTCCATATTTGGATCACCAAAATTTACTTTAACGACATTGCCTTTTTCATTTTTAACATAAACAGAAAACTTTTTTGGCCCTTTTGGCGTTCTAAAAGGTTTGTTTAGCTTTTTCCCTTTATTAGCTTCTGCTGCCCAACTTTCTTCGCTAACATATTCTTCGAAACCTAATTCATCAACATCAATAAAAATTGTACTCCACATTTCATCTGTAAACTCTGGGTCTTCTTGAAGTTGATGATTGTAAATATCTAACTTTGCTTGAATAAAATCTTCTTCTGTGAAAAAGTTTTCTTCTCTTATGCCATCATCGATAAGAACGTTTGCAGAAGCTTTTGCGATATCTTGATCTGCTTTTCTGTATGAATCTTTAACTTTCCCGCCTCTAACCATTTTTAGGAATGTATTCACTCGAGCCATAGCCCATTGACCTCTGCTTTTTCCTGGCCTATGGCTAGAAGAAAATGCTCCTGAGCCTCTGCGATAAACTTTCTTTAATTGAGAAAGTGTAACCTTTTTGCTGTATTTAGCATTATGTTCTTTTACCTTAGATTTTAGGGACTCTAGAACTTTTTCTGAAAAGGTAATTTTTCCGCCTTTTTCTCCTGCGCTACCTGGCTTATTTTTATCTGAACCTTTGCGTTTTTCTGATTTTTTTGCGGGTGTTTGCGCTGAACTCTTTGGTCCAGGACGTTTAGCTGAGTGAGATTCATTTTCCATAGTTATTTATTACACGAATTTTTGCTTATTTTCTATATACCAAGAGCATGTTTTTTTAATGCCGTCTGTAAGTGGTGTTGTAGGCTTATATCCCATTTTTAATAATTTATTATTATCCATTTTTTTACGATAAGTTCCATCTGGTTTAGATGAGTCAAATAATATATCACCTTGATAGCCGATTATGTCTTGTATTATATTCGCTAATTCAAGAATAGATACTTCATCTTCAGAACCACAATTAATATGAGAAATTTTTTCATCATATATATTCTTAGCATCGACATATTCAAGGCAATATGTTATCGCATTAGCTAAATCATCAACATACAAAAATTCACGAAGGGGTTTGCCTGTGCCCCATACTTCAATATTTTTTGCATTATTTTCTTTTGCTTCATGAACTTTTCTAATAAGAGCTGGTAATACGTGAGAACTTTTTAAGTTAAAGTTATCTCTAGGGCCGTACATATTGCAGGGCATGACTGAATAAAAATTATTTTTATATTGATCGTAAAAACTTTCGCATAATTTAATCGCCGCTATCTTAGCGATCGCATATGGCTCATTTGTTTTTTCCAATACATCTGTTAGTAAGCTTTCTTCTTTAATCGGAATGTCTGCATTCTTGGGGTATATGCATGAGCTGCCTAAATTAATTAACTTACTCACATTAAATTTGTGAGAAGCATATATTATATTAGATGCAATTTGTAAATTTTGATATATAAAATCTGCGCGATAATTGCTGTTCGCTAAAATACCGCCAACTTTTGCTGCGCATATAACAACAGCTTCGGGTCTTTCTTTGCAAAAAAAAGATTCAACTTCTTTTTGTTTTGTTAAATCTAATTCTCTGCGAGTTTTGGTTAGTAGATTTTTATAACCATTTTTGATTAAATTATTTAAAACCGATGACCCAACCATTCCTTTGTGGCCGGCTACAAAAACTTTTTTACTTTTCATCGACTTAATTGCATGTAGTCATTCTGATACATTTTTTTTACTAAACCCTTAAAGTCAGTCTTCCTAATCCACCCCATTTCTTTTTCGGCTAAATTACAGTCTCCGCATAACTCATGAACTTCTGCAGGTCGGTAGAATTTAGGGCTTACCTCAAAAATTAATTGACCATCTAAGGTATAATATTTTTCATTATCTTCAGATCCAGAAGATTTAAATTCAATTCCTGCACATTTTAAAGTTTCATTTAAAAACTCTCTCACGGTATGCATTTCGCCACTGCCTAGAACATAATTTTTAGGTTCTTCTTGATTAAGCATGAGCCAAACGCCTTCCATGAAATCTTCTGCGTCGCTCCAATCTCTTTTAGCTTCTAGGTTTCCGAGTTTTAAAACAGGTGTTTGTTTTTTGTCTTCTATAGCTAATTTTATTTTGGCTACCGTATGGCTAATTTTTCTTGTTACAAAATCCAAGCCCCTTCTTGATCCTTCATGATTAAATAGCCAACCTTGAACTGCGTACAGGTTGTAAGATTCCCTGTAAACCCTGACAATATGCCTAGCTGCGCATTTCGCGGCGCCATATGGACTTTGCGGTCTGAGAGGGTGGTTTTCGTCTTGAGGGCTACAAATTACATCTCCAAATTCCTCTGAAGAACCTGCATTATAAAATTTACAGTTTGGGGCAAACCTACGAATTGACTCTAAAATATGTAAAACTGCATCAGCATCTGTGTCCCATGTTTGAATTGGATAATCCCAACTTCCGGCCACAAATGACTGTGCAGCAAAATTAATGAAATAATCTGGCTGAATATCAATAACGACATCTCTAATACTATGCGCATCATTCAGGTCCATATTAATCAATTCAAATCGTGATTCATTTTCTAAATGCAGAATATTTTCATGGTTTTTTACGCTTAAGCGTCGCGCTGCGCCGTATATTTTATAATCTGTATTTTTTAGAAGATAGTCAACCATATGGCTGCCGTCTTGACCCGTTACTCCTGTTACTATAATTTTTTTCATTGTATGATAATAATTAGAATAGTAGATATTTATATATATTTAAAAGATTTTAATATGTCTATATATTCAAGCTCTAGACTAGCAAGATCTGGTTTGTCTAAAATAGGATCTGATTGCGCCCATTGCGAAATTTTTTGAACATCAATCTGCGAAGGTAAGAATGTTTTTGCCCCAGATAATTTGACAGCCTCTTGCCTTGAGTCGTAACCGCACGAAATTACATCTGCGCCATTGCCTCGAGAAACTATGCAGCCATGTACTCGATTGCCAAAAAACTTATCTACATTTCTATAATTTTCTAAAACCAAATTTGTATTACCACTGTAATTTATAATTGATTTTTGATTCCAGCCAAGCTGTTGCGCAAGTTGGTATTCTTTATTACTGTGAGCAAAGAAAACAAAATTATTTTTAATTAGTGAATCTGCTACAGGTTTCTGTATTGAGTCCCAGATTTGAGATTGATTCGGGTTAAAGTCTCTGTAGTGCGAGCCTCCTGGCATCAGGTTGCAGGCTTTAATTGATTGTGTTTTTGGTTTGTTTTGGCAAGAAAAAATAGCAGGGCAAGTTAATACTTTAAAGCTTGATTTACATATATCATTAACTACAGGATCTCTAGCGACAACCTCGAATGAATGATCTTTTAATTGCCGCGCACTTCTAGATAATCCATCGATGTCTGCTCCTCGATATATATTTTCCCAGTCTTGAAAGCTGCCTGCACCAAGTACGCAGAAATTATTTTTATTTTGAGAGGGCCATTGTCCTGTCATATTTTTCCACCATTGAATAGCCCAGTTATTGTTTGAATATAAACTCCAAAAAACAGGCATCCCTGCCCATATGCATTTGTCAAAATTAGAACTGTTATAGATATCGCTAGTTTCTTTATCGAGGACTTTAATTATTGCGTTTTCATCAATTTTGCTTATTAGGTATTCTACGCCTACTCTTATAAATTCATCTCCAGGATTTTTACCAATTGTTGAAAAAATTAACCATTTCATAATATCTGCCAATTATTGTCCAAGGTTGTTCTGCCCCAGCCTGCAGCGAATTGCTTTGCGGGGATGTATTTTTTAATTTTATCTTTTAAGTGTTTTTGAGATTCAATCAGGTTACAAAAAGAGCTATCAATGCAATATATTTCTTCAGCCCCTTCAATGATTTGCATCCAATTAAAAATATTGTAGCCTTTAATTGGCATGGCTTTTATTATATTGTCTCCATCTATAAAAACATGGTTTCCTTGTGACGAATTTTCGTGAGCAAGTACATAACTTGAGCTCTTAATCATTTTTTTAAATAAGGAATTTTCTCGAGAATAGTCTCTTTTGAAGTCAAGCTTCCATCTTTCTTCAATCGGAACATTTGATAGTTTATATTTTGCTTCAACGAAGTTTTTTGCAAAATTAGTATTTGAATAGTATTGCTCAGCCGAGCTCCCAAAAAAACCGAAGGACAGGTCTAGCTCCTTATATTGAGCTTGCTTACATATTTCTTTCGCGCGAAGAACCGAATTGTTTATACTACATTTTAAATTAATCGTCTCGACATAATCTATGTCTCTAAATATATCAATATAGTCGCAAAGAACTGGCCATAATATTTGGTAACCTCGATCAAAATAATACTTTGCTATAGGCAGACATATAATGATGTCTCCTAATCTGCCCGGTTGAATGATTCCAAGTCTACTCATATTTTTTTTGAATTTCAATATCTTCTTGTCTGGCTAATTCTATTTTGTCTTTTGATACCGAGTCGGGCCTATCAAGGAAACTTCCAACGATTTCTGGTATTCTCTTGAATTTATAATTATTTTTTGATAAACTGAGCCACATATCATAATCGCCGCTTGAAATGTAATTTTCGTCAAACAATCCAACATTTTTTATTGCGCTTTTTTTAACTAAAGGGAAAGGGCCGCAAATGCATCTTTGAAGTAATGTTTGGTGGCTATATTCGGGCCACATGAAAATGTTATTTATGGAAGAGATATTTTGCTCTCTGCATAGAAAGCAGCCTCCATAAAACAAATCTACATCAGGGAATTTAGTGCAGTAGGCTTTATAGGTTTGCAAGGCAGAAGGAAATAGAATATCGTCTGTATTCCAGTTTACTATATATTTACTTCTGGACGCTCTAATCGCTATATTCCACGCTTGATATATAGAGATTTTAGATTTTTCGGGTAAAACCTGAGAACTAATACCCCTCCTGAAGTTAAAATTTTTAATTATCTCCAGCGAAGAATCTGTAGAATTTGCGTCAACAAAAATAATTTCAAAGTTTTCGCAAAACTGTTCATTAACAAATTTCAAATATTCAGGCAAGAACTTTTCCGAATTATATACTGACACAATTACTGAAATCATAAGACTTTTTCCCAGAAAATATTTTGAGCGTTTTTGCATTCTTCAGAAAATTGTTCTAACCCTTTTTCTTTAAAATCTAAATGAGAACCAATTCTCGCCATGTCGCCATGAAACTCTTTAACTCCACATAATATTGATTCTGCGATCATTCTGCAAAACGGCTCATTAACAATAGGGTTGTGGAATATCGCTTTACTTTTTCTGTAAATACTTGCAGTTTCTTGGTGAGAAACTCTTCCATGGAAGTTTATATTGTCAAAGTTTAAAAAAAATGACTCTAGGTTAATTGTGCCCCAACCAAAAACATCAATTTTTCTAGATGGATTGTCTGTGGCAAATTTAATTAAATTATTCAGGCCTTTTAATTCATGAAGAAATCCACAATAAATTATGTCATATGTTTTTTCCTCTTCTTTAGCGAAGAATATCTCTTCATCTATTGGGTCTGGTACAATTTCGATGTTATTAAAAATATTTCCGTATAAAGATTTAAAAAAACTCGCGTGAAAGTCAGATAAGAAGAAAGTTTTTTGCGTAGATAAAAATAAATTTTTTCTAACTTGCTTGTCTAGATAAAAACAAGAGTCGTGCTCTAATCTAATATGGTTGTTGTGGTTACATATTAAATTTAATTTATCCGGATCTTTTTTGGATATCACTTCTAAGTTGGAGCTTATGATTAAGTCGTAGCTACAAAAAAAATCTGTATAATCACTATCAAATGTATGTAGCTTTATATTGTGCCCTGCGCTTTTGCCTGCGTCGATTATAGCTTGGTTACTGACCTGTGCGCCGCCATAATTTTGAGATAAATTAAAATCGCTAACAAATAATACTTTCATTTTAATTTAACTATTAAATCAATGAGTTCGGTCGTCATTGGGTTGGGTAACGTTTTTTTTCCGATTTTAAAAAAGCCCCACTCGTCATGCTCAAAAGCGTCTTGGGCGGACATCGATGGAAAAATTAAATTTTTAACCTCAAAAGAAAATAGTGCGAAATATTTATGGGTCGCGATTTCAAAATCGCCAATGAATGAAATATTTTTTTTGGCACAAATTCCGGTTTCTTCAAAGAACTCTCTTCGAGCTGCATTTTCTGGAGTTTCTCCTTTTTCTATCAAACCGCAAGGAACAGACCAGTAACCTGCAAGGTTTTGGCAAATTGCGGCTCTTCTTCCAAGGAGGACTAGTTTGTTGAGCTTAACTGCTATGCCTGCAGCATGATATCCTTTATTCAAGGAAGTCATCTAGTTTCTGTTTGTTTTGCCAATGCGGGCATCCTTCATAATTCATTTTAACTATTTCATCTCCATCTTCTATTTTTAATTCGTGTTTATTGTCTATAAAAGCGGTTTTTTTAATTTTTCCTTCAGAGTCTTTTAAGGCATAATATTCCATTGGTTTTCGATAGGGACAAATAAAAGCTTTAATAGGTTCTCCGTTTTTATCAAGAATAGGTTCTCCTTTTGACATTTTATATCCATCTTTACCGCAAGCCAATGGCCCACCAAAAGTTCCATCTCTTGGAAAATCTTGCGTTGCAGCAAAATTACTTGTTGCCGAACTTTTATCGAAGTTATCTAAGTATTGTTGGAATTGCGTTAATTGATGTTCAAAACCTTCCAGTTCTTCTTGGGTGATCTTATCCATACGAATATAACCTTTTCCATAGTTTCCTAGTAAATCTTTATCCAAATCAAACCTCAGGAACAAAAATTCGCTTTGAGGATCTGTCTCTGGCATTAAATGTTTTACTGCGAGACAATAAATTAAGTTTTGCAAATTATCAGTGATCTCTTTACCTTTGAATACCGACTTGCTGCTTTTAAAGTCTCGAATAATTACAGAGTTATCTTTATATACAAAAAGTTTATCTATATATCCACGAATTGCATATCTAATACCCTGTTCTTCTTTGTGTATTTCTAAATCAAAAAATTGTTCTGATTCCGCTTTTATGGGCTTCTGCTCACTATCCCCAAAGAAGTCGCAGCGTAAACCGTTGACTATCATTTCATCCATAAGATCAAGGTTTTCTGAGTCATTCACAGAAAGCTCTTCAGCTTCTTTTTTAACCTGCGTCGCTACAGCTTCTGTATTCCAGATAGTTCCCTCTTTTACTATTTTATTAAATTCTCTCTTATGCTTTGTTCCTAGCAACTCAAAAACATTATGACAAATAGTCCCTCGACTTGATCCATCATTTCCAGAATCGGGGAGTTTGAGTTTGTAGTTGCACCAATAGGTCCAACTGCAGGTTTGTGCGGTTTTTATTCTGCTAGCTGATAATTTTGTTAACTCACTCATTGTCTATAATTTTTTTATTTTTTAATAAAGTTTTGGGCAATGATTTATGTATTTCATTTATTTTATCTAAGATGAAAGATCTTTGTTTTTCTGGCTCTGTAGATAATAACTTATTGTTCCACGAATTAAAGTCTTCGTCGGCCATTTCTCCGAAATCTTTTTTATTCGGCAAGCATATTGAAATTTGATTTGGGTTATAATAATTTAGTAATTTTAAATAATTTTTTATACTTGCGTTAAGACCCCTATTTTGACTCGAGTTAAAATCATTATTTAAAGATATTACAATCTTTTGAGGATTTAAAGATAAGGTGGAGCAGACGAGTTTGGAGGACACATCTAATCCGAATGTTACTAAAACGTTTTTGTGCCCATACTCGTGTAAATTAAGCATATCCCCAATGCTTTCTACTAAAATAACTGACTGATTTTCTTCAATAGAGGCTCTTGTTTCTTCATTTACATAAAGTGGGTATATCCAGCTTTTTTTTCTGCCAATATGTTTCCATTTCGGCCTATCCGAAGATTGCGTCATATCTCTTCCGGAAAAGCCGTGTATCTGTTTGTGTTCGTTATATATAGGAAAAACAAACCTTTTGTTTAGTTTTCCCGTTGTTGCTAGTCCACCTTTTAGGTTTTGCAGGTTTTTAGTTGATACGCCTTTATCGTTATAAAACTTATAATGAGGCAGCAGTCTTTCAAGGCAGTTATCTTCGTATATTTCTTCCATTTCTAATTTTTCTGAAAATGTTATTTTGTTGTAATTTGAGCCAATATCCTCTTCGTTGATATATTGTTTGACTTGAGTCAAGTCATTTGTTCCTAAGGTTATTTCTACCAGGCGCTTAAAGGGCGAAAAGGAACTATTTTGGACATGATCTTTCCATACCCCTGTGTTTTTATAGATTTGGATCGCAGTCTTATTGTCTCCGTTTCTGAAAACAGCGTTTGTCTGCCAATATGGACCTCTGTCTGCGAGTTTATATCCTAAACTTATTAGGGATTCTTTTATTTTTTCTGGAGACATTTTTAAATATTTGGAAGGTCATCCGCGAACCCTTCAAGAGCCTCTACTCCCTCCGAATCCATATGGTCAACTAAATCTTGAAGATCCCCCTTTTCTTCTAGGGCGAAGTTCTCCATGTGTAAATTGATATAATTTTTTCTTTTACTTCCGTCCGGCATTTCTACGGGTTGAAGAGCTCTATGAACATCTTTCCCTAACCAGCGATACTTAAGGCATATCAATTTATGAGTTCCGAAATCTTCTGGCTCGGATTGGATTTCATCCATTGTTTTTTGCCTCAGCAAGAAAAGGTGCGAGCAAAATTGGGTTATTTGATCTGATAGAGAAACAATGCTTTCGTCGTCAACTACATTTTCAGCTCTACGATTATTTGTTATTCCCAACCTGTTGCTTTGAACGCTGGTAAGCATAGCTACTGCAGGAGCATCATTGAAGCAAAGCTCTTTTTGAATTAATTGCTTAAATTTATCAACCATTCTTCCAACCGTTTCCCATGAGGTTGCGCCGTTTTGTCTCTCGTATGTTGTTTTAATATAGTCGAAACTAAATATCATTTTATTGCCTCTACCTATTTCTGAAAAGTAGAATCTTCTTATTATATTTAGCATGCTATCTATGCTGTGCCCGGCTACATTGTAATAATAAAATTTAAAATTTTTGATTTTGTTCCAAGTTTTTCTTACTTTGTTCACGATTTCTTCGCCAGCTTGTCTCCATCTGCCAGTTTCTAGCAAATGCATGGGGACGCCTGAAAGGGCGGAGCATTGCCTTATTATAAGTTCTTCCTTGCTCATTTCTCCGTTGTCGAAATGCAAAACGGGTATGTGATTATTCATTTCTGAAACTTTGGTGCAAAAGTCCATACAGAATTGCGTTTTGCCTACACCCGCCCTTGCGACAACAACGGTTATGTTTCCTGGGCGAAGCAAAGAGCCGTAAAGATCATTTACCCTTTGGTGAGGCCCCATTAGGCCAAACTCGTCGATCGGGTTATTTCCTCGGTCCTCAATAAAGTCTTCCATTCCGTCAAAAAGATTTTCGGGCTTATTCGATCCCATTTCATATAGATTTATTTTATCATTATATATTTTATCCGCTTGGCTCACGATATCGTCAAATGAGGCGTCGCCAGGTAGAGATTTCATACTTTTTGCTACTTCCAAAGAGGAGTTGTGAATCTCTCTTCTTACGGTAATCTTTTTTAATTCTTGAGAAACTTTCAATACTCCGTCTTTTGAAATTTGCCTAAGAGATAAGGCTTTTATATAATCAGATATATTTATATTATCTTCAAAAGATATGTTTAAGGATTGAACTTTTTGAGTAAGAATAACTTCGTCTATGGAATCTCCTTTTTCAAGGTTTTGCCTTAGCACAGAAAATATTGTTTTATTTACGATTGTGTTTTGATCAAAAAAATCTGAGGCGTCTATAAAGGAAGCTATTAACGGATATGTTTCCGGATGCTTTATTAAGCCTGCGATCAAGTGTTGTTCTAATTCATATGAATATACCATAACTCTATGGTATCACACGAAATAACTAAAGTCAAGGAGTTTCTTCGTCGCCTAAATCAGGAGGGAGATTAAGTTCAATGTTTTGCGCGGAAATTTGGTCTAAATATTCTTCTAGAGCTTTTCTTAATCCCATTTCTATTATTGGGGAATTAGCTTTAGTGATGATAGCTGGCAGGCCTTCTTGGTTTACGTAGGATAATATAAAGCCGCTATCTCCTCCGTTTGAACCAGAAAATTCAAATAATTGACTGATAATGTTTTCCGGTAAATTAAATTTTGATAAATTATCCGGATCGATAAATTCGTCACTCATACTATATATAGTACACCAACTACAGGTGAACGCCAAAACTTTTAAAAAGTTTTTCGTCTACAGAGTCTCCATCGTAAATTTCTATAAGTTGAACTTTATTTATTTCGCAAAACTTTAATTTATCTCTATCTCGCTGTAGTTGATTGATATAATTAATTTTATTTTTACCATGAAAGAATGGCACGTATTTTGTATGTTGCTTACCTTGAACTTCTATCGCTATTTTTTTATTTGCATTATAAAAATCTAAAGAAAGCCTCGTTCCTGCAACAGGAAATTCCTCGAAGACGATATAGTTTTTCCAGTACTTGTATAGAAATTTTTTAACGTTAAATTGTATTTTACTGCGGCTTGGCTTATCCCAGTCTATCAAGTAGTTTTTAGCTTTTTTGACTGTTCTTTCTGCTCCGCTTAAAGTCTTAAAGCGCATTGGTTAAATTTTTAAAGTCTTCATACAGAAAATCAGAAAGCTTTTCACTTTCTTCCAGGAAATCTATTAGCCTTTGCTCTCCCTGAAATTTTTCATTTATTTCTAATTTTTTATCTAAAAGTTCTTTAATTAAGTCTTCAGATATAGATATCCATGCACCTTTTTTTTCTATTAGGTTAAATAGATATAACATGTCCAAAATTTCCCTAGCTCTCCAAACAGACCTGCCGTTTTTTTGTCCGTATTTAATAGGGTACCTTGCAGTAGATCCTGTTTTTTCGTTCACGCTTTTCCTGAATTTTATTTTGCAATAATGCCCAATAGGTTCTCCTTTATCGTCTAATTTTGTGGCTGTAGGATTTTTAAATATTAAGTCTGAAGTATACCTTTCTTCAAACTCGAGAATGAAGTTGGCATAATGTTTGATGGCGTTGCCGCCTGCCTGCTTGACTTTTGGTCCGCCTCTAGCTGCGTATGGGTTTGTTGCAACTTCAACACGAACTTGACTTGTTAAAATCATTGTATGTCCCATTTTTGAGATTGGGAGGACCATTTTTTTTAAGAAGACAGACGTGATTAAGGCTCCTCCCGCTACCTGCTCTGACTCTGCAAAAGGTTTATCTATGTCTCCAATCCTGCATAAAGCATCAACGCTATCAATAATGAACATGTATTTTTTATCATCTTTATTTTCGAAGACGAGCTCCCTGATTAATTCAAAAACTTTTTCAAAAATATTACAATCGAAGCAAAAGAATTTTTCAGGATCAGTATCTATGCCAGACCTCTCGATCATTTCTGCGCTAAATCTACCTTCGCTTTTTATGTATATAATCATGCCTTTTTTTCCAAAATATTTCTGAAAGTTTCTTGCGAATGCCATAGCGCAACTAGTTTTGCCCCCCTCGTTGATCCCTGTGAATCTGTGCGCACCACTAGGTAATCCTCCGCCTAGCGCAATATCTAAATTAAGGCTGCCGCTTGGTATTTTATAATCGTCAGCATGATGAAAATTGTAGTGGTACTTTTGGTTATCTTTGTCGGATAAAAATTTCGCTATCTGATCTGTCGTTTGAATATCTTTAGTTTTGCTCATCTATAAATTGTCGTATTGTTTTTGTTTTTTTCGAGATAATTTTGTCTTTTCCCGTTTTATTTCCAAGGGGAATTTCTATTTTTTCCGGAATGATATAATTAAATTCCATATATAGTTTTTTTAATTTAACAAGTCCGTGTTCAGACCTTAAAACAGCAAGGGATGGGACTTTTTCAAAGCTCATTCTCTCCCAAAAAACCTCTTTGGGAAAAATCTCGATTAAATCATTGAGGAGCTTCATTTCTTTAGCCCAAAACATGCGCTTTTGGCCGCTTGGTTCGATTACTAACTTCTTAATTAAATTTCGTTTATTTAACTTTGCCACTTAAGCATAGTAATGAATTTTTTATCAAGAGTCAAGAATAAACTTGTATTTAGGCCTTAATTGATTGAAGTTTTTGTTGCTCGTCATTGGGTTTATTAGCTTGCTTATTTTTTGCTCAAAAATCTTTTCTAAATGGGTCGCCCCTTTTTCTTTATGCTCCAAATCAATCTCAAAGAAAATATTTGAATAGGTTGAGACCTCTTTTTTTGTAAACTCTCTTGATTGAAGGAGTTGGTGGTCTCCCCCCATTGAGGAGCTTGCTGTGAGTTCAAAAGAAATTCCGTCTTTTGATGTCGCTTTTATTATTCTTGTTTTTTCTTTTTTAATAAACAAATTTTCTTCTAGCAATTTATTTTTTGAGTCTATCAATTGATTTAACTTTTGCTTAAGTTTTTCGCTTGGGTCAGGAAGTTTTCTGTTTTTAAGTTCTTTGTTTTCAGAATTTAGCTTACTATTTAAGAAGTCTGTTTCTGTTAACTTTAATTTTAAATCTTTTATTTCTATATTAATGGATTCTGTTTTGGATTTTAATTTTAAATCATCTTCTGTTAATTTTTTATTTTTAGATAAAAGCTCTTTATTTTCATTCTCCATTAACGATGCTTTTAATTTTATTTTCTCGAACTGTTCTATATTTAAGTAGATTTCTGATTTTAACTCTTCTATTTTTTCTTTATTTTCTTTATGATTTCCTAATACAGTTTTTATTTCTTTTGCACTTTTAATTGTTTCGTCTGCGCGATTAAGAAGGTTTTGTTTTTTTGTTTTGATTTCTTCAATTTCTTTTTCTGCGCAGGCTTTTTGCCGTATAAGCTCTTCAAGATCTTCTGTTATCTGGGATGTATCTTCTTTTTTGAGAAGCTCTTTCTGGGACTCTATTTTGAGTTTGCGTAGAACCTCTTTATTTTGAGATATTTCTTCTTGATATTTTTTTGCTTGGTTTTCTTTTAGCTCTATTATTTTTAATTCTTGGTCTAAGTCTTTTTTTCTTTCAGAAATTTGATTTTCTTCGCTTTCAATCGCTTTTTTTTGAGCTTCTACTTCGGCGATTTTTTCAAGAATAATTGTATCGTCCGCCATTGCTTTCGGGAATTTTTTACTTAAGCTAATGTGTGCGGCTAGAACTAATAATACTGCGAGCGGGTCAAAAACAAAAATAAGTATGATAATTACTATCCTTACGGCCTTGCCCATATCGAACTCCATACCTGTGAAATCAGCTATTAACTCTGCAACATATTTCACCGGCCCAACTTCCGCCTCTAACTGCCTCGACCCGTCATCGAGATCAAACTTTTGCCTCTCTAGTTCATCTATTCTATTTAGGGCTTCAGATATGTTTTGGTTTAATTTTTCAATTTTTAAATCTACATCTTCTGGACTTTCAAATCCAATAGATTGATAATCTTGTATTCTTTTTCTGATTTCAGAAATTAATGTGGATGTTTCGTTTCTAAACTTAGATATGCGAGTTTGTATTTCGGTCTTCTTTTTGCTTAGCTCTAATCTCTCTTCCGATTGATCTGCGGCCATTTGCTCAATTTCCTTTTTCTTATTCGAGAAAAGTCCACCGGATTTGTTTTTAACCATGTTTAGCTCTTCGTTTAATTTATCTATTCTAGATTGAATTGGGAGGAGCATTTTATTATCAAGCTCTATGTCTTTTTCGAGTTGCTTAGTTAGTTGTTCAATTTTTTTCTGTTCTAAATCTATATTTTCCGAGCTTTTGTTTGATAGGTTTTGATTCTTTTGTTCGCTTCGAGTGATAAGCTCTTTTTGTCTCTGAATGTACTCTTGCTCTCTATTGATTTTTGTTTCAACTTGTTCTGAGAGAGCTTTAGCTTTCACGCTATTTTGTTCGTGCTCTATATGTGACTTAGATAAGAAGCCAAATATCCCCATGCTTGTGATGCCCATTAAGACTAGAATCGCAGAAAATAAATATATCTTTAGTGAGGTAGGAGCGGATTTCCAGTTTTTATGAAGCCAGATTGCGGCGACGATTTTTCCAATCTCTAGGGCTGCCCCCATAGCTATTACAGCCTCTATGGATCCTGGAAAAATAGTCGCAAGCCCAATTATACTGAAGTAGGCTGCGATTAAAGATATGCTTAAAGCTGAAATTAAAGTTGTTATTGCGAAAATCATAATTTTATAAAGTTGGTGTTTGATTTGGGATCAATATAATTGGTATTTACTCTATTTGAATTTGGGTAATACCCTCCATTGTCATTTGAGTAAAATTGCATTTCTCCTTTTTGGGAGAATGAATCTATTGATTGCTGGGATGGATAATCATGGTCTGCGAAGTCCAATTCTCTGTTATCATTGGAGTATCTAAAGTTTTTATTATTTAAGTGGTCGTTCATGCGTTCTTTATGTTACACTGTTATTAGTCTATGCGCTCTTGTATTTTTACAGTAAGGGTTTGCCCGTTTTCCAAACTTATAATTGCGAATATAGCGCCGTCCTCTGGCCCTCCTATTTCTTCGTATTGGTTCAAGACCTCCCCGGACATTTCTCCATTTTCGGAAGAAACGATGCAGATTTTCTTTTTCTCTTTAGACATATTGATATATACACAGTTCCTATTTTATTGAAAGTTAAAAGTTAACTTTAGGCTTTTAGTAGACTTTACTTTAACTTTTGTGTACCATAAATGATGAGCAAAAGAAAATACGTAAAACGTTCTGATTATTGGAAAAAATTCGACAAAGCTTCTTCGGGTAATTTGAGTGACTTTTTGCAAAAAGATGCAGTTTCTCCGTCTTCAGCGGGAGAACCTTATTATATGGAGTCTTTTGCTGATTATAGCAGAACCCAGTCTCCTTCTGGCGAATTTGCTTCAAGAAGAAATAAAGTTCATAAGTCGGATAAAAAGTTTAGGTTTTCAAATATATCAGGAGGGATGCTTCCATATGTTTATGGTAGTGATGGAGTTAATGTAAGAGATACTATAGAGTTATGTCAGAAAGCTTATGCAAACATCGCTGTGTTCAGGAATGCAATTGATGTTATGTCAGAGTTTGCAAATTCAAACATTTACTTAGAGGGCGGAACTCAAAACTCTCGAGATTTTGTATATAAATGGTTTGAGAGAATTAACTTGTGGAATTTAAAAGATCAGTATTTTAGAGAATATTACAGGAGTGGGAATATATTTTTATATCGAGTAGATGGAAGTTTTTCTAAGTCTGATTTCGATAAGCTGACAAAAATTTATGGGTCTTCATTAGCTCTAAAACCTGGCAAATTACCTGTTAAATATATTTTATTAAACCCTTACGATATTGTCGCGACGAAAGGATCTTCTTTTGAAACGGGGCTATATGAAAAAATATTGTCTGAATATGATATTGAGAGACTAAAAAATCCAAAGACTGAATATGATCAACAAGTGTATGAAGCTCTAGACGCTGATACTAAGGAGAAAATTAAAAATGGTAAATATAATTCAGATGGAATAAGGATAAAATTAGATCCTGGGCATTTAGTATACTCATTTTATAAAAAACAAGATTATGAGCCTTTCGCTGTTCCTTTTGGTTATCCAGTTTTGGATGATATAAATTTCAAGCTAGAATTAAAACAGATTGATCAAGCTATATGCAGAACGATTGAAAATGTAATTCTTTTGATAACCATGGGAGCCGAACCAGATAAGGGAGGTATTAATCCTCGCAATATGGAGGCTATGCAAAATTTGTTTAAAAACGAAAGCGTTGGGCGGGTTCTCGTTAGCGATTATACAACCAAAGCTCAATTTGTTATACCTGATATTGGTAAGGTTGTGGGACCTGCAAAATATGAAGTTATTAATAACGATATTAAGGACGGTTTACAGAATGTTATTGTCGGCGATGAGAGATATAGCAATACTCAGGTAAAAGCTAAGATATTTCTGGAAAGACTAGAGGAGTCTAGAAATGCGTTTATATATGACTTTTTGCAGCCTCAAGTAAAAATGATTTGTCAAAATTTAGGCTTCAGAAAGTACCCTACTGTTAAGTTTGAACAAACAGATATCAAGGATGAAGTTCAGCTTCAAAGAGTTGCGACTCGATTAATGGAGCTTGGTATAATTACTCCTGAGCAAGGAATGCATGTTTTAGAAAAAGGGACTTATCCGAGGCCAGAGGAAATGTCTTTGTCTCAGGAAAAATATATTCAAGAAAGAAAAAAAGGTATGTATAATCCTATTGTTGGTGGAGTACCCATGGTTTCTCCTGAATTCGGTGTAGAAAATGAAGATGCGAAACCTAAACAAGAGGTCGGTAGGCCTGTTGGTACTTCTGGCGTTCCGCAGCAAAATAAAAGCGTAAGTCGAGAGCTATTTTCTAGAAAAGATTTGCAAGAAATTATTTATGCAACAGAGGAGTTGAGGAACGAGGGTTACAAACAAATGCGAAAGAAACTTAAGAAAAACAAGCTTAAGAAAAGCGAATCTGATATGATTGACGAGCTTTGCGAGTCAGTAGTTTTATCTTCTAATCAAAAAGAGTGGAGCCAGAAGCTTGAGGATTGTATATCTAGTCCTGAGAAGATAGAGTTTTTGGGTGTTTTTAATAAAATACAAGAATTGTCTGTCGAGCATAATTTAGATTTATATTCTTCAGCTATTTTATTTCATAGTAATAAGGGGAGCTAAGAATGGGAGCGTTCGAAACTTTTGTTAATGCCAATTTAGGTATACGGAAGCCTTTAATTACTGACTTTGGCCATCCTTCTGGCAGCGCAAAAGCTGCGGGAGTAGTTGGTTCTCAGTATATAGATTCTGATACGAGTTTTATTTACGAAAAAACAGGTGAAAATAATTCTACAGATTGGGTAAAAATTAGAAGCTTGGGAGAGACTATAGGTGACGTAGTCAATAGCGAAAGACCTTTTTCTACATCACTTAGCATACCTAGCGGAATGAACGCTCTCTCTTACACTTATCAATCCATCGGGAATAGTAATAATTATTCTACACCGCCTCAAGTATTAGCTTCTATGCGGGTTGGAGAAGATTCAGAATACTTTTATGCATATTCAACGTACAATGTAACTACAACTGGGTTTTATATAGCATTTTCAGATCGAATATCAGAAACAGGAAATCATTTAGATATTTCTATTCATAAAGACTAAATGACGGTGTATAAACTAACAAAGTTAAACTTTAGGTAAAATGGCAATCAATCAATTATATTTAATTAAAAGCGGGCAAAATTCATTTGTCGAGGAAACGGGAGTTTTGCTTAGTGTTAGCGGAGGCAATATAGGGTTCGGAACTTCGACTCCTCAATCTTACTTTCATGTGACTGGAGATACTCAAATAGATGGAAACTTAACCGTCAAAGGAGACTTCAGGACACTTAATCAAACGACTATTGAAATTGATGATAAAAATATAGAACTTGGTGTTGGAGCTGTTTCTGATCAAGATGTTGACGGCGGAGGAATCTCTTTAAAAGGTTTAACCGATAAAACAATTAATTGGCGAACTTCTAATAATGCTTGGAATTTTAATACCAACCTTAGCGCAGATGGAAGCGGGCTTTTCGGAAGCGGTGTTTTTATTAATGGGGAGCCTGTAGCTCTTAGATCTCAAATTTCCCGAAGTATTTGGGTATCAAGCCCTAAGTCTGTCAATAATATTTATAATGTCAGTATATCTGGAGACGGCAACAATTATGTATTTTCTGAAGATTTTATCGGGGCAGACCCCACCTTGAAAGTTTTTTTGGGAGAAGCTGTAATTTTTGATAATATTGGAGGGGGTCACACTTTAGCAATCAAAGACTCTGAGGGTAATGATGTAGCTAATGAATCCAACGGCGAAACAAATTTTATTCCTACTTCTACGGGGCTTTACACTTATTATTGCGAAAGTCACCCTAGCTCTATGCAGGGTGAGATTAACGTCTATAACTATGAGGAAATATCTTATAATTACGGTTATGTTGGTATAGGCACAAACAATCCTTCTTTCGACTTAGATGTTTTGGGAGAAGGTAATTTTACTAAAGGTCTTTACGTTTCTGGTAATCCTGTATTAACTGGAACCTCTTCTGATTTGGGAAAATGGGAAGATAGTTCAGAAGCTGGAGAAATTTATTATATGGAAGGAAATGTGGGGATTGGAACTACAGATCCAGCCACAGCGCTTGATGTAAATGGTTCGTTAAATGTTGAGGGCAGTTTTACTATTCGTGATGAATTTGATTTTGGTAGTAATGGTGCTGTTGGAGGAATTGCTCCTGCTTCGGTTGATGATATCATAAAGTGGGATGGCGCAAAATGGGTTGCTGGTGAAAATCCTGGTGGTGGTGGCGCTGGTGATGGCGCTGGTGGTGGCGGAGTTTCAAGTTCTTTAATTAATAGCTTGATTAGCGGACAATCAATTCAATCAATTGCATTTCTTGATGCATATAATACTGCACCGCGTATCGCTACAGAATTGGAAATTGATGGCGAAGGATCAATCATTCCGTATGTTATTTCTGGCGTATCCACAACAGGATACAATCTTATCTTTTCAAAAAAAATCCCAAACAATAATTACAAGATACATACTGTTTTTGGTGGGACTGAACAAGGAGGTTCCGCGTTAACCGGAAAATGGGAGGATGCGTTAACCGCTGGAGAAATTTATTATAATAGCGGAAATGTAGGTATTGGCACAAATGATCCCGCTTATAGCTTACATGTAAATGGAACAATTTACAATGAAAACGGAGGAATCAATGTCGCCAATAAATTTAATGTTTCTACATTGGGTGCAGTTGGTGGACAAAGTCCAGATTTTAATGAAGTAATCAAATGGGACGGAACAAAATGGATTGCTGGTAGCGCTCCTGGTGGTGGTGGAGCTACTTCATCAAGTGAGGTGCCAAGTGCATTTGATACTTGGTTGAATCAAGGATCTGCAATTCAAGCAATTTCATTTATTGATGCTCCTGAAGGTGGTTACCAATCAGTTCCTTCAATTTCTACAGACGTAGAGATTATTGAGGGGGATATTATTCCTTATGCTATATCTGGAGTTTCTACAACCGGATATTATGCAGTATTTTCCGATCCAATTCCTACCGCTAACAATTATAAAATTCATACCACTTTTGGAGGTAAAGAGGTTTATTGGCAAACTGGTGCTGGCGGCAACTCAATTTATTATGATGGTGACGATGTTTCTGTAGACAATCTAACTATTGGCGGAAATCTCACTGTCAATGGCACGCAAACTATTGTCAACACAGAAACTGTGGAGATCGAAGACCACAATTTGGTTATCGCGGCGAATACAGGGCACAATCAATTGACCGCTGAATATCCTGGAGCTGGTGGTGCATATGCCGGTATACTTTGGGGTACTGGAGATGCTGGTGCGGCGTCACCTGTTAGTTTGACATATCAGTCGAACAAGGGTTTTGCATTTGAAGGTGGCAATGTAGGAATTGGCACGGATAATCCTGATGTTAAATTACATATTGCTGGTGGAACTCCGTCGATGAAGCTTGAGGGTACACAACCAAGAGTATTTTTGAGTGAAAATGATCAAACAGATTTAAACACTCTAATAAGGAATAATGGTTCTCTTTTCCAGATTGATACAGTGACAGATGAAGATTCTTTTGTCGCAAATAGATTAACAATTAAGCACTCCAACGGCAACGTAGGTATTGGTACTACGAGTCCATCTAGCAAATTACATATAACAGCTACTCATTCTGATACGAATTCAATTGATAATTTATTGACCTTAGAAGCGGTAGAAAAAAGCGGGCAAGACTTACAAGCTGGAGACGGGCTTGGTATATTATTTAAAGTTCCTGTAGGCAACTATGAAACATCTGCAATAGGCGCAAGAATAGCAGCGGTTAAAGAGGGTGGTACAGAAAACGCTACAAGTACAGAGCTAGTTTTTGAAGTATCTCAACAAGATGAAACGCTTGATGAAGCTATGCGTATTGATCGAGACGGCAACGTAGGTATTGGTACCACGAGTCCTGTTGGAAGCTTACATATTGTGCAAAATGATAGTTTCAGTAAAACAAATAATTCTGGAGCTATTTTTATTGAGTCAAGCGATTCATCAAGCGATGGCGCTTATGGTGGGGCTATAAGCTTTACACGTTTAGATGGCTCTTCACAAAGAAGAAAAGCGGCGATTGCAGCTAAACAATTCTCTGGCGATGGAGAGGATGTTGGGTTAGCGTTCTTAACTGCCAATAATGATCTCGCTTCAAATTCAAATGTTGAAGAAGTTATGGTTATTGCTGGAAACGGCAACGTAGGTATTGGTACTGCGACTCCTGATTTTCCGTTAGACATAGTTAAAAAAGATGTTGGAGTTCAACTACAAATGGGTAGAAGCGTAAGCAATTCAGGCTCTGCATGGATGGGCGCAGATAGCAATGGATTCCATTTAGGAGTAGGGGCATATGGATCTGGGAATAATGTTTCAGGCCCAAAGGGTATTACTGTAGATACCGACGGGAATGTCGGTATTGGTACTGCAAGTCCTGGTTCTAATGCTGGCGGATCTAGCCTAGATCCAATTATTGATTTTGGAGGAAAAATAGTTCATATTGATAATGATGATGGCGCAGCTTCCTTAGCTATTGGTAGTTCTACTCAGGCAACTTTAATTATGGTGGAGGCAGACGCTCCAGCTGATGAGAAATACAAGGCTCTTAGAGCTAGGGATGGGAAATTTCAATTAATCAACCTTAATGACGACAGCTCTCTGAAAAATATTCCCCTCACATGCGACTCCGACGGCAACGTCGGTATTGGTATTACGGATCCTGATTCTAAGCTTCATCTTTCCACAACAGGATTAGATGGCTTGCGGTTAGCGGTTGATTCACAGAGTTATTATCACATGATTCGCCCTAATGGTGATGGCCTGTATATAGGTGCAGATGAAGACAGTTCAGGAGGATTAGGTTCAGACATCCGCCTAAACATCAGAGGGGATGAGAAGATGCGCATCGTCTCCAGCGGCAACGTAGGTATTGGTACTATAGATCCTGATCTAAAGCTTGAAGTCGCCGGCAGCCTTACTAGTGGTCAAGCGGCTAATACAAGATCTAAAGTTTCTTTACAGCCGTCCAATACTGGTAATAGATCATTGGATATCTATTCAGATGGTGTCATTAATAGTTACAACACTAATTTTCCCACCGCTGGTAACA
>Ga0315320_10000116_pt1 | contig 60997 bp, 45 predicted proteins | sample M140m21515metaG_FD_203458 | JGI IMG/M metagenome (GOLD analysis project Ga0315320, IMG submission 203458) | Ammonia-oxidizing marine archaeal communities from Monterey Bay, California, United States - M1 40m 21515 | ecosystem: Environmental > Aquatic > Marine > Coastal | place: USA: California... | reverse complement strand
GAGCCTAAGGAGGAGCCTAAGGAGGAGCCTAAGGAGGAGCCTAAGGAGGAGCCTAAGGAGGAGCCTAAGGAGGAGCCTAAGGAGGAGCCTAAGGCTAAGCCTAAGCCTTCATAAGGCAACTTAAGGCGCAATGGATAAAAAAGGCGCGCCGGAAGACGAAACGTTAAGAAAAGTTTTGTCAGAAGTCGTAAAAGGCTATACTCTTAGTGAGGTTGGTGGAGAGAAGGTATTTATCAAGCACTTTGGTAATGAAGATCAGTTTATATTAGAAAATCACTATCGTTTAACTTTCGACAAAGCAAGAGAGAAAGGCTTACCAACAGAAAAAGAGACTTTAAATCTTTTAATAGAGCAAGAAGTGTGGTCGGAAAAAGAAGAAGACGAAATAGACGAAACGCAAAAGTACTTAAACAGCCTGCGGGATACTAAAAAAAATCTTATTATACCCAGTCAGATAGAGCAGATTAATAAAGACATCGAGGAAGCTCAGAAAAAATTACAAAAGCTCAAGCAGAAAAAAGAGTCTCTAGTAACCTCAACATGCGAAAGCTATGCAAAAAATAAAAATAATGACTTTAGTCTTTATCTAAGCTTTTTCAAAAACGAAAGTTTAAGCGAAAAATTCTTTACTGAAGAAGAGTTTGGGGAAATCCCAAAAACAAGCTTGCAAAATATGTTTTTAACATATGTAGAAAGCACACAACATTTATCGATAGACAATATAAAGTATTTATCAATAAGCAGTATATTTTCTATATATTATAATATACTTGGACCAAAGAGTCTGTACAAGTTTTTTGATAGGAGTATTTACTTGTACTCTTACTACCAATTAAATTTATTAAATTACACAAAGGTATTAAACTCTATACTAGAAAATGTAGAAAACATCCCTGAAGCAATCAAAGGAAACCCTGATGACTTACTTGATTTTGCAGATTCCCAAAAAAGAACAAAAAGCATTCAAGAGAAAAGTAAAGACAAGCAAGGTTTTAGCGTAGTAGGAGCAACTAAAAAAGATATGGGGGAGATGGGAGTTTCTAATGAAATGGATATTAGTCCGTTTGAGCTGGCAAAAAAGAAAGGCTCTTTGACTATAGAAGATTTTCAAAATTTTTCTTAAAAACTAGTGTATATACAGGCAAGGAACTGTTATGGCATTAGGTAGTGGAAATATTCAAATAGATGTTGGCGCACGCGGGCTAGAGTCCGATATAGTACGCCAAGTACGTTCGGCTGAGAGAAAAATAAGGCCTATATCGGTAAGCCTTGACGATAGAGGATTTAGGCAGCCATTAGGTAGGATTTCTGGAGACATGGGAGAGTTTCAGAAATCTCTTGATGCCTCCGTAGCTCGTACTTTAGCATTTGGTGCTGCCGTCGGAGTCCTTAACGCAGTTACTCAAGGTTTTAAAGCCATGGTTGCTAGCGCAGTCGAAGTTGAGAAATCACTTACAGATATTAATGTCATTCTAAATCTCAACTCAGGCGCTTTAAATAAATTCTCAGAAGACCTTTTTAATACAGCAAAAAATACAGGACAAAGTTTTCAGGTAGTTTCAGAAGCAGCTGTTGAGTTATCTCGTCAAGGATTGGGGGCAGAAGAGACTATAAATAGAATTAATGATGCGATGATATTGACTCGGTTGTCTGGAATGGACGCCGCCAAATCAGTAGAAACATTAACTGCTGCAGTAAATGGTTTTGGAGACGCCGCTTTAACAACAACTGATCTTGTAAATAAACTAGCTACCGTAGATGCCGCTTTTGCTGTAAGTACTGAAGATTTATCAAACGCGCTTGCGAGAGCTGGTTCGACCGCCCAGTCAGCAAAAGTGAGCTTGGATGAATTATTGGCTGCGGTTACAAGTGTTCAACAAACAACGGCTAGAGGAGGTTCAGTAATAGGAAATGCATTTAAAAGTATATTTACTAGAATCCAAAGGTCGGGAGTAAGAGAAGCTCTGGAGGATATTGGTGTAGCAACCACTGATTCAGCAGGAAACATAAGAAACGCGCTAGATATACTTAAAGATTACGCAGGGGTATATAAAACTTTAAGCGACTCCCAAAGAGCATATACAGATGAATTGGTTGCTGGGGTCTTTCAGATAAATAATCTAAAAGCTTTAGTCAAAGATTTAGGAAGTGATTATAGCATTTACGAAAGAGCGTTAAGTCAATCAAACGGCGCGACAGACGAAGCTGTCAAAAGAAATGAAAAGCTGCAAAGCACCTTGTCCGCTTTGATTAATGAAGCTGCGGTTAACGCTAAGGAGTTGGCTTCTGTCCTTGGAGATTTAGTAGCGACTCCTGCAGTAGAAAATTTGTTAAAGGTTTTTAATTCTATAGCAGGAGCTTTAAACAGCGCATTGGATCCAGAAAAAGGAAATTCATTAATTAAGAACTTTTTTGGGGCTATTGGTAATTTTATTGCTGGTCCCGGTCTTATTATAATTGGAGTAGCTTTTATAAAACTTTTTAAGTTTATCACTTTTCAATCTGCAAAAGCTTTAAAGGAAGTTTTTAAAATTGGTAGCGCGAAGCAAAAGATAGCAGAAGCAGAAGCCAAAATAGGATTCTTATTAAAAAACAACAAAACCCTATATGAAGCTATTTCGAGAGAAGCTTTAAGTCACGAACAAAAAGAAGAATTAGTACTAGACACCATTAGGCAACAAAATGCTGCTTACGCCGCCCAACAAGCAATGGTTAGTAGGCTCGCAAAATCTAGAAGAGTTGGAGCTGCTGTCAATAATACCAGTGGCGGCGCGAGAAATAAAGCAGATGGGTACGTGCCTAATTTTGCTAATGGTGTTTCTGGTGCAATGAGCGCAGAAAGGCAAGCTATTTTAGCTGGCGAAGGAGGGGCTTCAAGTTCGGCGAGGCCAAAAGTTCTTCCGAACTTTCCAATGGGAGGAGGGAGAAAAGAAACTATTGTCGCAAATACTGATGAATATATAGTCCCTAGGTTTGGCGGAGGAAGCGGATCTGCGATTTTTAATAAAGAGATGGTGAAAAAAGCAGGAGGCGTTCCACAAGGAGCGATCCCTGTTTCTGGAGGCTTCATTCCTAACTTTGCAAAAGGTAAGTCTGGCTTAGCGACTAAAGGGTCAAATATTGAAAAATCAAGCATTTGGAAAAACGCAACCACTAATTACCCAAGTTTATCCGTGGATGTGGATAAGCAGCTAGGTGGATTTGGCATGATCTCATTAAAAGGCAATTCTGGGCCTTTTAATAAAGCTGGAAAATTAAATCCTTTTGGTTCTAATTATTTAGGCCCTGAACAAGGAAAGAAAATTATTCAATCAATAGCGGGCTCTAGGTTAAACGCTCAAGAACAAGGATTGGTTTTAAGAAAAATTAGCAAGCTTGGCGGTGGGGCATTAGGAGTGTCTTTTGAAAATATTGGAGGATCAACATTTTCTAAATTAAATGAAGCTAACGCTAATGATTTTTCAGGGCAAAAAGGAGTTTTTAATGATATTATAGGGGATAGCATTGCAAATGCAACAGCGACTATTTCAGCTAAAATTTATGGAAGATTATTTGGCGACGAAGTTAAAGCTAACGATTTAGTATCTTCTGTATGGAAAGAGGCTGATAAAACCAAGATTGTAGATACTGGAGCAGAAGGAAGTATATTTGAAGCCGCTATAAGACTTGGATCAAAAGCCTCTGCAAAAACTTTTGGCACGAATAGCAGTCAAGCTACTTGGGATTTTGAAGAGTCATCAAGAATATCTGAAGATTTAAAAGATATGTTTTTTACTTCTTCTGGATATCCTAATATATTAAAAGCTGATGCAAAAAGAGTAGGAAGCTCTTCTGAGGAAACAAAAGTCATCAAAAAAGCTTACGGCACTTCATTTTTCAAAGAAAGACTGGAGGGCATACATACAGAGCAATACGCTCCTTTAGTACAAAAGGCCATTTTAGCAAAAAATGATGTTAAATCAAAAGCTGGTGGATATATTCCTAGTTTTATAGAATCGATACCTGATAAAGCAGTAAATCAATTTACAGGCCCCAATTACAAACCTCAGGATATTAAAAAATTCGGAAAGCTAAAACCCGAAAACCAAAATTTATTCAAGAAGAGTGTTAAGGAAAGCGAGCTAGCTTCATTTATAAATAAAAAACTGAGAGATGATAACTGGAGAGATTTTATATCAAATAATTTTGTTCATAGGCGGTCTGACTGGTCCAAAAATAATTACAAAAATATCAATGAAAACTCTTTAGCTAATAGAGCTGAAAACTTTAAAGTTCAAGGCGATAAAAGCGCTTATATTTATACTAGAGGATCTAAGCCAAGTCAATGGCAAAAGCAGATAAACAGTTTAATGTCCTCAGAAGAAGGAAAATCAAAAATACCAAAAAAACTAGTAGAAAATTTTGGAAGAAGTTGGTATGGATTTGATTCTGTTTCTATGGGGTCTCCAGAAATGTCTAAATCCAACATAGACTATCAAGAGTTAAGGGGTAGGATAGACAAGTCAGTTAAAAAAGGAATTAACGGAAAAAGTAAAATTTCAATGAGCTCTTTGCTGGGGATAGGCGAAGAGATATTTCCAAACACAAATGCTTCTATAGATGAAGACTGGAGGGCTCATTTTCAAGGAATACTCAAAAGTAATAAAAAATATTACTCAGCTAGGATAAAAGAGTATAATAAAAAATACCCTAATCCCACCTCTGATAGGCAAAACAAAGGAAGGGTTACGGGCAGAATATTTGAAGAACTAATAACTTCTGCGCAAAAAGCTGTAAATAAAGAATCAGGATATTTATCACAACTAGATAATAATAACTGGGATTTTTACTCTCTTACCGAAAAGGAAAAAGAAGTTTTAAATATTAGTTCTTCTAATTTTGGAGATTACAAAACTACTTTAGACAGCTCAACCAATCAAACGAGCTTCTTAAAAAAATTCATAAGAGAGCCTTATGGTAACGCGGCTGAAGGTCTTGTTCCTAATTTTTCACTTTTCGCGTCACCGTTACCCGGCGATTCTGGAAGATCAAACCAGCTAGATCATTTTAAGAAAAATAGCTATGGTGCATATGACCAAACATTAAATCTAAGATCGTTTTTCCCTAAGTCAGGATCTATCGCGATAGGCAATTTATTTAGAGACGTTTTCGCTATGGCGGAAGCAGGTACTCCTTACAAAAAAATTGAAGCAGGAGAAATCGTTGGTCCAAGAATACCTAAGATGATGGTCACGGCAAAAAGAATCTTAGATAAACAAAGAAGTGGCGGATTAAAACAGCCCCCGATGGATATATTAGGTTTTATGGAGCCTTTTGAGCTTTTTACGACATTATCAAGGAATAAAAAATGGTACGAATCAGAAAAAGAAAGCGCCAAGAAGTCAGGGAAAAAATTTACGCCTAGCGCGCCCGGAAGAGGTATAAAAAAACAATCTTTAGCTTCCAAATACGTCCCTAAAGAAGGAAAAGATTTTGTAAAATCTTTGCGAGATCTAGGGCTCCCTGTTAACACTAAGGACCCAAGGGGTGGATTTAGAGAATTTGATAAATTTTATCTTAAAAACCTTCCTTTGTTTCAGGGTGGTTTTGCGGAGGGTTTTATCCCGAGCTTTGAAGACGGTAGTAAACTCGGGGGTTTTGGTGAGTATAGTGATATATATGATAAAGAAACTTACGATGGCAGGTCTTTAGATATTGGATATTTAAGCTCTGAAGCCACATCTGGCCCTAAAGTATTTAGAAATTTATTAAAACAAATTACTGGAGCCGCTCTACAGGGAAAACCTTATACAGAAATACAGGCTGGTTCTGTTATTGGCCCACGCATCCCAAGTGTTCTTGTAAAAGCAAAAAGAATATTAGATAGGCAACGGGCCAGTGGTAAAAATATACCATTTATGAAAGTAGATGGTCTGCTAAGCCCACCAGCCAGACTATTCGAAAAACTTGCGGGCAAGAAACGAGATCAAAAAAGACAAGGCCTTAGAGGTGCAAGCCGAGCCGAATATAAAACAGGGGAAGAAAAAGAACTGCTTAAATCATTAAAAATTCTAGGGTTAAACCCTAAGTCTCAACAATTGATAGATCTTCAAAGCGTTCCTATGTTGCAAAATTTTTCTCAAGGATTTATACCAAACTTTGCTGACGCATTAGAAGAAGCAATAGTTAGGGAAAGAGAAGCTCTATCATCACAAAGATCAAATGCAAAAATTTATGTAGATAAAGATAATAGACTAAAGGGCTCCAAAAACCCAATGGGTTTATTAGTTGCTAATACTAGAGACGAACCATTGAGTGGTTCTCAAGGTGTTGACCGAGCTCTTTCTACAGGAATAAACCCAAAAAATAAAGGATCTATAGAATCAACTGCTAACGGATATGTTCCAAACTTCGCGGTTGGGGGTGTAGTAGCAGGAGGAAGAGGTTTATTGACTTTATTAGGTAAGATAGGTCCTCTTTTCAAATCGATGAAAGGCTCCGTAGGCGGCTTTCTTGGAAAAGGAAGCTCGTTTTCTAAAATCATGGGAGGTCTTACTTCCGGATTCAAAAAAATATTTGGTTTGCTCATTGCTGCTGAATTAGCTTTCGTTCCAATACTAAAGACGATGGGGATAATCCCTGAAGAATTCACAAGTATTACAGATTTGATAGGTGAAGGGTTAGGGCGGTTATTTGGAACTATAGACCCGGCTATACAAAAATTAATAAAAGTTGGGGATAAATACGTTGAAGCTTCCGAGAAACAACTTAATGTTATTACTCAAAATATAGAAAAAGTAGATAAATTTGCAGCGACGCTAGCTAGTTTGTCAAAATCTACAGACTCTGGAAATATTGAAGCCTATGGTAAGTTCTTGGAGCAATTAATTTCGCAAGCTGGAAATATGGAAGGTATTGACGCTACTGCATTTCAAAATTTACTTGATAGCGCTGGAGACGCAGAAGGCCTCAAGAAGGCAACTCAAGAATTAAAAGACTTGATAGAGCAAGGAAAAAACCTTAAAGGGTTTGGTGTCACAGTTGCTGAAACATTTAAAAAACTTGCAGAAAATATTGATTCCGAAACCGGTAAAGTAGATTTTGATAAAGCTGGAGTGACCGAATCAGATATAAAAGGCACTTCTTCTCAATTGATTAAAAATTTAAGCCCTGAAAAAGTAAAACAATTAGCGGAAGAGCTCAAGGGTTTTGATGCGACATCAGAAAATTCTGCAGATAAAATTGCATCCTTACAACATATATTTGGAGAGTTAGACGCTACCACTTTAGTCTTATTAAAGGGGAATGGAGAATATGCCAAAAAATTATTAGAATCAGCAGCCGCTCAAGCTAGATACAATACTGCTGCAGCGGCTTTAGCGGAGGCTATTAATAAAACTAGGCTTCCTATTAAAAATTTAGAAAAAGATTTCAATAAGCTAGCAACAGCTATAGAGTCTTCATCAGCGGCGATAGATGCCTCTTATAAAAGCTTATCTGAAATCGAAGAGATAAAATCAAAATCAAGAGTTGATACATTAAAATCCGCAGGGACAGTAACTTCCACTAATATAATAAAAGGAACAGCAGATGCAAAAATTGAAAAAGCTGTTCAAAATGCAGCTAAAGAATCAGAAAAAGCTTTAGGGAAATTCTCATCAACAATATTGAGGGACTCAAAAGAAAACAGTCAAGCTCTAGACGGAGGAATAAAAACCTTAATAGAAGGTATCGCCGATGGTTCTCAAACAAATGACTCAGCTATTCAAGCGCTAATAGAAATAGAAAAAACAGGAACCGAAGAACAGAAAAAAGCTGCGGCAGAGGCTCGCAGTGAACTACAAAGTGCTAACACGAAATTATTGACCGAACAAGCTAAGACAAGAGCCGTTATGAACGCGCAATTAGCTGAAGAAAGAAATCAAGCGGTAGCATTCCAGAGGAATAATCAATTAAGCGAAGGTCAATTAAAATCACTCCAAACCTTTTCTAAAGGCCAACAATCTTCCTTAGGTCAAATAAGTGAACTTAATAAAGTTATATCAACGATTCAATCACTTGGCGGAAATAAAGATATTTTAGCTGAGTTACAAGAATCAAATAGGCAACAAAGTCAATTATCCAACCTTAATCAAGCATTCTCAAGCTTAGCTTCTGGAGCTGGGGTTGAGTTTAATGCAAGTTCTTTAGATGAGCTTGATGGTCAAGTCACTGATTTTATTAGGTCGGATTCTTTTAATCAGCTTGATGAAAAAACGAGGGCTTTGGTGGTTGCATTGACCTCTGCGATTGACAAAGCAAAATCCTTGGAGGTAGATGCTGGAGTAAAAACCCAAGGAGATGTTTCCAAAGCGGCTACTACGGTAATTTCTCAAGAATCTATTAAATCTTTTAGCGATGAGTTGAAATTAATATTGTCTGGTCCATTAGTTGAGGCACTAAAGGTTAACCCTATAATTGTAAGTAAATTGAACGAGCCGCTAGGAGAATTAGGCGTTATTGCTCAAGAAATAAGCAATCAATCAACTGTTAATTTACAAAATCAAGAGGCTAATAAAAAAATAAAAGAAGAAACCTCTAGGCTTTTAACTTCGGTAGTTTCTGAAATTAAGGGTTCAGGATTAAAGGATTCTTCTTCGAATTTAGAAAACTCAGCTAGATTATTAGAAAAAGCCGCTGAAAAAATCACAGGGAATAATGCTTCCGGATTTATTCCTAATTTTGCTCCCGTAAGCCCAGTTTCAAGAGCATTAAATACAGAAAGAAGTATGGGGGCCAAAAAGCCTGTAATCGATAGTCATCCAAGCGTTGGAGCGTATGTAAGGGACGCTGCTACTCAACCCAACTTTTCTGCTGTAAAAAGAGATCATCCTGAAGGAATGAATAAAGCAATAAAAAATTCCGCCAAAATACAAGGGGCTGCTGCTAGAGGACTTGTTCCTAATTTCGCAGGGTCCGAAGGGGATCTAAGCTCAGCCTCTCTAGCGGAGATCTATTCCCAAGCCATGGGAAAAAGTGACAAGCTGCAAAGGATTGAAGAGTATATAGCTGAAGGAGGTAAGACAACGATGCAAGCTAGCAAAGTTCCGGGATGGAACCTTATCAAAAAAGAAATTTATAGGCAAACAGGCTTAGGTAAAGAAGATCCTCTCAAGTCTGGTGTCACCCTATCGCTTGATACTCCTCCCGACTACGAAGTTCTCAATGGAGAAGGAAACCTTGGAGCCTTTGATCCTGCAACTGAAAAACTCTGGATGAGTGAATTTCCAACCAAAGGAATGCCAAACAAAGCTCTTTCAGAGATTCAATCCACGCTTGCTAATGAATCAATACATTGGATACAAAATAAGTATAAAAAGCAATTAGGCGGTTTTGGAAGCAAAGAGTACCAACAGTGGCTAGCAAATACAATGCAAAAACAGGACAAAGCATTAGGCGGTGTTGGATTTGGAGAGACTAGGTATGCGAAGTCTTTTGACGATATAGGTATCAACAAGAAAGCTGGCGCTTATCAGGATTTCCTAGAAGGAAAAAAGTTTTCACAAGAAGAAGTTTTAAAAAGATTCGATGTAAAAGATCTGAAAAATATACCCTCACTTGATGATATGATGAAGATGGGTACCCCTGCCGAAGCTTGGTTGGCAAACGATTTACGGTTTTACGTTCCGAAAGTAATGGATAAGCAGGAGGAATTATGGAAAAGTGTCGGATTAACTCATAGGAGGGCTATGGACATAGGCGAACTCTCTGGCCTAATGAAAGGCGGAATAGGCAGGTTAAGAGATGCATACTTTTTGGAAAAAGCTCCCACTACTTGGCCTAAATTTAGGAAAACAGGAGACCCTCTTGATTTAGAAGTAGGCACGGACCTTTTAGGCGCAAAATTAGATATGTACTTGAATAATCCTGAATTCAGGAAATATTGGTTTGATGAAAAAGGGAATTCAAAATTTTTAAAAGATCCGCAGGGAACCTTGAAGGCTCTAGGAGAAGAGGTTGACGTCAAGCCTTTATTGAATTTTATGAAGCATTCGCAGAGCGTTTTTCAAACAGACGAAACAGGTAAACCTGCATTTGAAGGAACCCGGCAAACGTTTGTCAATCAATACAATACGAGTGTTGCAAAATTGCTAACCGAAAGAATGTCTCATATGGCATCCATTGGCGTACGCAACTTACAAAGAGAAAAAGGTGGTAACGAATTCGCTCCGTTAGCAGGGGGGTTCATTCCTAATTTTGCATCTACAGGACTCACCGATAAAGAAAAAAGGGTTCAGGAGTATGTAGAAAAAGGGGGCGAGAAAACGATGAAATCTAGCAAATTCCCCGGGTGGAGCTCTATCAAGGGAGAGATTTACAGGCAGACAGGATTAGCAAAAGAGGATCCTCTAGGGTCTGGTTATACAGCACACCTTGACTTCCGTCCTTATAAGGTTCTTGATGGTCCCAGCAACCTTGGGGCTTTTGATCCTAAAACCGAAAAAGTTTGGCTAAGTGAATTTCCTACAAAAAAAACTCCACAAAAGGATGTCTCGGAAATGCAATCTGTGCTTGCTAATGAATCAATGCATTGGATACAGAACAAGTATCAGAATGAATTAGGTGGTATAAAGAGCAAGGAGTATCAGCAATGGCTAATGGGAACAATGCAGAAGCAGGACAAAGGATTGGGGGGTGTTGGATTTGGAGAGGCTAGGTATGCGGAGTCTTTTGGCGATATAGGCATCGGAGGCAAGGCCGGCGCTTATAAAGAATTTCTAGAAGCAAAAAAGTTTTCACAAGAAGAGGTTTTAAAAAGATTCGATGTAAAAGATCTGAAAAATATACCCACACTTGATGATATGATGAAGATGGGTAGCCCTGCCGAGGCGTGGTTGGCAAACGATTTAAAAAATTACGCTCCGCATATAATGAATGATCAAGAAGCAATCTGGAGAAAAGCAGGACTCACCCACAAGACTCCGGGCGGCAGTGGAGATTTCGGTGCCATAAACGAGGTTGGAGAGGCAGATCTTACCGGAGTAAAAAGACTAAGGAAGGGTTACTGGTTAGATCAGGCCGAAAAAACTTGGCCTAAATTTAGGCAAACAGGAGATCCTCTTGATTTGGAACTGAGCGGGAAACACTTAGGCTTAGAGCTAGACATGGTCTTAAATGATCCTGACTTAAGGGATTACTGGTTCGACGAAAAAGGCAACTCGAAATTTAATAAAGACCCGCAAGGGACTCTAAATGCAATTGGGAAGGATTTTGATATCGACCCCTTTATAGTGTTCATACAGGGTATTATGTCAGGGTTTAAGAAAAATAAAGAGGGGTTAAATGAATTTGAACAAATAAGGGGGCGCTTCACTGAACAATACAATGTGAGTTTGTCTAAGTTATTGCAGGAAAGAATGTCTCATATGGCGTCTATTGGAGTAAGAAACCTCCAGAAAGAAAAAGGTGGTAACAAATTTACTCCACTAGCAGGGGGATTCATTCCGAATTTTGCCAAAACTGAAGATGAAAGTTTTACGGATAGTATTTCTTTGGCCGACAAAGAAGGAATAGTCAAAAACGCTTACTTCGGAGGTCGCATAGATAAAAATCTATGGCTAGACAGAGTGGACGTGCCTCCTTTTGTTGACCAACAAAGACTCGGAGACCTTTACAAAAAATCGGAAGTTTTTGATAGAGCAGCAAAAATAAGAGAACACTCTATCGATCCCTTAAATTATAAAGATTATACTAGCCGTATAAATAAGCTTTCTTCACACGTTCCAAAAATTTTACAAAATAAGTTTTCTAATTTATTATTTTCAGACAAGAGTGGGTTTGCTGAATGGTCTAAAGAAAATTATGAGGGGCTTGCAGAAAATGTTACAGGGCCTTTGGAAACTGCGGGCGACGTTTTGGGAGTAACCTCTCTTGCGTCGGCTGCGCTAATTCCGACACCTTTAGCTCCAATTGCAACGCCAACTGCAGCGCTTACGGGAACGCTCAGTACAATGGCTTATGCAGGAGCGGGAATAGGGGGAATACTTTCTGACACATTTGAAGATCCTGAAAAACTTAGAGGGGCATATAATGCTTTATTTAATAATGGTTACTTCGCCAGTAAAACTTCTTTTGGAGAGCCTGCAAAATCATTGATTAAAAATGGTGCGCCCGAACTTCTTGGCGAAACTCTTAAAAAATCTTACGGCAATATAGCTTATCCATTGTTTCATAAAATGGGTGGATCTACTCAACCCGGATTACTCCAACAAGCTGCAGGGCGGGGAGAGTTAGATATGGACTTATTTTCTATAGGCTCTTCAACGCTCAGGAGTTCTAAATTGAAAATATCAGATTCTCAAAAGCAGATTGCTCAACACGCTATGATAACTGCTAAATTTGGGACAGGATCTGGATTTGAAGCGGCTTTGAGTGCATCAACGGGGCTTTCTGGAGTAGGCGATTATTTCAATGGTATAAATGTATATAAAAAAGTTATAGATGATTTAAGCACGAATGAATCTTATAATATACCTTTTGATTTTAAAGATGGCGAGTTTACAGCGAGTGGGAAAACTGGCTGGAAAGTAGGGGAAAAATCCACTTCATGGAATCTTGGCGAACTAGAAGCAATAGAAAAAAAGATCGAGGACTCTATTTTCTGGAAGAATGAGTCAATTAAGGCGTTGCAATCTGTAAAAGGAAAATCAGCTAATGAAAAAGGTCAAATAGTATACTCTAAAGAGAAAGCTGACGAAGATGAAATAAAGATCCAGCAGCACAAGCGGGAGAGGCAACAGCACGTTGCGGCTGGATCATTGGCAAGAAAATACATGAAGCAATTTAAGCTATCTAAAGAATCAAGGAAAAACATGATAGTCAATCAAAGGGGAAATATTAATACTGGCCAGCTAGATGGAAGATTATTAACTTTTCCTAATCCTTTTGTTCAAGGTGCTGATCTATTTTCCGTCGCAACTCCAGACATGAGAGACTCAACTGGACAAGGTGGAAAAATGTATCTAGCATATAATAACCTTTTAGATCATAGAGTTCACGCTGGAAATAGAAATGAACCTACCGCAGACGCTACAAAATTTATCGACAATACTTTTGAGAACGGCGCTATTACTAATAGCAAAAGCGCTTTGAACAGTTTTCTCTCTACTGATTTTGACAGTTTTATTTCAAAAATGTCATTGGTAAAACCTCAGTCTGTTTCTAGCGGCCTTACTCAAGCATTCGTTGCTCTTATGAATACTGATGTTGAAGGATCTAAGGAGGCGATTGAAAAAAACAGACGACAAAAAAGCAGAGCTCAAGTAATTAAAGACAAAGGGCTTGCTGGTGTTAATGCAAATCCAAAAGATAAAGATGATATTCAAGGCCCTAAATTACCGGGAGCAGATGCTTTTGATCCAGTAGTACAAGGAGAAAAAGACGCTCTTGCTGAACTGGGAATGGACCCTCAAGTAATATTAGACAGGCTTAAAGAAGAAGAGACCGCTAACCAAACTCGAGAAACAAATATTCGTGACCAACTGTATCTAAAACTTCTTAATAAGGAAACCGAAAAAATTAGAGGAAGTGACGCTTCTGTTAATGCATTATCAAGGATGATGAGAATTAGTGATAAAATGCCTTTTATGCAGGATCAATTGGATAAAATGATATTCCAAAGGCAAAGAAGAGCTAAATCAATACGGGACAATCCGAACACTACTGTACAAGCTAATCTATCACAGATAGAAAGTGAAATTGGAGCATTGCAATCAAGGAGAAGTTTATACGAGCCCGGAAATGAAGAAGGCATGGCTTATTTGTATTTTACTCAAGGTGGGCAATTTTCTAAAGTAGGGGGCGATCAAAGAAGGCTCGGGCCTCCTATGTATGAATCCGTTCCAGATTATGCGAAAAAATTTCAAGAGTTGAGAGAAGCCTTACGACTTAATGGACCAACAGACGCCGAGAATAGAATGAAAGAAATTAAAGAGGGCGGCGAAGAGCTAAAAGGCGTCATGCTTAGTGACGGCCCTAATGTAATGAATTTCGCAAGAATGAGAAACCAAAAGGGCAATAAAGGCGTGAAAACTGGCGGGCAATTCGAAAAATTCTTTACGGATCTAGATATCGATTCTAGAATGAGTCTTATGAGGAGCCTTGGGGCTCGAGACGAACATGATTTACATAATCATATACCTGACGATTTAAGGACGGTATTGGAAGAAAACTTAATGAGAGTTGGCCAAGGTAATCCCGCTTTTGGATTCTTAGTTGACGAAACAATTAATAAAGGATTTGGGCTAGGAGAAGATCATTTTATTAATGCAGTAAAGAATCTTGGGGTACCCTTTCACAGCTCTCAAGGAGTTGGTGATCAATTAAGCAAAGAACAAGTTAAAATATCAGGCAAGCAAACATTAGAAGGGATGAAAAGCTTTGACGTGAATGCGTTGGAAGGCAGCGATATTGAAGGAGCCCTATCTTTCATGAATAAAATTCAAATACAAGACTGGCTCCATAAGAATAAAGAGGAAGCTGAAAATATACAAGGGAACCCATTTCAACATTTGACTGAAATTCTTGCTGGAACAAGCCATGCAGAGTTGATGAAAAGTCCTGTGTATTTGAAGTATCTAATGGGCCTAGGTCAAGGATTCAACCCTGATACTAATCTAAAGTCAGCGCTTTTAAATAAAGGGAATGTAGGAAATTTTGACAAATGGAAAAGCTTTTATCATTCAGGCGTTCCAAGGACTGACTTTTTTAAAAATGAAAACTATGGCCCAATAGAGTGGTCAAAAAATGTTGAAGATAAACCAAAGCTTAACAGAGATGGGTTAAATCCTTTTGTCGAATTACTAGGTGACGCAGAGTTAAACACTGAGAAAAAAATGCTATCTCATCTTTTTGGCCCTGATTTAACTTACGGAGCTAATCAAAGTATAGACGATCTTGTAAATAACACAACTAACCCTATACCAAAACTTAAATCAAAAGATTGGCAGAACAGAGCCGAGCAAGCTAGTAAACACATTAATGATAGAGTAAAAAATATTTCAAATGCGAATACAGGGAATGAAATCCTTTCGTCTTACGCTCCATTCGGTTATGACAGCTTAGGTACTTATAAAAGAAATTCTCCTTACTACAGTGGAAGCCCATCAATGCAAACTTTATGGGATTTGATTATGGAAAATAAAGTTGATTTTGCTGACGCCAATGCAGCCGGTAAAGCCAAAGGATTCGTCCCTAATTTTTCGGCAATAGCTGGGGAAATAGCAGCTTCTAAAATGGCGGGTTATAAAAATCCAGTAAAGCCTTCTCAAGTCAAGACTATGAATATATCGGGTATTGGGAAAACCAGTTATAATACCCAAGAGTCTGTGTTTAAGGCGGCTGGAATGTCTCAACCCTTTATCGCACCTCCATCAAATTCTAAAGCCGCGCCTCAATATCAAAAACAAGTACAAAAGAAATTTAATTTTGACCCATATAAAAAAGCGGCGGCAGATGGATTCATTCCAAAAGGGGGTAGCTCACTAGACTTTTCTGAATTTAAAAGTATTGCTGATAAATTTTCTGAAACGACTTCTGTTTTTGCTAGTGCAATTTCAGATTTGAGATTCGATGAATTTAGCAAGTCAACTAAAATATTATTTGACGGAGCTTCTATGTTTTCTGCGCAATCTCAAGCTTTGCAAAATTCTGCAGGTTTATTCCATGATGGATCTGAAAAAATCGCTAGATCAGCAGATATAGAAACTATAAATTTCGAGAAGCTAACTAGCGCAGCGTCAAAAATAGAAAAAAGTTTCAATACTCTATCAAGTGAATTAAAAAAGTCGTTAAGCATTGATTCTTCTGGCATAACGCGTTCGATGGATAGCTTAACTAGTGCATTAGGCAGTGTGCAGGGAAGCATTTCTGTCAGTATACCTAGCGTTCAAGTTGATGTTAATGGTGCTGGCCAAATTACGCAATCAATCAAATCAGTTATTATGTCTGAATTGCCGGGAGTCATAAAATCAGAAATAGAAAGCATGGACTTAGTAACCAAAAGCATGATGGGTCTATAAAATTAATAAAAGAAATTAATCAATTATTATGATATAATATACTATAAAAGGTTTATGTATTAAGGAATAAGGTAATATGGAAAAGAGTCCAGCAAATTTATATTTTAACAATGTGATATCCATGGGGATATCGTATTCTTGGACGCGCCAAAATGACTCAGCTGGATTTTCACAATGTGATGGATTAAACCATGGGGAAAATAATTTTGTAAAAAGAAGTAAGTCTTTAAACTTAGACGTTTTAAATTTAGATCTTAATAATGCTGGAGGGTCTTCTATTGCAGATATGGCAAAACTACAAAATCAATATGTAGTTACTGACTCAACTAGAATTTATGCAAATGGACTGTTCGCAGGAAAAGGAAAACTTTCAGATTTTTCAATCAATGAAGGATCCTTATCAAACGAATCGATAACAAATTTAACATACGAGGTTTCAACAGAGGATGAAAGCTTTGATCAGGAAGATGATCCTGTAACCAGAAACGAAGAAATTACGGTATCAAGAGATGTCAAAAATAAAAGTTATAGTATAGATCATAGTTATAGTATTAGCTATGGAGATGACTTTGATTTTGTAAGTGATCATCCTCTATATAAAGATGATCCAAATTATTCAAGCGTAGAAGGTCGGCTTGCGTTAGGAGAAAACGAGGCTAATTTAGCCCTTTATACCAACCCCGTTGATTATGGACAATACGTAGACCTAAGTAGTTATTCAACAGAAAAAGGATGGAACTTAGCTATATTAGAAAATGGATGCAGCGGAGTATTTTCCAGTTCTTCATCAACAAAAGATTATATTAATGGCGATTATTCTTTATCAAAAAGAATAGAATTAAGGTATACAGGAGAAGACTTAAATGCCGAGCAAGATTTATACGAATTAAATTACTCAATGTCTTGGAGCGAAGAAACCAGAAATAATTCAACATACCCTTGTGCAATAGTGAAAATGGAAGGAACTGTCATAGGAGTAGGTAAAAATTGTTCATCTGGACTTAACCCATCAATCTACGCAGAAAGCGGTTACAACTTATTTATTACAGAAGGCGAAGCTAAACAAAGAGTTGTCGATTTCTTTAATTACATTAGACAAAACGTAGATAATGTTCCAAGCGGGGCAATTCATGATACTATGTTCGACTTAAGAAAGAACGAATGTAATCCATCTGTAGAAAGAGAAGGCACAAAAAACAACGGGGAAATTAAATTTTCTTTCGAAATGAATAATTGCCCAAACTATGATATAACGAATTCGTCAAACGTACAAAGCTCTACTAATACAAACATTAGCTATTCAAATTGCAACGATTCAGAAATAAAAGTGATAGAAAATTCGGCAGAAATAACTGTTAGTGCTGGAGATTGCTTTTCACCTATTAATTCACAAGGTGAATATGTAAAATACAATTCAATAACTGATTCAATAAATAAAGTATCTATTCAAGCTAAATTACCTGCCTACGTAGGTGAGTTCCCAGATAGATATAAAATCAGATCAGAGACCAATTCGGAAAGCCCTTATAAGGGTGAAAAAAGTTATTCTGTGTCGTATAGTGATGCGCCCGGAGATGGTGATTGTGGCTCTTATTCAATAGGATGTAATTCATTTAATACAAAATTGAAACAGAAAGCAGAGCGGCCAAGATACTTAGAGTCTAATGCTGACTGCACTCAAGTTGAAAAGGGCAAGATTCCAGCCTCTAGGTCAGTGTCAACCTCAATAAATATACCTAATACTGGATGCGATGCTCAAACCTTGGCGACCCTTGCAAGCAAAGTAAAATCAGAACTTTTGAGTAACAAACCAACTTGCGTTATCCAATCGATCAGCTGGAATGTTTCCAAATCATCAGACGGATCAATGAAGGGGAATGGATCAATAAACGGAATAGACTCATGAGTTTAATAACAATACATGGAATTAATCCTTTTGACGGGCAAGCAGATCCTTATTTATCCTTAAGCTCTCAAATATCTTATGAGGGAGGGGTTGGAGAAGTTTTAAACTCTTATACTTTAGATGGCGTAATTACTGGATGCGATAAAAATACTTTAATTAATTTACAGACCGGTATTGTTGATAAATTTGACTGGGAAAGAGATCCTACAATACCACAAAATATAAAAATTAGTGGAGTGATTGAAGCTTCTGCTCAATCGCAAATTGTACCAAATTCTTTAAACTTTGAAAATAGCAATTATATTGGCGCGATCAGTTATACGCTTTCGCTAGATGTTTACACAGGAAGAGATATAAATAGCGAGCAAGATAATTTAATAGAAAAAGTTCATACTGAAACGACTAATATAGACGAAAAAGAATGTGTTTCCATATCTACAAATATTTCATGCCAACCAAATCAAAATTTAACAGGTTGTGGAGCTATAGAAGCAGCAAATAAATGGATAAGCGGTCAGTTAGGGCAAACTAAACTTGGAGAAATCACAAGGACCAAAAACCTTCCATTGACAAACGAGTCACTAACTATAAATCCACTTACTTCTTCAATATCATACACAAGCAGTCATGGAGGGGATTGTGGCGATACTACAGAAGCTGGTGCGCCACATACTGGATTTAAATTAGCTTACTGTTCTGAATCAAGCCTTAAAGATAATAATTGTATTAGCGGAAATATTATAAACCAATACAATGGAGAAGTTTATAAATCTGGAGCTTCCGAGACACAATTAATAGAATATCTAAATGATAATTTATTAACGGGGTTCCCGAATAAAAATAAATTTTCCGCAAACTATCAAAGTTCTCAGGATAGTATAACCTTTTCTTTTGAAACCATGTCAAATTCAGGCGGTTTGGTTTATGAGCCGAGAGATCTTATTGTCGATGACTATACTAGCTCGATAGAGATCAACCATAATGATAACTCAACTAGTTATTCGGTAAATGGAAACATATTTATTTTGAACAAAACTAACGATCACAATAATACTATACTTTCAATGAGTAATCAAGAGATTTTATCAAGAGCCAAAACAAATATAGACGGAGAAGGTTCCTTAATCAGTTTGTCAATTAACAGGCAAGATCAAGAAGGGACAATTAGTTATAGTGCTAGATTTGGAGACGGGGATGGCAATGATGATAAAGAAGTTCAGAGGGTATCAAGCTCCAACGTGTCCGTGAACCCACCTCTTTATAATTATTCTGTAAAATATACAATGTGTGATTATGCAATAAGTAAAAGCTTATGCCCGAGTAGAGGTTCGGTTTCAGCGTCCGTAACTTCTCCATCAGGCTCTGGTTACAATTATTTCAGCGTAGCTGATGGCGAAGCGCTTAGATTAATTAGAGCATTTGGGGGGCAGACAGAAGAAGATAACGATGTTAATTATGCAGATGACAAATCTTCAGTAACTGTTTCAAAGACTTATAGCTATAAAGGGAATGCAGTAAATTAAAATGTCTACTAGTTTAATAAATAAAACGATTGAAGACCTTGGGCTATCTGGGCTAGAAATATTATATGATTTCGAATCTTTTTCTGGAAATTTCATAAACTCTTCCTCACAATCAGGTCCAGAATATTCCGGAAGAGTGCAAAATTACTCACCTCAGTTCACGGGCGAATCTAGCGGGTCTGGTTTTTTTAATGGTCAGTATATAGAGATAGAAAATTCTCAAGACATACAAAGCGAAAACGCAACAATAATATTTTCTGCAAAAAAAACAGGAATAAGTAATAGTACTATATTTAGTCATATTGATGAAAATGGGCCTTCTGGCTGGGAAATTGGAATTAACGAAGCTAATAAATATTATTTTAAAAATTTTGTTAATGGCACGCCAGAGTACTATAGCTTAGAGAGTTACCTTTCTGACCAAAATATGTGCGCATTAACAATTGATCAATTTGGATCTTTGTCAATGTATAGATTAAACTTTGCAAACAAACAAGAAAGTTTTTTCTCTGATAATTTTGAAAGCGAAGAATTCGCTAAAAATAAAATATCTTATTACGGTCTTGACTCTGACTCTTGGAACTTAGTAGATTATTCTATTTCCAATGGATCAAGCTGGAAATTAGGGAGTGGCGATTTCCTCCACGAAGGATATATTGATTATTTTATGTATTTTTCAACTAACCTAGTTAATGATGCAATAGAAAAAATATGTAATGCGGTTTACTCTGATGGAGAAATGGTGCCAGATTTAAGCGGTATAATATCAGGAGAAATAACTGGATACACAAAACAATCTTCAGGAGTAAGCGGAAAAATAGGACAATCAGTATCGGGAGATGGAAGTTTAGTACAAAGCGGTTTTTATGTTTATGATTCTGGCGTGGCCCAGACTGGATCAGTAGGAATATCAGGAGAGGTTTATATACCTTATTCTGGAGTAAGCAAGATTACTGGAACAGACCAGATAGGACAAGAATTATATAGAAGAGTAACGAACCTGTCTTATTCGTTTGGAATAAGTGGAGAGCCAGAGCCGGGAATTTTATTGAATTACGAATCTTCTGGTCACAATTGGCACTTTAGCGGAAATAGCGGAACCTACAAAGGTAGTAGTTCGATAGGCCCAGCTAATACAATATTCGGAATAACTGGGTTTGAGATTATTAACGTTACTGGTTATCTTAAAGGTTCAAATTTAGAAACATATTCAGGGTTTGATGTTAGCGGGGAAGTTTATAAAGAATATTCATATACTCCAGAGTATTCTCCTGACGTAGATTATCTAATTTCTGGAGCTTATTTTAGTGGAGATCAAAACAGTCCTGACTCACAATATTTTCCAAACTCAATTAGTTTATTGGGCAGGTTTGATGAAGAAGATTTTTATGAAATTGTATTTGATATAGAAGATGATGTTGAAATAGGCATTGATGCAAGCCCGCTTTATAATGATAATTATTATTCTTTCGCTATTTATATGAAAGAAGTTAATGAAATATACGAAACAGATGTTGCGGTGAACGGAGTTTCGCAATTTACGGGATCATTGAATTTTCTGAAAGATGAATTTAATAAACCATACTTTAAGGTATATAGTGGAGCTCACCCTTTGGACGGGATAATATATACAGAAGATAATCTTGATGAGCTAGATAATATAATATATGATTTAACAAATAGTGGTGAAAAAAGATTTCTAAATATAGACAATTTAAATGATTATAACTCTGCGCCTTTTGCTTTCGATATTCAAGATTCAGCAGTTTTCTTTAACGGCGTTAAAATATACTCGGGTATAGATTATATAGATAATGGAGGATTTTACCCTTCAGGTAATGTTACTGGATCAACTGGATTTTACTTCACAAGACCAGCTTACTCAGGGGCGATTTATTCTACTGGGTCAGGAATGAATACTATAAGTATAGAATACGACGGAATAGCTCCCGGAAAATATTTGTTTTATATTAATGGAATAAGAGAGCCTGAAGATCATATTATAGGACACGCAAGGTATAGCGATTTAATTACAGGTACATACATAAAAAAGAATTATGAAAAAATATATTTCATGCAAAACGGAGAAGAAAGAAGGTCATGAGCTGTAGAATAATAAACCCGGCACATGCAACTATAAACGGAGGAAGCAAAGCCTATGGAGGAGGTTTAACATCAGCCTCTTTAAAAATTGGTGGCCTAAAAAATGGTGGAAGCACAGCGAATGTTACCTTGGAGGGAGAACAGCTAACCCATCCAAGAAATGGAGACTCAATGACTTTAGCGATTCTTTCAATGAGCTGTTTAATGGACATAGCGAGCTATAGCATGAATAAAAACGCAGCGTCAATCAATACTTTGACCTTAAATTTAGTGGACCGCTCTCATAGATATTTAGACAAAGAGTTCATAGGGCTGAGAGGAGAAATTCCCGAAGGCGTTCCTCATGTTCATGCATTAGGTTTTAAATTCGGAACGAAACCAAATGATTTTGCAATTAAAACATTAGGATATAAAGTTTCAGAGCCAGATACGCAATGGGTTGACATTGAGGCGTATTTACAAAGTCAAGGTCAAAGTCAAGCTGCTGCAAGAGCTGCTTCATCTCCGGGAAAAGCTTTGTATTGGTATTCTGGCAGGTATAGTTTGCTAAATGCCATGGGTGGACTGTTATTGGGTGGTTTACCTGCTGGGCCTTACGATGCTACTGGTTCATTTAGGGATGTCCTATCCCAAATACAAAATGAAACAGGATATATCATGTACTGGGACCTTGAAAAAAATAAAGTTAAAGTTTTTAATGGATTAAATTCAGCAGGTGGAAGGGGCGTGCTTAACACATGGAATTGCAACGTTTTGTCTGCTACAGACAGTGTAGATTTTACAACTACCGAAACCAGAGGTGCTATCGGAAAGTTTAGCAGTAATTATTCGGCTCAAGATAATCAAGAAGGGTCAAACGGAAGACCTATGAAATATTATGTAGCGGAATTGATAGACCCCGACTTTCATTATAAAGGCTGCGGCAAAGAAGACGCTCCCTTAACGGTTATAGATTTTGAAGATATTAACGTTCAAAAAGCTATAGGCGCGTCATACGACCATAAAGTATATGGATTTTATGTTCTTCAATCTTTGTTAAGCAAATCTCAAGACTTTGTTCCATGGGTCGATGAATTTCAAGCTGATATAGGTGAAGTACGAGGCGACGGAGCTGCAGAATTTACAACTAACTTATTTGAAAATTTTAAAAACCCGGGAATGTTTGGTGGAGGAAGTTTTCCAAATTGGGATCCAAATACATTTTTTGAAGATTATTATTATGATAACGCAAGTTATCCATGCAAAAGTGATGTCGCTGCAGTAGAGCTTAATTCAGACGGCGAACTTTGCAAAACAATATTTCACAATGAAGCTAGCAAAGCAGAAGGATGGGACAGTAGGCCGGGGAAATTTCCTAATCTTGTCGGGGGACAATGGACAGAGAAATTTGATGGTGCTGACCGAACGGTTTGGGATTTTGGAACAATGTTTATCCACCAACCCGGTTCTACGGCTAGTATACTTAATACTAGTGGAGAAATAGATGCTCAAGGAGATGTAATGAGAAACTATCTGCAGCAACTAACTAAATTTAAAAATAATTTTTATGTAGTGACAAGTTGCTTCGGAAACGGTCAGGGAAAATGCAAAGGGATAAAATACTATTATGAAACAGACCCAGTCACAGGAAAAAGTAAAAGAAAAAAAGTACCTAGCGTTAAAGGGTTTTTAACTACAGCAAAAGCTTCTGCCGGGGCAGAAAATCTAAAGGATGGAGACGGGTACGAAATTAAATCAATAAATCCATGGGCTCCATTAAAAGAATGTGGACTAAGCAGTTTGGTGGATTTAGCTTCTACTCTTTTATTCATGTATAAGAAAGGAACGTGTAAAGAAACATTTTTAGAAGTTCCTGTTGTGTTTCTAATAGAAGCTTTATACAATAATACATTAAAAGAATTTTTTGAAGGTTATGGTCCCGGAGCGTATGAAAAACCTGCTAAAGCTTCCGATGATCTTAATATTCATCTTGGAGTAAGGACCGGAATGGACGAAGGTAATCCATTTGCTACTACCGATGTTAATTGCGCGGCTGGCGGAGAAATCAATAGTTACTCTGTATCAGGCCCTGCTGTAGTACTAACTAATCTTTATGGAAAAATAACCATCAGTGCTGATGCTGATGATCCATTTGGTATTATGTTCGGTGGGGTAGCAAAAGATCTAACAAAAAATCTCGTTACGGGAAATAATGTGCAAAACACTGATAAGATTTTAAATTTAATGTTAATTACTGACAATTTAATTTCACCCCATATAAAAGGCGTAGATATTAGTTCAACTAACACCCAGAAAGAAATAAAAATATGGTTTAGTACAGAAGCTACAGGTCAATTTGACATGTCTTATGGTAATTTTCCTAGTGATGGGCCTAGCCAATGGAAAAGAAGTTTAAATACTGGTTTAAGTATAACGGCAGCAGATGTAGGAATGAAAAACGAACAGTTTAATGAAGCTAAAGCTACTGCTGCAAATAGATTTGACGCTTACTCTTCTAGGAATAGGAGTATAATGTATGGAGAACTAAGGGTAAAAGTAGACTCAGCTACATATGTTGATTCTACATTAGGAGAATCAAGTTCATTAACAGCTTTACTGACAGAGAAAGAAAATGTTACAATACCTTCTTTTGAACAAGGGCTTGAAGGTATTAGTATCTCATCGACAGCAAAAGGCGAGTCTACTATTACTATAGATGTTGGGAATTCGGCGGTAAGAGAGGCTCAGAGGGCCTTAAGAGAGTCAATAGCAATGGGAGTAGGGCGAGGACATGCCATGAGAACTGCTTTGCCCACTTCAAGCTCCTTTGTGAAAAATGTCAAAATGAAAAATATCTTAGAGTGAGTTTATTTGAAGAACAGACCGGAAGCTTTAATTATAGCTTTAATGTAAGTACGCAAACAGGGAACAATGTTTCTTGGCAGCTTCACTTGGGTTATTCGGGAAGTCAGGAATCCGAATACTCAAACCCAAGTTTATTACAAAACATAAATAACGAAATAGGATCGAGTTATTCGATTGATCAGTCCAATGATTATTTGTATATAGGAAATCCTGAGTCTGGTATTGTAGACGTATTTAAAAATAATTTTTTTGTAAACGATGGAAATAATGTTTTTACAAAACAAAATAGATTAATAGGAGCTGACCATGAAGATATCAGCGGTTTCGGCGCTTTCACAAAGGGAACCGAAAAAGTTCTTTTTGTAAGCGCTCCTTATAGTAGTGATAGCGAAGGAGCAATTTTTTCATTTAACGTTAATTTAACTGGTCAAGGAGGGGCAACCGGACTTTATTCTTGGAATCAAAGACATGTTATTTCGGGTACGACTGGGCAAAGTGGTTACTTTGGTTCATGTATAGATATTATTCCAGATAGTTCTGAATATTTAGTATCTGTTTCCGCAACTGGTGAAGGTAGCGGAAGTGGATGCGTTTACTTGTACGATCAAGACGGAAGAAGATTTTTAAAAAAACTTGAACATACTGGACATAATGTAAGTGGGTTTGGCAAATCATTAAGTTTCTGCGAAGTTGAAGAGATAAGATACTTGGCTATAGGATACGACCAAGGAGGAACGGGTAAAGTTAATACATATAAAGAGTCCAACCCAAGAAAAAAAGATTTTGAATTTTTTAGCGGTCTAGAATCTAGCAATTCTCATTATGGAGATATGTTTGGTTATTTCATTGATAGTGCAGAAGATGCATTTCTAGTGGCCGCCCCAAAAGATAACCAGTCAGGAGCGGCTTATTATTATTCTTTTGACAATGATCAAGGAGACTTTCTTTTAAGGCAAAAGATAACGCCAAGTGGCCTTGCCTATGGAGACAATTTTGGTAAAAATGTATCTTTCGATAACGTTGACGCAATTATAACTTCTGATAAAAACTCAGGGCAGGGATATTTGTACTATAATGACAACGGAAATTGGAATGGAGTTTCTGAAGTTACTGGCGGAAATAATACTATAAGCGGTTCATTTGGAGGTAGCATATCTGGTTCATTCGCTACATCCTTATTAGGAGATGTAGCCGTGGTTGGTTCTAGTTCTGAGAGCTCGACATACTATTTTTCAACTGGAGATTTAATTGAGGAATTAATTACAGGCATGTCTTTTAGTGGTCATAAAGGAAGATTATATGATTCTGATGGACATTTTATTTATGGATATAAATCTCAAAAACAATTTGAAGTAAAAGGAACCGTGCAGTCAGGAGATTATAATATATACATAGGAGACCATTTATATAATGCATATATCCAAAAACCAAATATGGTTTTTAATTGGCTAAACTTTGATGAAACTGGAAACCTATTTTACTATGACGCTTCTATCTATACTACGATAGAATAAAGAAATTAGATATTAATCAGAAATAGTATGAAAAGGAATATGGTGTTGTCTTAAATGCCCTTCGCATTCGCCTTCAGTTTCATGATAAGCATGAACAAGAGTGAAATCTTCCCAGAGTTGATTCTCGCCATCTCTTTTTCTTACTACATGATCACATATAGCATGAGTTGTTACGCACATATTTAAATTAGCTTGCTTCCACCTTCTCCATCCTATATAAAGATCCTGAGTTCCTTTCCCTTCATACCCGTCAAAGTGGGCAAGGCTTAATGCTCTTTCGCTTAGCATTGTGCATCCAAGTCCGACCCAGTCAGTAGGAACTACCGCTCCTTTTCCAATTGCTGGATATGCATATTCCATCCATCCTCTTTTTCTCCATTTTTTTGCGTTAGCATCAAAAACATTTCCTTTTGGGGGTGAGCTTTTGATTTCTTCATGTATTTCTGAGCCTCTTTTAAGCCATTCTTCGCTAGGCTCAAAATCTTCTTTTTTAGCTTGTTTTTCTCTTTTACTCATTTCAGAAAGAAGTTTTTTAGGAATTTCTTTTTCTTCTTGAGTAAAGTCTTCTGCTATTTGATGTTGCAGGGTTCCTCTTCCCCCTAAGAACGGACCTCCTCCTTGGGAAGGGTAAGTGCACATTGCTACGTCATAATATCCATTATCGAATTTCAAGCAATCCATAGAAACAGAAAGTGCGTTTGGCGCAACCAAGACGTCGGATTCGACACTCCAAAAATGAGTCGCCCTCAACTTTCTCGCTTCAGTAAATGCGGTTGATTGTAAATTAGCGATAACAAATTGAGCGTCCTCTTTGTAGTTTTCAAGCTTGTCATCCTCTATGGGTAGTTGTATTAATTTAAAATCCCAGCCAGAGGGCAGTACGTCTTGAACATATTTTTTGCTTCCTTTTTCTATTTCTTCTGACTCGTCTCCTACAAATATAAATAGCCCATTAGGGATTTTAGATTGTACTATAGAGGCTGATATTCTTCTTCCAAAGTTCGGGAGTGCATATTTATACCTTTTGGTGGCGTAAGTACTTATCGTTAATAACATGCATGATAATATATCAAAATATATATTTTTTCAATACATTTTAGTTCCAAATTTAGAATCGAAACCGAACATCTTTCCGGTGGTAGTCCAGTTAGGGCCTGTAATATCATCTGCTCCCGCTGCAGTTTTTGCATATATTGTATCGGCTTCGAGAGCGTGTTTGTGATTTGAACCAAGGATTGTACTAAAAACCGCTTCTTTTTCAGAACTAGCAAAAGCTCCAACTGGAAGAACATCTTGACCTGAAGAGGATGGAAGGTGAGAAGCGCATCCAATACCAAGTATATCAGTGTTAGGCTTGATTTCCCCAATAACAACCGTATTAAAAGCTCCAAAAGAAGGACTCATTTTTCGATTGACGTTTGAGCTGTTATTAGCACGCATCACAGTTGTTAATTCTGAGCCGCCTGCGATAGAAATTGGGAATGAATTGTTATTGTTTTCACCTAAAGTGAATGGCGTAGAATATGTAATTTGATCTTCAGTAGAGCTATGGATGCTAGGACCAATAGGCTTATATGTAGTTACTTTACTGCCTTGAGTTGAAAAAGACCTATTAAAAGAAGAAACACCAGCCACTAAAGAGCTATTACTTCTATCATAGTAAGAATATTTAAGTTGGCTGAGCTGAGGGTTAACTTTATTAATAAATGTAACAGATTTATTTTCTCCGTTATCTAATATACCTCCTGCGGTAAAATAATCCAAATTAAAAAGGTTCTGTATTTCTCCGAATCGATTGTAACCATCTACATTATAAACAGTATTAAAAAAAGCAGTACGCTCGTTATTAGAGGTTGTTTTTATAAAATTTGATTTGCTATTCGATGGAACGATATCTCCAAAGTCATTTGTTATAATAAGCTCGTCTTTGTTTCCGCCCGCAGTTATTTGAAAACTTTCTGGGCCAGATGTATCGTATGCATTACTGTTGGTGGAAGTTCGTATAGACTGTTCTGAATAATAAATGTCACCTCTATTTTTTGTGAATCGAGTCGCTCCATCTATTAAAGAAGAGCCCCAATTTAAATTTTGTTGATCTTGAGAAATTTTGACCAACGTTGAGCTTAAAGCGGAGCTTTCTAGATCAGAGTCTGTATAGCTCAAGGTAATCCTATCAAAGTCTGTAGAATAACTAATTAGGGTTCCTTCGTCGTTAGTACTTAAAAATCTAGCGATAAAGTAACTTGATTGTTGCACTGGGGTTACAGCATGAAATCCATGATTAGTGCAATCACCAGTTCCATAATTGCCGCCCGCAAAGGAGATTTTAAATGATGTTGGTTCTAGTTTATTATAGTAAGATCCATCAGTACCTATCTTTTGGTTTTGTAAATAACTAACATGACCATAGTCATTCTTGATCGAAGTTAACGCGAAATCATTCAAGTCTAACGCTAAATTAATTGGTGAAGGAATTGGGGGGATCCACCTTCCCGCATTTTCAGCATTACCATATTCATAAGGTGAGTAATCTCTTGGTCTAGTAAAATAACTAGTTTTGTATGGATATGCGGCCCGTTCATTAATATAACTTCTGTTGCTGCTAGCCGTCTCTATAGATCCAAAAGAATCATAACTTTCTAGAGAAGATGAACGCTCAAATGATGTTGCACTAAAAGAACTTATATTATTAGAATTTTTTGTTTGGCTTTTTGTAACGGCATTAAGATAATTAACATTATTTAATGATTTTGTTTCGTTTACTTTTAAATTGATTTTCTCTCTATTTAGAAAAGTAGACAAAAAAGTTATTGAGTTTTCTGATGCAGAATAATATTCACCTGAGCCTATTGAGGCTGTAGATAGAAAATCTCTACCCAACAAGGTATACGAATGAGCGCTAGTTGAATCAAGAATGGTAGTAGATCTTGACTCAGAGTCGCTTATGCCTGAATTAAATATTGTCTTAACAGTAGAGGCTGTTTTAACATATGATACTTTTCCAGATGTATAAATTATATCATCATAAGAAGCCACAAGCTCACTTTTTTGTTCTTGTTGGCCACCGCCAAGGTTACCCCATTGAGAGTCATTCTCTAAGTAATAGCTATAAGAGTCGTCACCATTATATCCCGTTGATGTGTATAATGAGTTAGCTGGAGTTGTAACCATACTAACATTCCTGTGAGTCGTGTCAACAATTTTTATTGATTTAGCTACTTTAATATGGCTAGCGATATTATTATAAGAATACGCGCTATTAGGCTTCGTGAAGTCTAAATGCATTAATAAAACGCCCGGAGCCCCAATAAATTCAGTTCCTATTTTTTCTTGTGATTGAGCTGTTACAATAGATGTAGTAAGTGTTTGTGTATTGAGGGTTGATGTGGTGTTAAACATTGTAGTGTTTGTACCTACAGATGTTGATGAGACTAGGGAATCTGAGCTTATAGATGAAAATGTATCTTCATAAGTATACGATAACGTATTTTTAACGAATGCAGTTCCTCCTGCGCTCGTGCTAACAATTCCAGAATAAGCAGAACCATTACTTATTACTGGGCCTCTTGTGTCAAAGTAACCAACTCCAGTATTTTCATACTCAGTATTATTATCAGGGTCTACAACATCAAAGACACGCTGGGAGTTAGTGTAGAATAAGTTTTCTGTCGTTCCGTTAGTAATTAAACGACTATCTGTTTCTGACGTTAACATGCCGCTTCCAGACCAGCCAGTTCCAGAAACAACAACAAATTTAGGGTAATCAGTTCTTGTGCTATGGGTGAAAGTCTTTGTATATCCGGGGTGGGTTTTGGAAGAAGAGCTAGAACTCTCGTAACTTCCTAAAAAATGAAAAGCGGCTGTTGAGCTTGTATGATTACCCCTTTCCCTAACTGAAGAAGAGAAAACATTACTGTAGCTACTAGACATCAGGCTATCAAAAGTGCTACTCCCAAACACTTCCTGATCTGAGTCTGAATATATTAAAAAACCAGACGTGCGATATTTAGAGCGTGATGATGTGTATTTAGTTTTCTGAGACCAACTGTTATTGATACTAAATGCAGTATCTTGTATATTATTAAAAGTCTGCACGGGTCAATATATTTAATAACTATCAATTCTCCATTGATACCATCTTTTTGGAAAATAAGGATTAGACGGATCATCTTCAGAAAAAACATGCTCGGGGCATATTGATATATTATTACATAAGATTGAGGTCAGGGACTTATCTATCCATACTCCAGCAAGAATTTTTAAATTATCTTGAGCCCCTCCTTCGTTTGCTCTAATCGATGTTGAAGAAGCTGAGCTAGAAACCTCAAAACTTACAGAAGTTATGTTTTTACCATCGGTATCTATATCAAGATATATATATTTATTTTCATTACTACCTGTTGGAATTTGGGCTACAGAATCAAAATTAGAAGGTAATAATCCGTTAACTGTTCCCGGAGAGCATGCTATTTGGTAGTTCGTTCCAGTAATATAAGAATTAAATTGAAAACTGCAATGAGAGGATGACTCTCCCCCCCCTTCTCCACAAAATATATCAATTTCATCCCACGATCTTTCAGTCGCATAATCAGAATGGGCGAAGTTTTCATCTCTTGAATTATAAAGCGTTCCTTCTGGCTCGTCGCAGTCACTCTTATCTTGACGAAGGGTTTGTTCTATAGGATTTGAGCAGGCAAACACCGCGTGAAATGTTCGACATCCAGTCTCAGATTCAGAATCTAAATCGTAACCTTTTTCTCGATCAACAAGCTTACCTCTAAAATAGACCTTTTTAAACTCTACAGGGGCTCCACGAATAGGAACGGGGTTATCATAGACTCCGCCATATTTTTCAAAATAAAAAGGTGAGCAAGTATTTGGGCTTGGGGAAGAATATGGGGCTCCATAATTATAATTTTTCGTATCCGTTTTGGGATTTGGAGCATAAATTTGAGATGTATCTAAATTACATAACGACCTGAGGGATCCTGAATTCGGGTAACTTGGTTCATCTAGAGGAGAAATATTTATTAGAAATCTATTACATCCGTCGTAAACCGCATCTCGACCGTTATCTGTTTTTGATAGAGAGTTATCTCCTTTAAATAAAGGAGATCCCCGTATGGCTAGATAGGGAAAAAGATTGCACTCGCCTTTTTCCCTATAGTTACTCCCCTCTTGATAAAACGGAGAAGGAAAATTTGAATAATCTATTCCATAAATTGCCATAAACCTTGTACCTTATAATAATAAGATACACTGAATTTGTCAATTAATTCTGCTTAATTAACTTTATGAGAATCCTAGCTTCCTTGATTGGGATGTCATCAAATGTTTTCCAGCTTGAAATGTCTTTGTTTTTATATATATCTTTGGCCCAGAATTTTCTAAGCTCTGAAATTAAATCATCAAAATTTCCGTCAAATGAAGTGTCAAGCATTGACTGTGGGGATAAATTGGGTTTTGGGCTAGAAGTTTTGTTTGCTTGTTTTTTGTTGTTTGATTTTCCAATTTCGTCTGCTCCAACAATATGAATATTAAGAAAGTTCCTGACAGCCCTAACAAAAGATCTGTTGCAAGCCATGGTTTCAAGAAAGTTTTGACCAAAATCATGGGTATTGTCTAATGTTGCGTTTGCCATATCTTGAAACGAGACTGACTCACATCCTGTCTCATAGTTCCCTATGAAAGATATTGTACAAATAACAGCTACGTGATCTAACTCGCACTTTACTACTTCGTAAGAAATATCAGAAAACCCTCTTAATCTAGCTAGCTCTTTAATGCCAGCAAGCTTTATTAAAAGTTTATTGTCAGGAATGCCCTCTATAGAAGAAGGAGGGCTCCCGTTAAAAGCTTGAGAATTAGGGAAAAGGTGTTCGTCATTAACCATTTTTCTCCAATTGATAGAGCCATCTTCATTAAATATGTATTGGATATTTTCTAAAAGACCCTGATCGTCTCTTTTAAAAGATTCTGGACCAAAACTATTGTCTATTTTTGTTTCGCTTTTCTTTGGGGACATAATTATACTAAGTTATAAAGTTTAAAGTGGTGAAGGTCTTCCCAAAAATCTTTGTTATCAATGATGAGCTGATTGCTGTGCTTGTTAATTTTTTTATCATAAGATGATTTTGATGAAAATTCTCCATCTTTACTAAAGATGGTTTTTGAGCTTTTATACCTAGTAGTATCGCATATTTTTTCTATATTGTCAAGATCTTTTTTTGTAGTTTTAAAATCCTCTTCTACTTTATAATCAAAAAAGCGAAGTCTAGTTAAAGAGATATCAGCTGTGTCTTTTGCTATAAGAGTCATTGCAATACCGTTGTCTTTTAGGTTTTTTATATAATTAAAGTCGCTCAACTCATCAACTTTAAAATAAAACATTTGAATAGAGGGTTTTAAATGCATGATAATATCAGTCTTAACTTCTTTATCCGAAATGATAGATATTTTCCTTTTACTTGCAAAACTAGGAAGCACGGACTCGTTGAATTCAAAATCCATTCTTATATTAATCAAGGATCTTGGGAAAAAACTTTCATCTGGAATAAAATCTGGAACCACTTCTACTAATTTTTGATGGTAAGACTGCCCGATATTAATTATATCAAATTTTCCTAAATCATTATCTAGCCCAAGAATGCTTAATGTTTTATTAGCTACTTCTTCTGCGCTAATATTATTTATTGTTTTAGGGCTCTCTTCTCCAGCAAAGGATGGTGATTCTCCATCTTTATATCCTTTAATGAAAATTTGGTCGGGAGACGGCTTAGACCAAGAAGGGCTAGCGTATTCAGGGCTGGTATTAGAGAAAAAAGCAATAAAAGGGATGTTATACAAAGAGCATAATTGTGAAATTAAATTTTCTGGCCCAATATGAAGCATTGATTTTTTAATAATATAAGACCAATGATTTTCATTGGTTGCTCCTTTAAGGTTTGTAACCTTAGAAAAAACTTTTTTATTACTTCCTATCTCGACTATTTTTATATTGTTTTTTTCAATGATGGGAAAAATTAAGTCAATATATTCTTGGAAGTGATCCCATTGCTTACTGCTGTGGCCTTCCGTGCAGAAGGTGATGTACTTTTCAGCAACTATAGGAAAAAAAGAATCATCGATAAAAGGTTTGTCGATTTTAAGACCAGTAGATAAAGATAGAGACTCAATGAAGTTCATAGCAATTTTTGGAGCTAATATTTTTAAGTGTTGAATTGTTTAGGTTAATATAGTAGTCCACGTAGCCATTAGAATCTCCTCTGCCTATCATATTAAATTCATTCTCCATGTTCTTATGATAAGGTAAAGTTTTTTTAATGTACGGATTGCCATTTAGAATATGTTGAAATTGAGAGTGGCATGCAAAATACAAATCTGTATTTGGGTAATTGTCTTTAAACGATTTTAACAAGCAAGTTGAAGAGAATACTAAATTGGAATCACCTGCGCAAACCATCAATGCTTTTTTATTTTCATTATCTTCGAAAAGGTTTTCAAACTTTATTTTTACGTTTTCGTTATTTTCTTTTTCGGCTACTGAATGGAAATATTCCAAGACCGACTTCCTGTCCATATCTTTACTTAGTCTATTGATCCAATGCTTGAATCCTTCATCGTTTTGGTTAATATCTGTTTTAAGTATGTTTTTATAAAGATCTATTATCCATAAGCCGTTATCTTTTATTTCAGGGGGCTTGTAATTAGGGTCTCTTTTTTCGAAAGAGAAATCAAAATCCCAAGAAACTTCAGGCATCCCATCCAGTATGTTCTCGAGTTTTTTTCCAATAGCATTCGAGCTGTAATTATCTATAACATACTGCCTTGATTTTTGTCCTTTTACTTTTCTTTTTTCAGGGCTCATTTTGTACACCTTCTTGATATTTTTAGATATGCTAGAGGCGTAAGTACTAGCTTTAATAAATTGAGTTCCGGGCTCCCTGTACTCGGACCACTCTAATGGTATACCGCCGCTCTCTGGGCTGCAACTGTCTAAGCCGCAACTGTATTCAGTGACAAGAGTTATCAACTCAGTTAACTTAGCTTCTTGTATCGGTATTTCTTGCCCTCCTGAAGTGAAGGGGTGGCAATAAACATCCATTAAGTTGTAAACTTCATTAAGCTGAGCTTCGTTAACTCCGTGAGATGTATTTGTCGTATTTAGTTTTTTTGAACCGCAAGCTCTACATTCTTGTTCTTGGCCTGTAAAAGGTCTTATTTCATATGATCCGCATGACTGGCAGAAGTAAGTTGTGAGAACTAAGCTTCTGTCAATATTTTTTTCCTTAAGAAGTCTTGGTATGTCCCATCCCTCTGCCCAGCTAGTGTGCAAAAGAAGTTTAGCTTTAGAGTTTGGTTCTTGCTTTAAGAACATTTTAAACCCTTCTAGTATGTTTGGGACGCTTTTCCTAAGTTGATTTCTGAATACAAAGCCAATGATATAATCATCGGGATGAATTTGATTTGATATTCTTAAATTTAACCTTTCTTCATTTGACATTCTATAAAAAGAAGAGGTTTCTACCGATCCGTGTAGAGTTTTTACATGATCATGCCCCATTTCTTTTAGGGCTTTTTCTGCAAAAGAAGACCAGACATAATAATTTTTAATTTTTGGCGCTTGAGAGACTGCATCAGGTATAATGGGTAAACTATCTAGGGTTGACCAGATCATACAATTTATCTTATTCCACCAACTTTTTTTCATGTATTCATTAAAAGCCCAAAAATCTTCGCAGCCTATGTATATATCGGGTTTTTCTTCCTCTATGACTTTATCTATCATGCTTGAGCCATATCCAGCCGCCCTGCCTAATTTTGGGTCATTATTTAATTCCTGAAGAAGAGCTTGATCATCTGGTAAAGAACCAATAGTTTTCCATGGCATCTTTTTAAGTTCTGGATTACTCCACTGAAACCCATTTGCAAACTCTACTATATCATACTTTCCTGTTTTAAAGAGATGTATTAATATATTTTTAGCATTTTTTCCGAACCCAGTAAACGCTCTAGAATGATTACTATGAAAAAGTATTTTTTTTCGGGGCATTTTACTTTTCTTCTTGAGACTTTTTGAAGTCTAGTATTTGTTTATCAAATCTATGAGAAAATAAAGTTTTAAGATAAAATCTTAAAAATTCTATGACGGTTTCTGTTTCACCGGGTTCTAGGCCGATGACGAAATTTTGGTTACCGTTCCTGACAAAAGAAATACTAAAAGCTGGAACTTCCACCCATTGATCCTCCCATTCTCCGTCTTTATTTTTCATGGATTTTTTAGCTTTTTTATCCCAAGGCATGAATTTGATATTTGTCCTATCGCTTTCGTATGAATGATACGTGGTGTAAGTGCATCTATTTCTCATTGCATGTATGATATGGCCAGCTTCATATTCAGAGAATTTGACTGTAATATTTTTATCTGGGTTATCAATATTACCCTTAAAGGAACCCTGTTTCTTATTGGAATCCCAATTTGATTGCAATATAGACTTAATAAAAAGAGTAGGCTCGTATTTTTTAGACGACATTCCTACTTGAAAAGAAAATCCAGATCCTGAATTTTTAGCGTTAGGTTTATAGATTGAAATACTCATTGTCGGATTATAATATATTTATAGGACTTTTTCAATGTAAAGTGTATATATTATAACAAGGAAACGGAATATGGGAATAAAGTTTAAACAAATAGATAATCTGCAACCGACTTTCGATCAACTGTCTGGAGATCTGCAGGGCCAAGTAACGAATTTAAATAATGACGTAACTGGACTATCTAGCGGTAATTTTAATTTTAGCGGATGGAAATACTTTAATGGAAATGTTGATTTCTCTGGGGCTCAAGGCATATTGGTAGACCCAAGTAATATATATACTCCTAATACTGTATTTGCTGATTCAATAAAAATAGGATACCCTATATCAACGCCAAGGAACTCCACTCAAGGGCCTAATGGCGCATTACAAGTTAGCGGAGGTCAAATTAATCTAGAAGACCAAGTTAATGTAAAAAATAATAGCAATTTAATTGTAGAAAATGGAACGATTTCTGGGGGGACTGGAGATTTTAATGTAGTTACCGGGAGTATAGGAAGCTTTTCTACATCTCTAACTATTTCTGGAGTTCCAGTTTCAACTGGAGGATCTGCTGGATCTATTAATGCAACTAGCGGCGTTGCAAATATTGGAAATACACTAATCACTAGTGGCACTGGAAATTTTGATTCTATAGATTTTGACTCAACTATTTCAACCCCAGCTCATCAAGAAGGAAGGTTGTTTTATGATTCAATCAATAAAGCATTAGCCGTATACAACGACGAGGTTGGTATAACTCTACAAATAGGCCAAGAGCAATATATAAGGGTAAGAAATAATATAGGATCAACTATAAATAACGGCCAAACCGTTAGGATTAATGGTTCCCATGGAGATCAAGCGCCAACAGTTGTTCTTGCTTCCGCTGATTCTGAAGAAAATTCACAATCTATAGGTCTTGCGACTCATAATATAAGTAATAATTCTTTTGGTTACGTCACGACTCATGGGTCTGTTGGAGATTTGAATACATTGAATTTTTCTGCCGGAGATGAAGTTTTTCTCGCGATAGAATCTGGAGCGTTAACTGGGGTTAAACCTGTATCTCCAAACTATCAAATGCCTATTGGTCATGTGATAAGAAGCCATGGATCACAGGGAATTGTTTTGGTTGAGCCCGGAAACTCAAAATTGGGCGGAGGCGATGTCAAGAACATAGGTGCTGTAAGCGTAAGTGGAGTAACTTTTTATTCAGAATCTGCCGATGACGCAGGTATACTAGGATCATCTAATGATTTTGTGTATAATAGCGGAGATAAAAGATTAGGTATAGGGACCTCAAGTCCACAAGGCATATTAGATATATCAACTACATCAAGTGCTCCAATCATGCCCCGAATGACAGATTCTCAAATGAATGCAATTTCTGGACCTGTTAATGGCATGATTGTTTACAATAGCACATCAGGAGGATTTTTCGGATACTGCGGGGGGCAATGGATTATTTTTGCGACTGGAGACTCCGCTGGAGGCGGTGGAGGCGGCGGTGGCAGTTACTTTGCTCTTGCCTGCGACGATCTGGCTGACTATGTATGCGGTGATGGGGGCTCGTACGACGGTTATCAAGTTTACTACGACGGCTCTAATTATGGAACCTTATCGGCAGGGAACGTTTACGTAGGGAGCTATAGTAATGATGGGGGCGGAATTTGTACTATTGATATCTATAGCGATGCTTGCCCGGGAGATGGAGGGGTGACCTATGAAACGATTTACGACGTCTCTTATGTATCAGGAATAAATTCCTAGTTATCTGAATGGTGTTTAGCGCCTTTTCTTTTCTTCGAGTAGTCTTTAAAATAATCTTTTTTATAAGGATCTACTCCCCCGTTTTGAGAGGCTCTTTTTTCGCTCATTTCTTTACCCCTGTCCCATAAATCTCCAACCGTTCCATTACCCTTAGTTCTATCAACAAAGCCTTGGTGATCGTAAGGGTTGGCGTCAAGATCGATAGCTGCATTGGGAGAAGTAAATACTCTCTTCCATTCTAGCCCGGCATCATCAAAATATTGATGTTTATCATTCATGCCTTGGAATACTTCTATATATTCTTCGGTTTTTGGGTTTTGATATAAATAAATTGGCATTACTTTTTTTCTATTTTTTTATCCATTAATATTTCTATAGTTTGCATATTAGTCATTAAGCAGTCGGCAAACCAACAGACAGAAGAAGATACGAACGGTAGTAGTATATAAATATTGTTCCACTCAAAGTAATATAAAAAAACTGAATGTAAAACTCCAGACCAAAAACCTAAGCAAAGAGAGCAAGAAAACAAACCTTTAAATAAAGAGGCTTTTATTAAAAAAGAACGAATTAAATTTAAGATCGAACCATACTTTAGTATAAAAGTCAAGCCAACGCAGGAAAGCAGTACTAAAACTGCTGTCACTTTTCTTCTTCGATTTGATCTATAGCTTTATTAATTAACTTAGCTTGGTCTTCTCTAATGGTTATTTTGCCACCAAAGTCATCTTCAATTTCGATCATGCCTTCTTTATTTTTACGAAGCATGGGGCATTTTTTACTACCGCAGCAAAGAATAGCTTTGCCGTTTTCGAATTTAATTTCGTCTTTCATATTTTTATATTATATATTAATTAGTTGTTTTCAATATTTTTGATTATCTTATCTAGTACACTAGAGTAGGAGAAATCTTTTTGTAATTTTAAACCTTCTGTATTTTCTTGTTTACACAATGTCTCTGCATATTCCATTTTTGATTCTACATCACTCCTGTCAAAAGTATATATATTTCCTTGATTAAACATCGCGCCTTCTTGGAAGAAATGTCCGTCATAAGCTGGGGTTTTGCCAGACGGTTCAACGAGTATACAGTTTTTGTCATTAGCCCAGTCTTTATGTGAAGTAGCATTCAGTACGATGCTCCACTTTCCTAAGGCTGTTGCGTTAAAGGACGGCAGGTTCCATCCTTCTGCCCCGCTTAATCCAGTTAAGTCTATATCTATAGCATTAAGTAATTCATTAACTTCAGAATTAGTTTTTAAAAAAGGAAGGAAGTTTATGTTTCCGTATTTCTTTCCTTCTAGGGCTTTACCTATAAAGCTGTTAAGCTGTTCTGGCTTAAGAAAGGGATTATTGATACAACAAGACAATTGGTAATTGTAGTTGTTGCCGTATTTATCAGCCCAGATTCTAATAATTTGGGCGGTGTGTTTTCTTTTTTCCCATTTACCCATGAGACCAAAGTGAACCTTGTCTTTTAGGTAATCTTTTCCAGTCTGGTTTAAGTCTTGGTCAAATCCTACTCCTATGTGAGATATATTTTCACATCCAACTGATTTGAAAAGTTTCGAGGAGTAAGAACTACTGAACATTATACTATCGTGGATGCTTGATATATTTTTTTCTGATTCCGTGACACTATCTAATTCATGAAATGTTATTAAATGATGTTTTCTTGTAATCCTATTTTCGCTTCCATTAATGTGCCACAATTGAAGTGTCGGTAGATCTTTATTTAATAATTTAAATCTATTATCGATTGATGTTTGCAGCCATTCCTTGAAATCTTTTCCTAGCTTATCGAATACGCTAATATCAGGTTTACCTATAGGGAAATGAGCGATATTCATATCGCGTTTATGCATCTCCCTTAATAGGTTTACTGATACGTTACCAAAAGAAACGTTATTTATAGGACATTTAAAAATTAAAGAATTCATTAAAATGGAACTTCTTCGAGTTGCTCATCAGAAACTTCATCAACTTCTACTGGAGCGGGTTCTTGATTTGAAGGTTTGGTTTCTTTATTTTTTGGCTGTCCTTCTTCTTGGGGCCTTTGTACAAATTCTATATCAGATGCAAGAATGTAAATTTCTTTCCTGTTGGATCCATCTTTAGCTTTCCAAGAATTCTCTCTAAGAGATCCTGATACATTAACTAGAGACCCCTTACTGCAAAATTTAGAACAACTCTTAGCTCTTGCGTCCCAAGCTTTTGCTTTTATAAAAATAGTATCTTCTTTCTTATATCCGTTTACAGCAATCGTAAAATCGCAAACGGTTTTTCCCCCATCAAACTCTTTACATTCTGGATCTTTTACTAGTCTTCCCGACAAAACAACATTATTCATGATAATTCTTTCTTTAACAATTTATTCTTTAAGTCCTCGACAACTGTGTCGTGGATATTTATGCACCCTTGGATGCTTAGTTTTACTTTCGGCCCAATGAGCCTCCATGGTAAAAGTTTTAATTTCTCTCCGTCTTTATATCTCATTTTAAATATTCTTGATACTCTACTATCAGGATGCTTATCTATTATGAAATAAATCTCATTAAGGAGATTTAGGTCTATACCCTCTATGGAATCCTGTTTATCTAAAAAGTCTATCTCTTCCGGGGTTTTGTTAACACAGTTTTTTCTTTTCGCTTTATTGTATGAGTTCAAACATAACCATTTGGTCTCATTTCCAAGGAAGGTTGAAAATTTAGTGCCTTTGTCAGACTTGTATTTAAGAGCAGCAGAGTATATATAAAAATTTCTATCATCAAAAAGATCGTCCCTCGAGCATATATCAGAATCAACAGGAACGTATCTATTTACTATATCATAAAATATACCACTATGCCTGTTAACTAATTCAAGCAAGCATTTTTCAGCCTCAAACTCGCGCTGAATATTGAAAACTAACTGATCATCTCTTAAGTTCATTTAATCTTGCTTTTATATATTTTATTCATAGTCTTAGTAACAAATCTATTAGCTTGCTCAATGTCATTGTCTCCGAAAGTAGGCCACATTATTCTATAGTCGGCGCCTTTTTTAAGAATAGGATTATTTTCTTTCTCTTCTTGATTTGCCGGGCCAATACCCTTTCTCGTAATGTGGACTAACACTCCGTTGTGATTGTCTTGTATCCATTCCATCTCGTTTGGATACCTTACGTCGGTAACAATAGGTATTAATCCCATGTGTTGATGTACTCCTAGCGTTTTCTCTAGTCTATTGATCCACCAAGTTTTATCCATCTTTCTGATTACATCGGTACCGTAAGTTACAAGAAGTGGTCTAATTACCTCTTTTTCTTTGGAGTCTTTTGTGAAAGCGCTTATACCTATTTTATTTCTACATAAATCGTCCAAGTCTTTCTTTAGTTCATCCGCAAACGCAGCTCTAGCGGCGCCTACCTTTTTTTTAGATAAAAACTTTTTAGCAAAATCACAAAAAGTATCTTTACCGCTTCTAGCGTTACCACAAATCCCTATTATAAAATTAGTTTTCATGTATTTCCCCCATTATTTTTTCAGTAAGGAAAGCCGACGCTTCGTCATCTTTTCCATCTATTGACTTTTTACAGTCAACACATACTATAACTTTTGTGAATTTTAAATCTTCCTTAAATAACTCGACTGCTTGCGAAGTAACCGCCCGACAAGCTTCCTTAGGTGATGACGCCACCGTTACCCCTTCCCAGTCTCCGCATTGAACAAAATAGAACCTATTACCTTTATTAGCTTTTTTAACCATGACTAAGATCATATCACCTACCAATCGAAAAGTCAACTAAAATTTTTAATAAAAAAAGGTTTGCTATTACTAACGTAATAATAATATTAATATATACTATTTCATATATATATAATAATATGATCATATTATAACTATATGTTAACATAAAGCAAGCATAAAATAAGGAAACCCGAAAAAAAATTTTGACATATCTGGTTTTTTGTGATATGATTCATCATGGATAAAGGAAAAGTCTCGATTATAACCTCAATGTTTAATAGCGAGGATTACATAAAGGAGTTTATGGACAACGTCATCCATCAAACTGCCTTCAAGGATTGCGAGCTGATACTAGTAGACGCCAATAAAACTAGAGAAGATAGGTTTATCGATAAGGAGCTCTCAAATCATAGTAATATTAAATATTTTCACATCGAAGACTTCGGCTTACATGAAGATCCGGGAGTTTATGGATGTTGGAACTTAGCCATAAAAAACTCTAGCGGAGAGTTTATAACAAACATGAATTTAGATGATAGTAGATGCGAAACAGCTATATCAGAGCAGAGATCCTCACTCATGTCATCCCCGGAGATAGATCTGGTTTATTACAGGACTTTAGAGACAAAAATAAAAGGAGAGACCTTTAAAAATAACACTACGGATAAAGAGTTTCCATGCTTAGACCATTGTTTAAATTCATTAAGGATTATAAACTCACCTCATTGTCAGCCAATGTGGAGAAGATCAATACATGACAGGTTTGGAATGTTTAATGATTCATTAATGTCTGCAGGTGATTACGAAATGTGGCTTCGCTCTGTAGATGGAGGTGCTAAAATGAAAAAAATTGACAAAGTTTTAGGTTTGTATTTCAGAAACCCTGACGGGGTATCGACAAGCTCAAAAACCCTACAGAAAGCCCTATTCGAGGTCAACCAAGTAAAGAATCAATATAGCAGATCTTATATATGAAAAAAATAATTTCATTCTCCCTATGGGGTAGTAATCCAAAATACTGTGTTGGAGCAGTCAAGAACTCAGAGCTAAGAGAAAAGTATTACCCCGATTGGACCTGCAGGTTTTATGTCCATAAAGATGTTCCAAGTAAATACATTGAATCTCTTCAGTCCGCCGATAGTACTGAAGTAATTATTGAAGAACGTGCGCCTAACTGGACTGGAATGTTTTGGAGATTTGAGTCTATTTCGGAAGAGGATGTCTCTGTAATGATTTCTAGAGACTGCGATAGTCGCTTAAACCAAAGAGAATCTGACGCTGTTTCTGAATTCATGAATAGTGAAAAACTTTTTCATATTATGCGTGATCACCCACATCATGGATTTAACGTTCTTGGCGGGATGTTTGGCGTAAAGAAAGGTATACTAGATAATATGAAAGATTTATGCTCTCGATTTTCTCAAACCGATAACTATGGTACTGACTATAAATTTTTTGACGCTATAATTGGTCAAGTTCCTCTTGAACATATAATGGTTCACGATCCATTTTTTACTGGTATCGAATTCCCGAATCCAAGAGAAGAGAATCAATTTGTCGGTCAAGTTTTTGATGAGAATGATGTCTGTGATCAATCTCATCTTGATGCATTAAACTCCCACTCAAATTCCAATGATTAATATTCTTTATTGCATACTTAAGATTAAAAAATTAATTGCAAATGAACTCAAACAATAAGACTGTTATACTATCTAGTAATAGTCATAAAGACTATATTTCATATTTACCTTTTGTTCAAAAAGCTTGGAACCTTATTGGATGGAATACCCTTACCTTCTACCTTGGCGACATGGAGATAGAAAGTTCTGATAAAAATAGAATTATTAAAATAAATAGCATAGAAGGCTACAGGGACGAAACTGTAGTTCAGGTTTCTAGATTATTTGGTGCAAAATATCTAGATGGGATGATTATGACTTCCGATGTTGATATGATGCCATTATCTGATTATTGGCATCCAGAACAAGACCGATGGACTGCTTATGGAGCAGACTTGACTGGTTATAGACATTTCCCCATTTGCTACATTTGCGCAAATAAAAAACTATGGAATGAAGTAATCACCGAAAATTCAATTGAAGAAATTTTATTGAAAGAAAAAAACAGTAAATCAAATGACTTTAACGAATGGTGGTATACTGATCAAGAAATCATAACAAAAAGATTAGTCAGTCAAAATGTCAAGATTATTGATCGTGGCACAAATTTGGGTCTGGCTAAAGGTAGGATAGATCGGGCCTCTTGGGAAACTACAAAACTTCAAGAACATCAAAAGATAGATGCCCATCTACCTCGGCCATTTAATAAATCAGAGGTTGAATTTTTATTCAATAAATACTTTTCTTAACTTAAAATGATACAGAGATTTGGCACTAATTTATCTTGCGGCTTAGGTGATACTCTATTATTGAATGTAGTATGTAAAAACCTTGATTACAAAGCCACAATGCAATTAAGGCCTGCTCAAAAACGCTTCGCTATTCTTTTTGATAAGATTGCCGATATAGAAATAACCGAAAATGTAAATGCATTACCTGACATTGGGTACGGACATTATACAATAACTAAATTAAGAAATTTTTTTAAAAACCCTGAGGTTTTAGATTTAAGACCTGCCGTCTTGCACATTGATCTTGATTCAGAAAATTGGGCTAAATCTGTGTTATCCCAATATTCAAAACCTTCTATAATATATCAACCAAATTGCTCTTCTCATTTTCAATACTTGAGAGGCGTACCTAGTAGTCTTAATAATTTTTTAAAAGATTCCATAAAGAAAGATTTTAATTTGATCGATATGAGCTCTGAAGAGTTTTCAGGGCTAGACCTAAGTAAATACATTTCCCTACTTAGGCATTGCGGCAGGTATATTGGTTGTAATACTGGAGACATGCATTTGGCTATCTCTGTTGGTTGCGTTTGCGAAATATATGAACCCAATTCTTGCCCTCAGTTTGAAAGCGAAAAATGGAAATATAACCACCCATCTATAATCTACAAAAAATTCTAATAATGAAAATGGATTTCTCAATTAAACCTGATGATTATTTTGACCACCCTTACAATTCTACTTCAACAAATGAAAGATGTATTGAAGTTCCAATAGGAATAAGGTTCCTTAATCTATTCCGGGAAGATAACTTAATAGAGGTTGGGGCGGTATTACCCCATTATGTTAAATCTAATCATGACTGTATAGATCCAGTTGACCCTATCGCATCTAAAAAAGAATATGCTGAAAATATAAATTATACAGATTCGTCTGTCCTATCTATATCCACTATTGAGCACATCGGCCACGGAGATTATGGGCTTCCAAAAAAAGAGAACCAAGCTCAAGAAGTATTGTTAAAAATATACAAACAATCGAGTAAATGCCTAATATCTTGGCCGGTTGGATACAACAGAGATTTAGATTCTTACGTCAAAAAAAATAGCCTGTTTAAATACGTATTCCACAAGCGCACAAAACAGAATGAATGGGTATTGTCAACCAGTCAATCCGTTTTTGACACTGAGTACGGAACTCCTTTTCATGCTGGAAATGCGATTATATGGGTTTATAAAAATCTATGAAACTAAACCTTGGTTGCGCCAAAGACATACAAAAAGGATGGATTAATGTAGATTTACATTATAAACATCCAGATGTAATTAATGAAGACATAGCTTCTTTGTCTTTTGTTTCTAAAAATTCTGTAGACGAGATTATAGCAAAAGACATTTTAGAACACCTTCCATTCTCCAAAGGTTTAGAATGTTTGGAGATTTGGTATCAATGGCTAAAACCTAAAGGAAAGCTTTTTCTTCAGACGACAAACTGGGATAAATTTAAAGACTCTTGCCCTAACGGCGGCTGGGATTTAAAGACCTTAAACTACATGCTTTTTGCTGGGCCCAGCTGGATAAATCAAGAATCCAACGATTGCGATTGGCATAAAAGCATTTATTCTGCTACCTTCCTAAAAGAATTTACTTCTAAAATTGGTTATGAAATGGTCAGTTTAAAAGAAGATGAGGTAACTGATGGTGGGAATTTAAACTTAAAGATGTTATTATCGAAATCATGATTAATTTGAATGTTGATGAAGGTTATGCGTTTGATTATTTATCCATATTAGAAGTCAAATTTAAAAACACAAACAGCCCCGAAACTTCTAAGTCTTTTGAGTCTTGCAAAAGCTTCTTGAAATCGCAAATAAGCTCAGATCTCTTTGATTTAATTTATGAATCAAAAGAGTATCATAAATGTAAGGCGGCTAATCAATTAACGTTTGATGCCGTTGAGAAGGCTAGGTATGGTAATATTCCCGCAAAAGAAGTTGACGATTGTAATATGAAAAGGTATAACGCAAAAATAAATCTTCAAAAGAAATTTTTCAAAAATGAAATCTCAGAACACAAAACATAATCTTCTTCATTTAAATTTATTTTCCCATCTTCATAATGGTTATAATATTTTTTTTTGTAAAACTGATTTTTTAAGTTCTGTCCTCTCTCAAATTGAAAAAATCAAAAACAATATCATATTAATTACTGGTAATAGTGATTATGAAATTAATGATAACACGATAAGGCAAGCGCCAAAAAACATAAAATATTGGTTTGCTCAAAACGCTAATTCTGATAATATATTCGGAATACCAATGGGTTTAGAAAACTCTTCTACTTGTAAGATCAAAGGACACGGCAATGTCTGGTCACATGCCCTACCCAAGCATGACGCTATATTTCATGCCAAGGGCAAAAATACCTCTAAGGATATTTATTGCAATTTTTCCTTAAGCACAAACCCTCAAGCGAGAAGAGAAGCCCTCCATTACTGTAGTCTCAATAACTCTACAACTATTGATATATGTCAAGATCACAATCAAATCAATCATAAAAAATATTCTGACTATATTGATGGTATACTAGATCACAAAATGATTGTTTGCCCAGAAGGCAATGGTATTGATTGTCATAGAGTATGGGAAACCTTGCTCCTCGGTAGGGTTCCTATAGTTAAAAAATCTAAAGCTATGAATCATTTCTCAGATTTACCGATTCTCTTTGTGGATAAATGGAGCGAAATTAAAGATCTTGATCTAATAAAAAAGAAGTACGAACTAGCTAAAAACAATAATATTGAAAAATTAAACTTTAAATACTGGAGCGATTTAATAATATCTTATAAGTCTAAATTATGAAAAAAATCATTATCACCGGAGTTACTGGTCAAGATGGAAGCCTCATGGCTGATTATCTTTTAGCTAATACTAATCACAAAATTTATGGTGCCGTAAGAAGGTTAAGCGTAAAGAACCATGAAAATATTTTACACCTAGAAGACGATCCCAGATTTGAGTTGATCAACATGGATCTTAATGACGCCCATAGTATGCGCGATGTAATCTTAGATATCCAGCCTGACTATTTTATTAATTTTGCAGCTCAATCTTTTGTAGCTGGCAGTTGGGATTACCCAATTCAAACTTGGGATACGGATGCAGATGCAATCCTTCATATCCTAGAATCTATTCGTCGCTTTTCTCCTCATTGCAGATTTTATAATGCTGGATCTTCAGAAGAGTTTGGGGATGTAATTAAAACGCCCCAAGATGAAAACCATCCCCTTAGGCCTCAATCTCCTTACGGAGCAGCAAAATGCGCAGCTCGCCATATTGTTAGAGTCTATAGAGAGTCATACAAGCTATACGCTGTTCAAGGATGGCTGTTTAACCACGAAGGCACAAGAAGGGGTTTAGATTTTGTAACCAGAAAGATTACCAATGCGGTTGCTAAAATAAAACATGCAATAGAAAAAGGTGAAGATATTCCGGCTCTTCAACTTGGGAATATAGACGCAAAGAGAGATTGGACTGACGCTGAAGACTTTATGGAAGGCGTATGGATGATGTTAAACCAAGACCACCCAAAATCTTATGTTCTTGCTAGTGGAGAAATGCATAGCGTAAGGGAGTTCCTTGATAAATCTCTTGAGTTCGCTGGTATAGATTTTATATCTAAAGGATCCGAAAGCGAAGAGAAGTATTTCACAAAAGATGGAAGGTTAATTTTTGAAGTTAACCCTAAGTTTTATCGCCCAGCAGAAGTTCACAAACTTTGTGGAGATTGCTCTTTGGCCGAAAAGGAAATGGGATGGGTTCGAAAAACTGGATTCGAGGGTCTTGTTAAAAAAATGTATGAAAATGATTATGACCTTCTTTCTAAATGACTGATCAGAAAGTTTTTATTGCGGGCCATCGAGGGATGGTAGGATCCGCTATATGTAAAAAACTAAAGGGTTTAGGTTATGACAATATCATAACGAGAACTAGATCACAGCTAGATTTAACTGACAGCTCAAGAGTTTCTAAATTTTTTAAAAATAACTCTCCAGATATAGTAGTTCTCTGCGCTGCTAAAGTAGGTGGAATTTTAGCTAATAACACTTATCGTGCAGACTTTATATATGAAAACTTAATGATATGCTCTAATATCATTAAAGCTTCTCACGAATCAAGTGTCAAAAAGTTAATAAATTTAGGCTCCTCATGTATTTACCCTAAAGATTCTAAGATACCAATTAAAGAAGAATATCTTTTAACCGGCGAGCTTGAGTATACTAACGAACCTTATGCTATTGCAAAGATTGCAGCGCTTAAAATGTGTGAAAGTTTTTACAAACAATATGAAGATAACTTTTATTCAATTATGCCCTGCAATCTTTATGGGCCGAGAGATAATTTTGATCTACAAACTTCCCATGTTCTCCCTGCATTAATTAATAAAATTTATTGCGCTAAAGAAAAAGGAGCCTCAAAAGTTGAAGTTTGGGGAAGCGGAAGACCTCTTAGAGAATTTCTTTTTGTTGAAGATCTTGCTGATGCAATTATTCACTGTCTTGAAAATATTGATGCTAAAGATATATATAACTTAAACATATCTCATCTTAACTGTGGCTCAAATGATGAAGTTTCCATTCGAGAACTTGCCTATATTATAAAATCTGTTATTGAATACAGCGGAGACCTTTCTTTTGATACATCCAAACCGGACGGAACTTTTAGAAAAAAAATGGACAACTCTAGAATGTCCAATATTGGATTTGACCCAAAGGCTTCATTAAAACTTGGAATTCAAAAAACTTATGATTGGTTTATAAAAAATCAAAAAGACCAGTGTTAACTAGTGTATCTTAATATATGCCTAAAAAAAAATGTTTAGTTACGGGTGGGGCTGGATTTATCGGCGCCCATCTTGTCGAAAGATTAATTAAAGCCGGCCATGATGTCGTAGTTGTTGATGACGAATCATCAACAGCCAATAAGAACTTCACATGGAGAAGCGATTGCGAAAATCATAAAGTTGATATTTGTAATTTCGACGAACTAGAACCCTTATTTAAAGGTGTTGATTTGGTTTTTCATTTAGCCGCTAGGTCAAGAATTCAAATTTGCGTACAAGACCCTGCTGATGCAGTTAAAAATAACTCTCTTGGCACGTGTAATGTTCTTCAAGCTGCTCGACTTAATAATTGCAAGCGTTTTATGTTTGCAGGGACTTCTTCTTGCTATGGATTAAAAAATCCAATCCCCTTAAGGGAAGATATGCCAAACGATTGCCTTAATCCCTATTCAGTTAGTAAATCTAATTGTGAAGAGCTCTGCAAGATGTACACCAAGCTTTTTGGTCTCGAAACCGTGTTGTTTAGATTTTTTAACGTCTATGGAGAGCGTCAGCCTATTGCTGGAGATTACGCACCAGTAGTTGGATTGTTTTTTAGACAAAAAGAAAGTGGTGAAGACATGACTGTTGTTGGAGATGGTCTTCAAACTCGTGATTACACCCATGTTACTGATATCGTAGAAGCTATGTTTTTGGCTGGAGAATCTGAAAACAAAGAGATCGCTGGAGAACTCTTTAATCTTGGTACGGGAACTAATCATTCGGTCATGGACATTGTCAAAATGACTAAAGGTGGTTATGTTCATATTTCAGAACGTCCGGGCGAATCTAGGGAAACTCTTGCTGACAATACTAAGGCAAAGTCTCTACTTAAATGGCACCCCAAGGTAAAATTCGAAGACTGGATCGAAGCTAATAGGCCTCAATGAAAATTGGAGTAATTGGGAACGGATTCGTTGGCTCTGCTGTAGCTAACGGGTTTTCAAAATATGATGTTAAGATTTTTGACAAAAACCCAGAGGCTTCAAAAAACTCTTTGGAAGATGTATTAGAACAAGATTTCGTTTTTGTTTGTGTCCCCACTCCCATGAAAGACATCATGGGAGATGATTGCAACCTTTCAATTATTGAATCTTGCTTTAAAGAAATCGAACAAATTGGATCAAATGCTATTTTTATAATAAAATCTACCGTTCCCGTAGGAACAACTTCTAGACTTCAAAAATCCCACCCACCTATAAACATAGTTCATTCCCCAGAATTTCTCACTGCTAAATTTGCTAAAGAGGACTTCTTGAATGCGGATAGGCATATTGTTGGATATGCAAAAAAGAAAAGCACTGGGGAAAAAGCTGCAAAATTATTCAAGTCGGCCTTTCCCAATATCCCGTGTTTAATGATGAAAAGCGATGAGTCTGAATCTGTTAAATATATTGCGAATTGCTTCTTCGCCACAAAAGTTAGTTTTTTCAACGAGATATTTTTATTAATTGAAAAGCTTGGGCTAGACTGGAACTCTATCATTAATGGCGTTATGGGAGATAGAAGAATTGGTGATTCTCATTTTCAAGTTCCCGGTCATGATGGAGACAAAGGGTTCGGCGGCACTTGTTTCCCTAAAGACATTAATGCACTTATCAAGACATTTGAAAAAAACAATATTGATCCAAAAATGTTAAAATCTGCATGGTCAGTCAACCTTGACGTAAGAAAAGATTTTGACTGGGGTCGATCCGAGTCTGCTGTTAAAAAAGATAATTGTTAATAACAAAGTAAGATTATTCTTGCTTTGCAGGCTTTTTTATGTTATTTTAAAAGCTCAGGTAAAAAATAAAATTTAATAAAATTATATCCCAATTGTGTAAAATATATTCATGAACATCAAGGTCAAAAAAAGAAATGGTCGCCTAGAAGACTTCCAAGTAGATAAAATAAATGCTAGCGCACAAAGAGCGTGTGAAGAAATTAAAGACGTATCAGCTAGTGAAATAGTTCTAGACGCCCAACTTCAGCTTTTTGATAAAATTACAACCTCAGAAATTGACACCGCTTTAGTCATGTCAGCTAGAGAGAAAATAGAGAAAGAACCTAACTACTCTTACGCAGCTGCGAAACTCTTACTTAACTGTCTCTATAAAGAAGTTTTTAAAGAAGGTGTTGACTCAGATACTTTTGATCTCCAATATAGGAAATCATTTATCCAGAACATTAAAAAACTTTGCAAGTCAGATATTCTAAATTCAAAACTGGCAGAATTTGATCTTGGTAGATTATCTGAAGCTATATCTATAGAAAGAGATTCTAAATTTAAATACTTAGGAATACAAACTCTATATGACAGATACTTTATAAGGCAAGACGGTAAGATAATGGAGTCACCTCAAGCTTTCTGGATGAGAGTAGCTATGGGTCTATCCTTAAATGAGGAAGATATGAATGGTAAAGCTATAGAATTTTATAATTTATTTAGCCAGTTACTTTATACTCCATCTACCCCAACTTTATTCAACAGCGGAACTACTCACTCCCAGTTAAGCTCTTGCTATTTAAACACTTTTGATGACTCGATAGATGGTATTTTTGATGGTGCTTGGCAAGAGGCTAGAAAATCAAAGTTTGCTGGTGGTTTAGGTCTTGATGTCACTCCTTTTAGGTCTACAGGTTCTCACATTAAGGGCACCAATGGAACTTCAAGTGGGCTAGTACCTTGGCTAAAGATATATAATGACCTTTTGATCGCTGTAAACCAAGGAGGTAAAAGGCCCGGTGCGGGATGCGCATACTTAGAAACTTGGCATCTTGACTTTGAAGACTTCCTTAATTTAAGGAGGAACACTGGTGATGACAGACTTCGTTGTCATGATATGAACACTGCTTCTTGGGTTTGCGATGAGTTCATGAGAAGGGTTCAGTCTGAAGATGACTGGTATTTTTTCGATCCAAGAGATGCTGACCTCCACGATTGCTTTGGTGCAGAATTTGACCAAAGGTATAATGCGCTTATTGATCTTGCAGAAAATGGGCATATAGATAACTGGAGGAAAATTCCAGCAAAAGATCTTTGGAAAAAAATGCTAAAGGTGCTTTTTGAGACTTCTCATCCTTGGAATACATTCAAAGATCCTTGTAATATTAGATATACAAATCAACATGAAGGCACTGTTCATAGCAGCAATTTATGTACAGAAATAACTCTTCATACAAAAGCTTCCTCCTACAAAGATGGTGCAAAAACAGAAATAGGAGAAACTGCGGTTTGTAATCTTGGTTCAGTCAATCTTTATAACCATTTAAATGAAGACAGACAGGGTATAGATTATAAAAAGCTTGAGTCTACTATTCACACAGCAGTAAGAATACTCGACAATGTCATTGATTTAAATTTTTATCCCACTCTTGAGGCTAGTAAATCAAACTTACGACACAGGCCAGTTGGCTTAGGAATGATGGCCCTTCATGATGTCTTGCATAGTTTAAATATTAATATAGATAGCGATGAAGCTGTTAAATTTAACGATAATCTTTTTGAGTTCTACTCTATGCACGCTATATACGCAAGCTCTATCCTCGCTCAAGAGCGCGGATCATACGAAAGCTATAAAGGATCTCTTTGGAGTAGCGGAGTTTTTCCAATTGATTCGTACAATAACTTAATGGTATATAAAGGTAAGCAAAAAGCTCCAAAATCTTCCGTGACAGGAAAGCCTTTGGCAGGAAAAGGCCAAACTCTTGAAGACTGGGCTAAAGTTAGAATGCATGTTAATGAGTTTGGAATGAGAAACTCTAATGTTATGGCTATTGCGCCAACCGCTACTATTGGCTACATAAACGGAGTCGAGCAAAGCATCGAGCCTAATTTTTCTGTTTTATTTGTTTACGAAAATAAATCCGGAAACTCTTATATAACTAACGAACACTTTGTTAATGATATGAAAAAGCTAGGATTATGGAGCTATGATGTAGCTGAGCTAGTAAAGAGCGTAGATGGAGACTTATCCTTACTTAATGGAGATATACCAGAAAAAATTAAAGATAAATATAAAACAGCTTTTGATAGAGATATGTTTAAGTTAATAGAATGTAATTCTGTCAGGCAAAAATGGATCGACCAAGCAATAAGTTTTAACTTATATAACAAATCTACATCCTTGAAATATCTTAATGACGTTTATATGGCTTGCTGGGAAGCTGGTTTAAAAACAACCTACTATCTAAGAAATAGAGCTGCCACAAAAGTAGAAAAATCTACCACACTAAATACTTCAGAAGAACCATCTGCATGTAGTATAGAAGCCATGAAAAACGGCGATACATGCGAAAGCTGCCAGTAATTATACTTTAAAGTTAAAAAATAGTTCTCTTTATCTACATTATACATGTATATAACATGTATATGATCAAGTTTTTTTCATGAAAGACAATAAAGAGAAAATAGAGTTTTGGCTTCACGCAAATCAAAAGAAAGCCTTAAAGGTTATTTCTGACGAAACTGGTTATACCGTATCCGAATTGATGCGAAGAGGTGTTGAGTACATAATAAAAGACTTGATGCCAGATTTTTTACCAAACCATCAGGGACAAGTCCCTTTTAAAAAAGAAAGACCAAAAAATGGCGAATGACCTCACTATATATCGAGGAGACTCTGTTTCTTTTGACGTAAAACTAGAACTAGAAAATGCTCCTATAGAAGTAGATGACTATTTAGTTTTCTTTACTATTAAAAAAAGAAAGACCGACTCTGATGAAAAAGCTGTAGCTAGAAAAAACAGCGATACGCCCCCAAGCGCAAACTCAGGAGGTATAACCACAATCGACTCAAGCCTAGGGAAAGTAAGAGTGGCTCTTTTGCACGAAGATACGAAAGATCTTCTAGAAGGAAGTCACTATTATGGCATTAATTGCGTAAACAGGTCGGACGATTCCTTGGTTTACACATTATTAGAAGGAAGGTTTATCGTTCAGCTAGACATAGGAATTAGAATTTCAGGGGATCCTACATAATGCCAAATTTAAGCACAAGTACAAGCTCAATATCATCATCATCATCTAGCATTCCCTCTATACCAAATGATGTTTTAGGTGATGGAAGTGCAGAATTTATTAAAAAAGGTTTTTATTACAGAGATAGTAGTTTCTTAATAGAAGAAAACCTTTCGTTTATAGTTACAGAAGCCTCTCAAAAATTTATACTTGATTTTGATGGTAGAAGAACTATAGATGGAGAATCTGAAATAACAGATAAAGAAAATATAAGATAAAATGTCTAACTTAAGACCAGATCAATTATCAGGAGTTTCTTCTTTATCAAGTGATGATATTATTATCGCGGAAATAAACCCTAATGATCCCGAAAGAAAAGTAGTAAAAATTACTAGTAGTGATTTGCTTTCAGGAGTAACTCCGACTGCTGCTACAATTGCATCAAATATAGGAGAAGGAGTAGATCTAGTTAGCGGTATAGAAGATAATGACATCAAAATAAAAAGCATAAACGCTGGAGAGAATGTCACTATAATTTCTGGAGATGAAAGCATTACTATCAGCGCTTCTGGGGGAGGCGGAATTTCAGTTCCCACTTCTCCTTTTTCTTTTTTCTCGAATGCTTTAAATAATATTGGAGTTATTGAAAAAACTTATTACCAGACTACCCCTCCAGAAACTTATCTTTCTGGAATAGATGTCGATTCTGCTTCTGATATGACTTTGTATTTAAGGTGGGATGGCCCTAATGATTCGTACATGGGATCAGGATTCATAGATGGCCAACAAATCGATACAGGTAATATCATAGAGCTAGGCAGTTACACCAGAAGGTTCGAAGGGTATATTTCTGGTCTTGATTTAGCCGGAAAAACAGAAATCACTGGGTCGGCTAATGGTTTTACTGGGGTAATATCTTTATCTGAAGCTGGCGCTGGACCAACCCCTCTTCACATTTTAATTGATAATATTTCAAACGCGACTCCTAAGCCTCTTGAAAATTTAGGAGATAGCTCTCTAAAAGGTGGTGATACTATCAATGTTTTTGCTACGTTTGATACGCCTGACGTAACAGGTATTAAAGTTTACAATTCTGGGATATCTGATGGAATAGATTACTCTTTTTACTCCTTGAGTGATACCGGAGACGGCAATCATACTGCAACCATACCTGTTGAAATCGAAAGCAACGGAACTGGACCGCATGGAGTTGCTATCGTTGCAAATAATAATTTTGGCACTGCTGGTGAAAATTCAGTTTCTCTAAATACTATAACTCTAGACCAAACATATCCATCTATTTCTGCTTCTTCTCCGACTTCTTATAACGGAAGGTCAGATGGACTAAGGGAAGGAGAGTCCACTACCTTTATTAATAATATCTCGAATTGGTCATCCGGTAATGGAGATACAGTATTATATGAATCCTTAAGTAATGATATAGTGATTTCTAATAGTGGAGTTCTTGAAGATCCTAAGTCCGTTAGCTATAACGATGGAATATTTAACGATTCAGACAATTTGACTATCTCCGCTTCTCGATTTAGCAACGGAGCTACCGACGAAAGGGATGTTTCTATCAAAATTGCAAATGGGCCAATTATCGAAGCAGCTTTAATAAATAGCACTGCAACCTCAACAGTATCTCCAAATATTCTCGGATTGTCAGAAATAAAAGGAGGCGACACAATTAAGTGCTATGTATATATTGATGGAAACGGCGTTAATTTAAATCAAATAGAATTATCTATTAGTAATAATGGCATTTCAGATGGAAGTCAAACTGCTTTTTCATATTATAGCCTCAATCAATTGATGAGTTCTGGTCCGTATATTGGAAAATATGAATATGAAGTTGCCGTTAGCGTTACTAATTCAACCTCTAGAGATGGGGAAAATACTATCACGGTCACTGCTAGAAATAACTTTCTTACTGAAAGCGATCCTGTTGTATCTACGACGAGTAAACCAGTTAATAATAGCGTCTTTCCAGTACTTAACGCCTCTTCTGTTTCTTATCCCGGCAGTCAAGGAGCTTTAAAAAATACTGAAACTGCAACTGTTTTAAATTCTGCGTCAAACTATGATTCGATAGAGTACAGCAGCCCAAATAGTCAGCTCACTATAGCAAATTCATCTACTTTTGAAGCTTCGAAAAATTGTGATAGGTTGGCTGGTTCTTATAATATTAACACGAATAACTTCACTGTTACAGCGACAAAAAACTCAAATGGCATGGTTAGATCTGCAAGCATAGTAGTAAAAATCGCTCATGACCCATTAACTTTTTCTGTTAACAATCTAGTATCCGTACTTTCTAGTTCTCCTGCTGGAGTTAGTGATAATTTTAATTTAGTTTCTTCCCAACAGATGCTAGAAATTCCATCCTTAGAAACTAATCCATCCCAAACAGTTCCTTCTGATTTAGCTACTACGGCATCAGGCACTAATACTAGTTCCAATAATTATAGAATCACAGTTAATGATGTGGATACAAAAGGAACCTTCGCTTGGGTTGTTAGTGGTCAAAATTTAGCGGGCACAGAAACCAATACTGTTTCTTCTAATCCTAATTATGTTTTAGCAGGTTTTTCCTCGAGGACTGTGGCTTCTAATCCATCTACAGCATTAGGGAGAGGCCTTTTTCCCGTAGGTACTACTATATCAGATCCTAACGATGTTACTTTTGAAAATATTGCAGAAGGAGGTTCTGGGCCAAATGGTGGAACTATTTATAATTATAAATCTTTTGCTGGTGGCACTCAATTAGTAGACACTATGGATTTTGATAATGAATTTGCAGTCTGCGATTCTGTTGGGGCTGTCTCTACTACTGGAGATTATTGTTACAATTTAGACAAAACAATACGAGACGCTAATACATCAACTGCTGTTCCAGCTACAGCAAATATAAAGGAAGATTAAAATGGGAGCTTTTGAAGATTATGTAAACGCTAATTTGGGCATTAGGCGCCCAATGATTACAGACGTTGGCCATCCAAGTGGAAGCTCTAAAGCTGCTGGTATTATCGGGTCAACTTATAGAGATTCTCTTGATAATCAATTGTATGAAAAAACTGGAGAAGAAAACTCCACCGATTGGCTACCCATCGGAGAGTTAGGTCACTCAAGATTTAGCGGAGAAAGTGGTATCTACCTAACGATGACTGGTCATAGCGGCTTTCTTGAAAACGAAGCTACTATTGGAACTGGTGATTTAACGACTTTTATTGTAACTGATAGCGGGAAAGTAGGCGTTAACATCGCTGAACCGTTGTATACTTTTCATGTTAATGGCTCTTCTTGTCTTAGTGGAGCGCATGTAGTACTTAATTATGATAGCCTACCCAAATCAAACCCTAACTCAAAGGGTCGCGTTTGGATCAATAATGGCGCACTAATGATTAGCTCAGGATAGGCTTACGCTTCTTTTAATGTGCGTCCTATACCATGATGACCGTAAGCCATGTCTCTTCTAATAAAAAAAAGCGCAAAGCTATTAGTTAAAAAACTAGCTTTGCTCATTCACAGAAGGGCACCTGCACCTCCGACTTGACTTCATAGTATTACATCTTTAAAAAGCGGCTTATTTAAGTTAGTATACATTAACTTTATTTTCGTGTAATCTATAATGAAGAGTCCTGTACATTGGTTCAAGTCGAAATTAGACAATCTTCATGGTTACCTAGATAGAGAATTAAACTATTTAGACTCTCAATTATATTACACTGAACAAAAAAAAATCACAAATTTAAACATGGAATACTCTGCATATAAATTCGATAGTGAAATTATGAGCTTAAGTTCTATGCCCGAGCAAGCGTTAGAAGAGATTATAAGAATAAGTAAAAAAATAACAGATCATACTTGGGGCGTAATACTTGAGTCAGAAAAAGTACAAAATATTAACGTCTATATTGCCCAAATGAATAAGGTACAATTAAATGCCAGACAGGCTAACTTTTTAGTTGTTACTGATTCTGAAGATATATTATTAAAATTGCACAATACTTTTAACTGGATGAATAAGGTATTTTATATTTGCCCCAATACATATAATGGAAATATAGATGAAAAATATAGACCTAGTATTAATTTTCATTGCTTAAAACATTTAGACAAGCATATATCAACTCCGGGATCTACATATATGAATATGTTAAAAGCTATAGGGGGCAAACAAGTTACCGTCCCTAATCCAAATAGAGTTTTTTGTTTTAACGCTAAAAGATTAGTTCCTGAATCATGAAGAGAATATCTTATATATGCGTTTCTCGCAACGATAATTATAACGGAGATTCTGTTGGTCGTTGTGTCAATACCGTTAATCATGCTTGCGAAATTATTGCAAAGAATAATGTTGAAGATCAATCTGAAGTTATTTTAGTTGATTGGTGCTCCAAAAAAGAGCTCCTAAAAGACGCTATCAAGAACAGGCTTGCTCCCCAAACAAAAGGAGTATTAAAGATTGTCACCGTGCCTCCTGAGATAGCCAATAAGCATCAAGGAGATTCTCCTTTTTCTGAAGTTCATGCGATGAACGTTGGCTTTAGGAAGATGAGCGGAAAACATTTTGCCAGAATCGATCAAGACACTTTGGTCGGACAAAGATTTATGGATTGGTTTTACCATGAGTTTGAGGTTAAGGATTATGGTTGGCCTTGGCCTAGGGCATCTTTTTGTAGTAGAAGAAATTTAAATGAATCCCAATCACACCATTCTGTCTTCAGAGACCATGTTTACGACCAAGAGCTTTCTAAAAAAGTCGAGATATGCCATGAACACAATCATTATAGCAGGTTAATGCCAAACAAAAAGATTTTTCCTTTTTATGGCGGGGCTGTTGGAGTAATGATGGTAGAGAGAGAATGCTATCTTGAGCATAACGGATTTAACGAGCAACTCGTTTACATGAATAGCATGGACACCGAGTTTCTTAATCGCATTGCAGCAAAAGAAGAGATCTACAATTTATGCTTAGCCGTAGACGCTGATTTTTATCATCAGTTTCACGGAAGAGATGATGGAGCCTCTAACGATACTACTCAGCCACACGCCCAAGAAGAGGGAGAAAGAAAAACTAATTCTCTTGACGTAAGGAACAAACTCTTAGATAATCCAAACCCAGATAATTGGGGCTTACTTGATGAAGATCTAGAAATAACCGAATTATGAGTAATGTTATATATGTTATTAATGATTTGCCCAAGGACACCAACTTCGCAAATCCGGGCTACAAAGATTTAGCTTGGGTTCCACATTGCCTAGGATCGCTAGAAAAGTATGCTGACAAAATTGGGGTTGATTTAAAAATTATATCAATGAACGACTTTCCTGCTTATCAGGAAATACATGAGTATAACTTTTCCCACTATCAAAAGAGCACGTTTGTAAAAATCTTGTTTCTTCATGAATTCATGAAGTCTGATTACGATAAGTTTGCGCTACTCGATCTTGATATGGTTGTAAGCAAAACTGCTCCTAATATTTTTGAAGCTCACGAGGATGAGGACTTCATGATGCAGTATGGCTTTAACGAAGCTGTTGTAAAGAAAAACGAAATTTTCCTAAAGGATTACTTAAAAGCTATACCTAAAGATGAAGATGTGTACTGGTTTAACGAAAAGACTCAGCGAAACATCCCTAAATATAATCTTAATTTAGGTTGCTATATCATGAGCAGGAAAGTTGTTTCTGATATGGTGAAAGTTTTACCAGATCAACATACGATAGTAGATTTTTTAAAAGAGCATGAGCTAATTGACAATCCAGTACTAGAAATTCTTGGAGAGCGCAAAGATTTTATAGATCAAGACATGTATGGATACGCTTATGCAAAAACCAATGTAACTGATTATCACAAACCCCTTCAGTGGATATGGAATGCAAATTATCAAGGTTGCTTTCAAAAGGGGGATCAGAATAAAGAGTTTTATTTGTGCCATTTATGCGGAGAAGATGGAAAGCAGTTCCTCTTGGACAATCTTGATAATCCTGAAGTTATGGATAAAATATATGTATAGTCGCGACCATAAGTTTATATATGTTCACATCCCTAAATCCGCAGGAACATTCATAAAGCATTTTTTATTGTCAAATATAGAAGAAAGTTATGAAGAAAACCAAAACCAACAAGATTACGATGATAAATATAGGACTACTTGCGAACGGGCTTTAAGTGCTGTCGTGCCAGAAGTTCCTGATTATAAAGATTATTTTAAGTTTACGATAGTTCGCAATCCTTTTGATAGGGTTGTCTCTATGTTTTCTTATTTGGGTGGCTGGAAGTTTGATTATTTTATTGAGAATAATATTGATTCCCCAATGATGCCATACATTAAAGAGTTCAGGAAATATTATCTCGCAAATGATTTTGACGGCTTTATCGATTATGCCTATAAAGAAGGTAATATTAAAAAGTTTCATGCAGGCTATTATGAAAACAACCTTGACCGAGTATCGCTTTATGGAAAAGTAGCGATAGATAAGTTCTATAAAATGGAAGATGTCAAATCTTGCACGTCAGATCTTTCTGAAAAATTTAGCTTTAGAAACAAATCAGGATTCAATGATTGGCGACAAAATAGCAGCTCCGAATATAAGAAGAAAAAAAGTTATAAAGATTATTATTCAGAATACTCTAAAGATTTTATAGAGAATCATTTTTCTGCTGATCTTAATTATTTTGGTTATGGATTCTAAATTTGTTATATTTGGTCAAGAAAGGGCGGGCACGACTAGTCTTATATCTGCCCTTAATAAAAACGACAGGATCGTTCACGAGCCTCTGTCGAGCCTTACAGGTGACTTAGACCACAACCCTCGTTATGCAGATATAATCGCAAAGCATAATATGGATCCAGCTCTTCTTCCAAAATCAAAAAACATTCCTTATTTTAATAGATTTAACAATATATCTGAGGATAAAGATAAGCTTTTTTCTTTTTTGGATTCTCTTTTTGAAACATTCAACGGGGTTAAGCATGTATGGTGTACCGTCTCGGAGCTAGGTAATGAAAATTTTTTATACTACTGCGGAACACATGGTATAAAAATTATATATCAGTATAGAGAAAGCGCTTTTTACCCCGCTATCTCTTGGCAGCTCGCCAACCAAGTTCAAGTTTGGCAGCTAGGAGAGAACAAGGAGCATAAATCAAAAGTTGACTCTTTTGAATATCAAGACCTTGAAGAGCCCCCGATTCAACGCCGGGTGAGATGGTATAAAAAATACCTACCTTATTACCACAACCTTCTACCCAAAGATAGCTTCGTTTCTAAATATGAAGATCTTTACGGGCCGGAAACCCACGAAGAGAGGCTTACTCAATTCAATAAGATCGTGGATTACCTAGGAATTGAGGTTGACCCTAATAATGTGTCTAATTTTTTAGGTACGGACAGAAGGGTTTTTGGCAATAAAGCTTACGACAAGATATCAAATTACGAAGAGATGTTCAGTAAGTACGGAGAAGAGAAGGTTGACCTGTGAATAACTATTATTACTTTACTCGTGATACTGGATGGGGTGATACTCTCTGGCACTTGACTCACGCTCTTTTGTATTGCGAAGAAAATAAAAAAGATATGCTTATTGATTTTCGTGGAGCATGGATGAGCAAGGGAGATAAAAACTTATTTAATGAATATTTCTCAAGTATCGATACTGATATAAATATCATTACCGACGAAACAGAAATTGATGCTAACATAAAAACAGCAGAAAAACATACCGCTAAAGCACTTAAGATTAGAGATGCCTCAAAATCTAACGAAGACTTGAAAGAGTTTTACAGAAACTTCAAGAGGATTACCCCCAG
>Ga0315320_10000113_pt1 | contig 62140 bp, 49 predicted proteins | sample M140m21515metaG_FD_203458 | JGI IMG/M metagenome (GOLD analysis project Ga0315320, IMG submission 203458) | Ammonia-oxidizing marine archaeal communities from Monterey Bay, California, United States - M1 40m 21515 | ecosystem: Environmental > Aquatic > Marine > Coastal | place: USA: California... | reverse complement strand
TGTATTGTATACACATGAACAACGAAACACCAAGCAACAACCCATACGTCAACAACCTCGTTGAGATGGGATACGATCGGGCAGACTGTGAGATGGTCGCTGCTGCTGGTCTTGATGCCACGTACCCACGGGTGATTCATGGTCGCACGTTTGACACCAAGGAACAGTATGAAGAGGAACTGGCAGACTATCTCAACGGACTGTGACAGTTGACCTAGTGCCACACAAAATAGGCACAGCACTCTAAACCCTGTATTGTAGACACATGAACAAAACCGATCCACGCAACAACATCGCATCAGACATCCGAGGGTTCTGCATCAGCAACCCTGAGGCAGACTTTGAAATGGTGATGGATTTTGTAGACAGTCAGATTGCACCCTTCGAGGCAGATGACAATCTATGCGATCTTGCCATGATGATCATGCTAGACGTGGACGAAAGCAACCAATCCACCTAGTGTCACATAGGGGGTTGCAATTGACCCCCATCCCTGCAACAATACATTCAAGACAAACAACTCAAGTCTCTCATGCGTAAGATCGAATCCAACATGAACGCCGCCATCAAGGCAAACAAGAACTGGACTAACGCCAACACATCAGTTATCACTGAAGATGGTGTGTCTGAGGTGCGTTTGCATGGCAATCTAATTGCTAAGGTTGGTGATGACTTTGTTACCATCTTCGATGGTGGTTGGCAGTCAAACACAACTAAATCTCGTCTCAATGCTATCATTAACGAGTTCTGTTGTGCCTTCACTGATGGTGTTTTTCAGAAGGACTATCAGTGGTTCATTCGTGACAACAAAGTCATCCATGATTTCGTTGATGGTTACACATTCGTTGAGTTTGCTTAAGTTTCACACAGTGAAGCGATTAACTAACACTAATCGCTTCATCACTAACTAACACTCATTCACTTCATCATGAACTACACTCTCAAGCAACTTCAAGACCGTGTGAATAGCATGATCAAAGAACAGGGAGAAGATGCAGAATGTGCCGCATGGATTTACACCAAAAATGATTGTCATTTGAAGGACGAAGATGGTGAGATTGATTATGATAACAACGTAGAAGATCCTGCAATGATTGCACGTATCTTTGATGATGTTGGGCAGATTGATTACATCTATCAGGTGATTCAAGACTGTGTGGATGAGGTTACAGAGGAGCAATTGATGTTACAACAGCAGGAAATGGTCTAGACTAACTAACACTAACCGCTTCATCACTAAGTAACACAAACTGCTCGGCCGAAACCGTGTCTCATTATAGTATGCCTTATCTCCCTGCCATAGGAGAAAGGTCAGTTTCCAAAGTGTCCTGGTCCAGCCTCACGATCAACGTCCTAGGGTCTATACTAACAGCATGGAAAACAAAGCAATGACACGAACCGGTTTCTTTCTCACCTCTGGTGATCCTTCCCCTAAGATGCTGACCGTTATGGAGAAGATCCAACGTCAGATGCAGGCAGAGCATGAGTACAGGCAGGCAGTGAGAGCAGGACGCATTGAGCAGGTCCAATCCACTAACTGGAACATCAGCGACAGACATTAGACGCTGACCCTGTAGACTAAGTTCAACAAACAAACAAACCACAAATCATGTTCGCAGTTCAACCCACCTCCTTCGGCACCTTTGATGAGTATGGTGCAGACTACTCACCCACCATCAGCGGTGCCTATCGCATTGCCGCCATCAGACAGCAGGAGCAAGAGGGAGATCAGATGATCTGGCGTCTCACCTCAGGGCAACCCATCCCATGGGTGAGGGTCTATGAAGGAGAGGACATCAGCAGTGTGACAACCCAGGAGCTGGCACTGCTGGCATAGGCAACGCCCCTCTAGGGTCTACAATAAGCACATACCAAACAAAGGACATCACATGACAGCATCCACCACCACATACAACGGTTGGGCAAACTACGAGACATGGAACGTGTCGCTGTGGATCGGCAACGATGAGTTCCTCTACAACACAGCAAAGGCATGTGTGAAGTTCTGCAGTGAGGACGAGACACCATGGGACAAGTTCCAACGTTGCATGTGTGAGGGGCAGATTGGTCGTATGCTCTGCAAGACAGCAGACGGCGTGGCATGGGACAATCCAGAGATCGACGCTGATGAGATGAATGAGATGCTAGCAGAGTTGTGATCACAGCGGGGACAGGGGTGGACAGTCTAAGGACTGTTTATTGCCCCCCCTAGCGCCCTTAGCGATGCGCCAAGCGAAAATCCATGGGTCCCTCCTAACCTACAAAAGTATCCAGACGAGCACTAAATATTTTTGAAAATGGTTTTTTAGAAACCTCCAAAAGCAAAAAAATTTCCCAGCAAAAAAATGCCTGAAAAAGACGAGTTCAAAGATTTCGATAGTATATTAAGTAATTTCGATGCATTCTGTGACGAATTTGAGTCGAGAGCATCAGAAGCATTCAACAGAGGAGATCAAAACGATGGAAGAGTTGTCACAGCAGCAGCAGAAGTTGGAGAGCGCACTCCAGAAGCTGTCCGAGAGGTTGACGAGCCTGGACCAACGGATATCGCAGCTGGAGCGACCACAATTGATGTATCGTCGTCCCACGGAATCTGATTATGAAAGTCTCTCAGAGACATTAGATTATCTGCATAATAATGTAGAGGGTATTAAGAAAGATTTACTACATGTTGCGAGGGTAGTGTAATGGCATTTTTAGCAGGACCAGAGACACTAGATACGCCGAGTACCGATGGTAATTGTTTGTATCCAGCAGCGCCCATAGGAGGCGCAACGGTGCCGACTACCATAAAGGTAGGTGGAGTAACTTTAGAGATCATTGCGGGCATTCCTGTGCCCTATCAGTGTACACCTGTAGAGGGTATTAAAGTTAACCCGGCAGTACCATTACCATGTCAACCGGGGCAGCGTACTATTATACCTAAAATCAACAAGACTGTTTTTATTAATGGTCAGTTACCAGCAGTCAGTGGAGATGAAGCAAGATTGTTAATCGGATCTACCGAAAGACCCTTGACAGGACCGTTTCAGTATCCTACAATAGTAATTGGAACACAAACCGCAGTTTAAATTATGGCAAAGAGCAGAGTTGGACTATCAGGAGCAGACACAATTGAGTCTCGTCCGAAGCGCACTCGTCAAGGACGTGGTAAGCATACTAAGTATACTTCTACATCACGTAACAATGCTAAGAAGCGTTACAGAGGACAAGGTAGGGGATGAATTTAATTTGCAACCTTCCTGCTAAGAAAGTATGGGTTCGTAGGGAATACTTACGAGATCATCAAGATGGACATGGGGAGTTTGTAGAGGGAGTCTGGGTATCTGCTAAAAGCATACCTGGACGTGCTTTTTACTTTGAGACATACTTACCAGAATATGGTGCGATGTATGACAAACTTCCAATTAGTGCGTTTTTGCAATTCCCCCAAACTCCAGTCATAGACATGGATCTGGGCAATCTACAATTCTGGAATTGTATGGATTATGGAGTTATGGCAATCAACAAAGGTTTCATTGCTGAGATGGATGTTGAGTTACGTACTCGTGATCATGACCTACAGAAAGGTTCGTATTTGTTTACATTAGATAACTATCATGCGAACAAAGATACGATAGATAATAATGTAAGCGAAGTGCCACAAGAGCATAAGTCTCACAATTGTATAGCACTAGAGAACGGTCAGTTTGCGTTGTATCCAAATAACAGGATGCGACTGTATGACCTCTCATTGACGCCTGAGACGCCCTGTATGCCCGATTTCAAGGTATCTACTATAGAATACCAAGTTGAGAGCGGGAGCACCTGGGGACGCCTAGGAGACACCGATGATTATTTTTGGCAAACACTAAAGGAGAAACAAAATGGGACACCCTAACCACTTAGACGGATCAGTTGACAAAGGTGAAGACTTTGTTAATGAAGGTATGACACTGATCACCGAGACTGATAGTGATAAGTATCTAAACATGTCAGCAAAACGTAATCGTAACAAAGCAAAGAACGAAGAGGTTTTTGATTCTCAAGAATGGGCAGATGGATTCGTTGGTAAGTGATAAATAGTAACAGCCTACTGCTGTGTCTAGATGCCGACCTTTCAGACATTTAAAGATCTGAGTATTACCTTTAAGAAGCATCCTGTAAGTGATGATTTAGTAACGGTAAAAGATAAGGCAGCTATCGTTCAATCGATTACTGCCTTACTCCTTACTAGGAAGGGAGAAAGACCATTTCAACCGGAATTAGGTTGTGATATTCAAAATATATTATTTGAACCATTAGATTATGGTAGTGCTGGTATTCTCAGATCAGAGATCGCAGATGTATTGAATCGTTACGAACCACGAATTCGTGTTAATACTATTAACTGCATACCAGACGAGATGAGTAATGGATATGAAGTTGAATTATCGTACACGATCGTAGGTAGAGACGATACACCAGTAGCAGTAGAATTCTTCTTAGAGCGCACACGATAATGCCATATACTCAGGTTGCTAATTTAGACTTTGAAGATATCAAAGTTGCTCTGAAAGAATATATCAGAGCACAGTCAGATTTTACTGACTATGATTTTGATGGATCAGTCCTATCAACATTAATTGACACACTTGCCTATAATACGTATTATACGGCGTTTAATGCTAATCTGGTAGTCAATGAACTATTCATTGATTCTGCCACCTTAAGAGACAACGTAGTAGCGATTGCGAAGCAATTAGGATACAGACCCAAAGGTATCACCTCTCCTACTGCGTATGTTTCTTTTAATATAACTTATGGGTCACCAACAACTGATACTGAACTCCTACTGAAGAAAGGAACAGGATTTATCAGTTCATATGACAACAACATTTATCAATACATCACATTAGAGGATGTAACAGGACAAGTAGTTAACGACGTTGCAACATTTGATAATGTTGAAGTTAGAGAAGGAACACAGATTCTCAACACGTTTACTGTTAACACATCATTAAAATCACAAAAATTTGTTCTTGACAACCAAAACATTGACACTAATACTATTAGAGTAAAGGTATATCCCTCTGGTGGTAATTTTAACGAGTCATATCTCGTTGCCGATAATATTTTAAATGTAGATTCTACATCAAAAGTTTTCTTCATTGAAGAGATTGAAGATGATAGATACGAAATTTTATTGGGTGATGGTGTTTTAGGTAAGAAAGTTGATAATGGATCTAGAGTAGAAGTATCTTACATCACAACATCAGGACCAGAGTCTAATGGTGTTAGAACATTTGTGTTTTCTGGTGTTATTGAAAATCAAAATGGTGCATCGCCAAACTCTTTTAGTACTATTATTACTAATGTAGTATCTTCTTCTGGTGGAGAAGAAAAAGAGTCTATTAAGAATATCAAGACAAATGCTCCAAAAATGTATGGCACACAGGATCGTGCTGTAACTGCTCAAGATTACTCTGCTATCATTCGTAAAGTATATCCATCAGTAAGTGATATTATTATTTTTGGTGGCGAAGATCAAGATCCACCTGAGTATGGTAAAGTTTTTATTGTATTGAAACCAACTGACGCATCTTTTCTATCGTCATTGACAAAACAAGAAATTATTTCAGATCTAAAGAAGTATATGGTTGCTTCTGTTAGACCCGTTATTGTAGACCCATCAATTTTATTTGTTGAGTTAACTTCCAAGATTTTTTACAATGGTGAATCAACAGATTTAAAACCACCACAAATCAGAGACAAAGTAATTGGTTCCGTACAATCATATCTTGATGTATCCGATATAGAAAAATTTAATGGCAAGTTTAGATTTAGTAAGTTAGTCAGCGTTATTGATGATGCAGACCCAGCAATCAATTCAAATTTAACAGAAGTAACTATGAGGAAGGATTTTTATCCTAGTCTCAATTCTACTTTCTATTATGAAGTATGTTTTCAAAATGCTTTTGATAAAGATTGCGAAGAACCTACCCTGTCATCAACTGGTTTTAGGGTAACAGAATACCCTACGTTTGATGTATATTTGGAAGATAGGGATAGCAAAATTGTCCTATATAGAATAGATAGCGTAACCGGCGAAAAAGTTGTTCTAGACAGTAATGTTGGAGATATTGATTATGAAAAAGGTGAGTTGAAAATGTATGCTCTTACTATCATAAAAGGATCATTCTTCGACAACCGCATTTCTGTTAGAGTAAAACCACTTCTTAATGATATCAAGGCACTCCGTGAGGTATACCTTGACGTTGACGTTGCCAATTCATCGTTCACTGCATACAAAGAGTAAAGTAAATGCCTTCTGTAAAGACTAAGAGAATTTCTACTCTAATTGAGTCCCAACTTCCAGAATTCATTTCTTCTGAATATGAACTGTTTGGTAAGTTTGTAGAGAAGTATTATGAAGCACAGGAAGTACAAGGTGGTCCTTTAGATGTTTTAAGTAACATCCAAAAGTATGCCGACATTGATTATTACGAAAAAAACTTACTTAATCAAAAAGATACTGTTACTTCTGATATTAGTATTAGTGATACAACTATTGATCTTGTAGATGCTCAGTCTTTTCCAGAGAAAAATGGGTATGTAAGAATTGATGACGAAATTATTTTCTACGAAAGTCGCACTGATAGTCAATTACAGAAATGCTCCAGAGGAGTAAGTGGAAATACCAAGTTAGGAGATCTATACAACTCTTCCAATTTTTCTAGTACAACAGCAGCAGAGCATTTAGCAGGTGCTGAAGTATATAATATTAGTAATCTATTCTTATATGCTTTTGTAAGAAATTTTGAAAACCAATACCTTGGTTCATTCCCTGAAAAGTATCTTAGAGGGGAAGTAGATAAGAGAACTCTGATTAAAAATATTCAGAAGTTCTACAAAGCAAAAGGAACTGATGATTCTATTAAATTTATTTTTAATACTATTATATCAGATGATGTAGAGAACAAACCAGAAGTATATCACCCAAGAGAATTTACATACAAATCCTCAGAATCTGATTGGATTAATGTATATGCTCTTAAGGTAAAGGTAGTATCAGGAAATCCAAAAGACCTAATTGGCAAGAAAATAGTACAGTCTCCAACAGATGATTATGGATATGCATCTGCTACTGTAGATAACGTTATTGCTCAAGGTACGATTGATGGTGAAGTAATCTGGAATATTGTTGTTGCTCCCGAAACCGTCAATGGCGAATTTCAAATTTCAACAAAAACAAAATTAGAAAGTAGCATAGCACCATCTTTTGGGGTTGGCGATAGAGTTAATGTATTTTCTACCATGGGGTGGAGTTCTATTGGAGAAATTTTAATTGGTGATGAAATTATCAAGTTTTCTGATAAGACAGTAACTCAGTTTATTATTAGCGAAAGAAGTTTATCTGTAGAGCATTCTCAAGGTGAGTTTGTATACAAACCGGTTACAATTGAAGGTTCTGATGTTACATTACTAACCTTGGGTGTTGTTTATGATGCTTTGCCCGATGTTTCTCAACCGTATTCATTCACAGGTGATGCTGTACAAGTATCAGAACCCGGTTTTAAAACAGCAGACCCCAGAATTGTTCTAACCGGAACCAATCAACTTAGATGGATCAAGGATACAGGAACATCAGTAACATCGAGTACTAATACACCAGTAGAACAATCTCTTGCTGGTATTTCTAATAATGTGTCTGCTATTTTTGCAGATGATCAGTATTACTATATCACATCGTCTAGTTATCCTTCGCATAACATTTTTGACGGTCCTATTGTTACACAACCTGTCCAGGATCAAAAAATACTTAGAATCCTTAGAAAAACTCCTGTAGCAACAACAGAAGTTTATAAAACACAAAAAAGAGATGTTGGTATCTTATTAAATGGTGTTCCCATTTATGGATATAAAGATTCTGAAAGTCTACGTTTTGGAAAACTGGAAGAAATTCGTGTAGATAATAGAGGACGTGGATATGTAAATCCTCCATTTGTTGTAGTTGATGGTCTTGCCGGAAGAGCAAGGGCACAGATGGTTGGTAGAGTTGTTGATAGTATCATTGTTGATACTGACATCACATTCCCAGTTACTCCTGAAGTAGAGATTACTTCTGGAAGAGACGGTGTTGCTAGAGCAGTTGTAACCGGTGGAGAAGTAACTAGTATAATCGTTGAAAATCCTGGCAAATTTTATTCCACACCACCTATTGTAAGAATTACTGATCGTGTTGGCAAAGGAAGATTTGCCGAATATAATACAGTAATTGATAGGGACGGATCTATTGTAGAATTTACTAAAATTGCTGGTGGTTCATTATATACTCAACAAAATATTCAAGTAGAAATTGTTTCTGTTGGATCTGGTGCTGAAGTAACACCATTGTTAAAAGAGTGGAATAAAAATCGTTATGTCAGTTTAGAATCAAATTTAGACAAACAATATGGTTATGTATTTGAAAACATAAACAATGTTCTTGAATATGGATATGGTCAAGTTGCTAACCCAAAAGCACTCAGAATTCAATTAAACGACAATTTAAATTCTGCAGATACAGAACCAACAAACAAAACACATTCTCCCATTTTGGGATTTGCTTATGATGGCAACCCAATCTATGGTCCATTTGGATACGAGAATCCACTAGATCAAATTTCTCCAATTGTAAGAATGACTTCTAGTTATTCTTTGTCTGGAAGTAGGCAAGATGGACCTTCACCGGTAGAGTATCCATTAGGATCCTTTATCAATGACTATGTTTATTCTCATAAAAGTGGATCTTTGGATGAGAACAACGGTCGTTTTTGCATCACTCCAGATTTTCCTGATGGAACATATGCTTATTTTATTACTATTAATAGTAGTCAAGTACCACAGTTTCCATATGTTTTAGGAGACAAATTCTATTCTCTACCAGTAGATAGTAATTACACTACTAAAATTAATCAAAACGATATTCCCAAAGATGCTAAAAGATTTTTTACTCCTGGAATGTTGGGTAATGGTGATGGATTAGTAGCTACTATTTCCGAAGTACGATCAGGAACTGTAGATAACGTCGTTATTGACAATTCTTCTAGTAATTTCTCTGTTAATTCACAACTATACTTTAATAATATTGGAACCGAGGGAAGAGATGTTAATGCATTAGTATCATCTGTTAAAGGAAAAGGAGTTAATTACTTACAAAGTAAAGAAGACAAAGTTGTAAAATTAACAACTATTCAAAATGCTTTCTTGTTTGTAGATGATACATTAAGACAACCGGCAAGTGGAGCATCTGGTTCAATCGTAGGAACTGTTACCAACGATAACTTGATTGTACTTAAAAATGTTATAGGAACTTTTAATAACACCGGAACTTTTTCTGCTGATATCAAAACTTTTATTCTTACTATAGACCAAGATAGCAATTACACGAAAGGTGCTATATTAAGTTTAACTGATGGTGTCAACGCACCTATTGCTACTGCCGAAATTTTAGAAGGAACTAGTAGGCAGAATACAGTTACCATCAAAGTATTGTCTGGTGTGTGGATTGTTGATGACAATTACTACCTTCAGTCAGATAATCTTTTCAACACATCTGGATCTAAAATTGTTACATTAGTTTCTTTGAGTGATAACTTAGAACCATTTGAAGTAAATCAAAGTGTTGTCTTAATAGAAACTACAGAAGATCATGGATTAGCAATTGGAGACTCTGTTGATATTAACATATTTCCAGATGATGCTACCAAAACTAAAACATATTATATCAGAAAAAGATTATATCAGCAAGTAACATTTACACCACCGTCCAATACAACAACAATTAATTTTAATGGTATTGGAAGATTTACCAATTTAAATGGTGGAGCAGATTATACAGCAGGAACATATACCGATATTCCAATTACAGGAGGTTCTGGTTCTGGTGCTATTGCGGACATTATAGTATCTGATGCTGGAGTCGTTAATAGTATCACTATTACAAATGGTGGTGTTGATTACCAAAGAGGAGATTATCTTGGTGTAGATGATGATCAACTACAAAGATCAGGAGCATCTTTAAGTTCTTCTAGATTAGCATTATATGTTGATCATGCAGGTGTCTCATTTAACTCCACTACCATTGAAGTTAAAACCTCAAAAGGATTTGCCACAGGAGATTTAGTAAGCATTGGATCTGAGATCGTAGAAATTTCTGCTATCAATAATAATACATTAACAGTAATTCGATCTAGAGAAGGAACTACTGCGGTAGATCATTATAATAAAGCGTCTCTTTCTTTATACAAACCAAGATATAATTTTTCAAATAATTTTAAAATTACTTCTGCTAATGGCAGTGGGTATATTCAATCTTATGATTTAGATACTCAGAATGCTACTATTGTATTTGATTATAGTATTGACAAGAGAGAAGCAGAAGCAATAACATTAAGCACATCGTTTTTTGATGAAAGCAGTCAGCAAAGATTAATATCTATTGTTTCTGTTGGAGATATTGATTTTAAATTTGAATTTTCTGAAGACAATACTACATTTACACCAAATCCAAATATTAATATACAAGAGTTTTATAATTACGTATTTGATACTTCACATTCTTCTCTGATTGGAACATATTTTGATATGAGTCCAAGTAAGAGTTATAATTTATTAACTACAGAAAAACTTGCTACTACAATTTTACCTGGTAATTCTGGGTCATCAACAACAGTTAAATTTGGATTTGGTCCTGCTTTAGAGCAAAATAACTATGATACTAAAGTAGGAACAGATTTCCTTAATTTCTATTATTTTGACAAAAATAATATTGTAAATTCAGAGGGAGCATATTTACAAGTTATCAATGATCCGTTACAAGGAACAAAGACACTTAACTATGTTACAAGAAATCGTTTTGTATACGATGTTTTAAGTACTCCTCTTTGGGATGGTTCTGGATCTGTTTCATATACCACTAGTGGTCAATTTGCTATTGGTGAAATCAACAGTGTTAAGGTAATAAATTTAGGACAAAACTACAAAAAAGTTCCATTGATTTTAGGTTGCGATCCTTCAGAACCATATAGAGGATCGGCAACAGTTTTATTTGATACATTTACTAATATTATTACTGGTGTCAATATCGATATCGTTGGATCAAATTACGTAAATCCTAAAGTTATTATTACAAATTCTGATGGAACCGGTGCGGATTTTAACGTAATTCAACGTGATGGTAAGTTATTCTCAATTACCGTTAAAAATCCCGGTGTTGGTTACACATATGCTCCTGAGATTATAATTATTGAATCTGCAGTAAGTTTGTATGCTGAAAGTGAAAGTATTGGAATTCCTCAAAGTGTGAGGATCATAAACAATGGAGCTGGTTATCATTTAGATAAAACTGTATCATCAGCAGTAACTTCAAAGTATACTTTGGCATTGAAAAATTTCAATGGAGTGTATCAGAAAGGAGAAATTTTAACTCAAACAATTGATGGAGTTGAAGTTTCTAGAGCAATAGTTTCTGAATACAGACAAGGATCAAATTTAATCAAAATTGAAAAAGTTGTTGGTATTATTAGAGAAAATGTTTCTGTAGATGGTTACATATCTGGTGCTTCTGGCATAGTCAAGAAAGCATTTATTACAACATTCAGCACAACAACTAAAGGTTCGTATGATAACTTAGGTTACTATACTTCAGATAAAGGAAGACTTGGAGCAGCAAATCAAAAATTAACTGATAGTTTCTTTTACCAAGACTACTCTTACGTTGTCAAATCAAAAACTTCTATTGAACAGTGGAGAGATTTAATCAAATCCACCACACACCCTGCTGGATTTAAATTATTTGGGCAAGTTGACATTGAAACAACTGCTCAATCTGAAATGCCAGTTGCTGGTGAAAAAAAGGCAGACACTTTCTCAATTATTCAACTATGGGATCCAAATAAAAATAAGATTACTGTTGAAAGCACAAAGCAAGTAACAACTCAAACTATTCAAACTGTTAAAAACACAAGAATACGTAATGGTCAAGGTTCTGCTGCTACCTCAGAATTTAATTTTAATGAAACTCGTGCTTTCTCATTCACTCTTAGTGCTCCATTTGATGGGTATTTTGATACAGATGGTAGGTTACAAGGAACAACATCTTTCCAGGTACTAGACGATACAGGAGTACCATTTACTCCAGTTAATGTAGAAAGTTTGATTGTTACTCTTGATGGTATTTTACAAGAACCAGGAGTTGCATATACTGTAAGTGGAGATAATATTATTTTTAGCGCACCTCCTTTAGGTCCTGGAAATAAATTAACAGGAAATAATGTTGGTGATACATCTCAATACAAAGGAACAAAATTTGTTGGAAGAAATTTCTACTTTAAGGATAGTCAGTATAATACTCGTTATCTTAGAAAATTAAGAAATATTTTCCAGCGCAGTGGAACATGGATTGATGCTGCCAATCAAATTGATAGAAATAAGAAATTTATTATTGAGGAATCAATTGGTTATGGTAAGCAATACTACAGTTCATTGGATTGGAGTACAAAATTAGATGATTATACCATTGATATTGGTTACATTCTTGATGCCTACCAACATGATATTCGATTTGGTGGAAACAGCAAACTCGTAGACTATGCAAATATTTTTGCTACCAGTTCAGAGTATATCAAGAACAATTCAGCAGAATCTTTATCAATTTTCAAATATGCTACAAATCTAGCAAATTTGGCAATCCGAAATTGGGATTATGTTGAAGAGTCTGTAGTTTTCATTCAAGGTTCTAAAGAAGTCACAGTTAGCAATACCAATAATATTGCTATCGGCATGACGATTAGTGCAGGTAGAGCATATAGTCCAGATACAATTGTTGTTTCTATTGATAGCATAACACAAGTAACTTTATCAAAACCAGCACTAGCAAACTCTGGTGGTGCCGGTGGAGCATCTTCATCTACCACTTTCCTTAGTGGATCTTCTTCTGGAAGTGAAGTTTTAGGATCTAGTATTGGTGCTGTTCAACCAGGTGATGATTATTCAGTAAATCCAAATGATATTTTACAAGTACCTTTATCATTTGCTTCTACTGATAGCGCAACTTTCTTCTTCAGTGGAATTAATAATGGAACTTACTATGATGCTTCAACCCTAATTGCCAACAACAAAGAATATTTACAGGAAGAGGTAAGTGAATTTGTATATGCTAACTATGCTCTACCTGTATCAGACAAAGCAAAGTGTGCTAGAGATCTAGGATTTTTAATTGATGATATTGTTTATCACTTAAGATTTGGTGGAAATGCTAAAATTGTTGAATTTGCTCAACTATACTACACAAATCGCGGATATCCATATGGAGAAGAATTAACTTATCTGACTGGATTAGAAGTTACCGCCGCAGTTGCAGCATGGGAGAGGTTAAGAGATCTCATGATACTGGCAATGCGGAATACATTGACAAGTGGAACTTTTACTAGTATTGCTCCCTACGCAGATAATACAGTATTTGCAGACTCAGAATTCCCTGTATGTGCCGATGTTGAATCTACAATTACTACTATGATTGATATCGTAAAAGATATCATTGCTAAAGGAACAGGTGTAGTAGAAATTGTGAACATCAATTCAAACAAACCTGGATATTGGTCTGCTACTCTTACATATTCAAACTATAATATATTGCCAGATCCATTACTTCCATCACAAGAATGTAATGATGTAATTTCATCTGTTAATTCTCTTTACAATAACCTAGACGATGTTTTAAACAAATTAGAAGTTACTAAAACTCTTCCTGATTATATTGACGGCGAAACCAAAGAGTTTGAATTATATTGGGAAGATGGAAGTTCTGTTGTTACAGAACAAGATGAGAATCTATTACTATCAATTAATGCTGTATTACAAGAGACTAAGTATAATGCAAATTATCCAGGAGATGATTCATATTATATCGATAGAACAGTAATTCCAAACAAACTTAAATTTGATATTGCTCCTATTTGGGATCAATATGCTGGTGCCAGAACATTAGGGGAAGCAACAGCTGTTGAGAAAGTTGTTGGTATTGGGGTTGGAAATTATAAGAGAATGACTCTAGATAAGAATTTGGTTAATAATGTCCGAACAGGACCATTCTTAATTCTTGATTTAGAAGATCTTACAGTTGTTAATGTTGAAGAACCAGATTACTTATTAGTGTTTATTGATGGGGTTCTCCAGAAAAACATTGATTCGTATACAGTATCTGGTCCCAATATATTCTTCAAATTTCCAATTACAGAACAGATGAAAGTTGACATGAGATACCTTTATGGTAGAGATGTTGGACAAGTTCTGAATTTGTTTGATTTCAATACAGATCTATATTACTTAAATGGTGTTATTAATTTAGAAATTACGTCAGGTCTTTCCGATTTCTTAGGAAATAGATGGATGGGTATTAGAAGAGGATCTCCAATTCATGCCTATCAAATTAACGATGATGGAACATATAATGTAATTGGACAAGTTAGTGATCCAACAGTTTCTGGATCAACTCTAAGTTTAAAAGTGTTTGGTTATAAGTGTGATTTAATTCAGGGAAGAGATGTATATTTCTCTATAGCAAGAAAGTATGAAATTAATACCATTGTTGGATTAAATTCATCTGGTTCTTCAATTGTATATGAAACTGATAATGATGGCAGATCTGTTCTTAGAGGAATAGATCAAAACTGGCGTGGTACTTATTGGAGAAAAGTATATAAAAATCCATTTATAAGTCTTTCAAACAATAGTCTAATAAAAGTTGAGGGTGAAGATAAGTTCAGAAAAATTAAAGAACTCCCATCAAAACTAACAAGTAAGGAACAAAGAAGTCAACAGCAAGTATCAAATAGTTATTTTGGTCAAGTTGAAGTTCAAGCATATAATGGAATAACAAGAGGCGAAGGTCTTAGTATTGTTGCTAAAATTGAAAATGGTGTTGTTGTAGATTTGGATTGGAATCAACGTAGTTATGATCCCATCACACAACCGACTGCTTATCAATATTATACTCCGCCAGTAATTAATTTTATTCCTGAAAATGGAGAAGGCGGTGGAGCCAGGGCACAGGTCCTTGTCAGTAAAGGTCAGGTTATTAGTGTAGAACTAATCGAAGGTGGGTCTGGATATACAAAAGCACCAAAAGTTGTTGTTGCCAGACGTTATGATGTTCTAGAAGAAACTGATATTGGAGTTTCTCTAATCAATGCCAGAATGAATTTAGAGCAGTCTTTAGGACTGAGCGTAATCTTTACCAGTATTGATGTTATTAGTAATCAGGCAGCAAGTGTTCAAGCTATTACTTCAACCTTAGTTGACAGTCCTCTGATAATTGATACCAAATTAATTGATATAATTACTCCTGCTGAAGAAACTGTCAGTGAAGATCTATCTGCAAAACTTGATGAAGTATTAACTACTTTCCATACAGAGCAGCAAGCAGCACCAGTTGACACATTCCATGGTGGAACAGTAATTAATGTTCGTATTAGTACTCCATACATTGTTGGTATTGATTCTTCTTCCACACTGACAACATCAGCAGCAAGAGAAATAACTTCTAGTATTGCTAATGTTATAAACAACACTGCTCTTACTAACATCAATTATTTTGAAGTTGGTGCGTTCTTAGATACTACATTAACTATTAATGATACCGTCATTTATGTTGGTAATACAGATAAATTTAAAACCAATGGATATCTTCTTATTGGAACAGAAATTGTTCGATATTTCCGCAAGATTAATGATCGTTTCTTAAATGTAGAAAGAGGTCAAGAGAATACTACTGCTCAAGAGTGGATTGCTGGAACATTCTTACGACAGATTCCAGATCCAGTATCCTTGACATATGGTGGTATCACTGTTGTTGAGTCTGAATCCAGTCTGGTTACAATTAATGCTGGTGCTAAAGTGTTTGCCGCAGGTCAATCACAAAAACAAATTATAACACCAACAGTTAAAGTTCAGAAAGTTTCTAGACAATCAATTGCGAATATTCAACCACAATTTAATGTCGCATCTATTTCGAGTGTAGAAACCGTTGTAAATTACAAACTAGAAACACCATCTAGTAATATTCAGTCATTTACTACATCAGTCAGACAAACAAACTTCAAAAATACAATTCAAACTGTTCAATCAGAACTTGATATAACCAAGCAAGAGTTGCAGGTATTACTCATCACTCCTCCAAGTGGAGCAGTCGATGGATACGAGGAAAGTGTTTTTGTCGTTGATCCAATTAAAACAAGAATTGGGGAAGTTGATTTAATTGATATCAATGGTAGATATTATGTTACACAGCGAAATACCACAGAGATCTTAATATCAAACAGGACATTTGGAGAAGATACGGGATATGTAGGTAACTACACAAAAACAAATCTTGGTCACACAATTAAACATTTTGATGGTTTATTTGATGATGGAGCATGTAATGTTTCTAGTTTAAGTATCTTAGAATTGACTAGTTATTATCCATCATTGACAGTAAACGATTTTGCCGAACGCGGAAATTCTAGTTATACTTTAGTGGGCGATAAGTTTACTCTAATGCCTCCATCAATTCAAAACCCAGTTGCTATTAGTTCTTCTAATGGAACTATTGGTGGTTCAATTGTTGTACAAGATACAACATACTTCCCGAATAATGGATATTTGTTTACTAGTGGAGGAACTGTAATCCAATACACAAGTAAAACAGAAACCCAATTTGATGGTTGTACTCTCTATAGTGGACCAAATTCAATCAATTCTGCTGAAGAATTGGTTCCGTTTACAATTTCATAAATAACGGTATAAATATAAATAACTCAGGCACAAACCCTACGTCGGAACAGAAAACCAATGGCTGCTATTATCTCTGATAAGTTTCGTATTTTTAACGCGAAGCAATTCCTGGAATCCTTGACAGAAGGACCCAGTGAAACAAGTGCCGAGCGCACAAGAATGTATTTCTTTGTTGGGCGTCCTCAAGCATGGAAAGCATATCTAGAAGTATATTCCAAAGGAAGTACTAACTTCACTGTCGGAAATGAAGTATATGTTGGAACATATGGTTCAACTGCTTTCCGTGCCACCGTTGCTGCAGTTTATGATAGTGCCCTCCTTCTTACCGACGTTTTTGGCAGCAACGGCACAAATTCCGTTCCCCCCATTGGTTCAGATCTAAAAGAAACTTCTGACGCTGGTTCTAGCGATACTGGTGCTGTAGCAAAATCCGGCGTTTATCGTTACGCAACAGAAGATGTTCCGCCTCTTCCTTTAGATAATCAGAGAGAAAAAATTGCTGTATATGACGAACTCATTGCTGCGAAGCGTATTACTGATGCCTTTGCAAGAACAGTTATCCGTCGTTACAATTGGGATTTAGTTGCGAACCCTAAATTTGATATGTGGAAACCTGATTACTCTGCTACTCCTGGTGGCGGTGGTCAAGTTGGTAAGCAAACAGGTACAAACCAGACAAGTATCTCTGATGCCAAGTTCTACCTAATGAACTCGGATTATGAAGTATTTAAGTGCTTATATAACGGCGAAAATGTTGCGAATCCAACTGGACAAAACGCAACTGAAGAACCAAAAACTGCTGGTGGTAACTATGCTTCTGCAACTGGTCTTTATACCGAGACATCTGGTGCTGGATACATCTGGAAGTACATGTATACCATGCCAACCGATGATGTTCTAAGATTCCTTTCTTCGGACTTCATGCCAATCGTTCTTCCTGCCAACAATACCCGTACTGCTGTTACTGGTGCTGCTGTTGCCGGAGCAATTGATGTTGCTCTTATTGAAGATGGTGGTGCTAACCTACCTGCTTCACAAACACTATTCACTAGCATCAAGGGTGATGGAACTGGTGGAGTAATTGAGTTTGCTACAGACGGTTCCGGCACTATTACTTCTGCTAGTGTCCAAGCAAGAGGATCAGGTTATACATATGCTAACGTTCTTTTAGGAAATGGCAACCTCTTCTCTGATGCTGGTTTAACTACAGGAGTTGCGACACCTGCAAATGGTGTTGGTGCTATCGAAGTTGTAATGCCTCCACAAGGCGGTCATGGTTTTGACCACGAGCTAGAACTCAATGGTAAGCGCGTCATGACGAATATTCGTCTAACTTACGCAGAAGGTTCTGGTGACTTCCCTGTTGATAACGACTTCCGTCGTATTGGAATCATTAAGGATCCATACAACTGGGGAACTACTACGTTCTCAACTGCAGACACTCTTAGTGGTCTAAGATCAGTTAAAATTACTGGTGCTACCGCAGATTTCATTCCTGATGAGCAGATCTCTCAAACGGTAACAGATGGTACTGCGAGAGGAACTGTAGTTTCTTGGACACTAGATAGTGGTTCTTCCACAGCAGGTGTTCTTAAGTATATCCAAACAAATGATGCCCACACAGATCAGGGTGTTGTAAGAGCATTTGAGAGCAATGGATCAAACGCTATTTCCGGTGTTCTATCAGCAGCGGCAGGTAATGTTGATACAACATACGCAAGCACACTTCTAGGTGTTGCTTTCACATCTGGTCTTGCTGCTCCTGAAATTGAAAACAACTCTGGCGATATCATTTACCAAGAAAATCGTCGTTTGATCACCCGTGCTCCTGACCAGATTGAAGATATCAAGTTGGTTATCGAATTCTGATCACAAATAAATAACTTCAAATCCTCTGAGATATCTCAGGGGATTTTTTTTATCTCTATAAATACTAAGGACAAAGAATGCTAGTATTTGGCGGAAAACGATGCCACAGAAGACAAACCTTAATGTAAATCCTTATTACGAGGACTTCGACGCGAGCAAGAATTTCTATAAGATTCTTTTCCGTCCTGGGTATTCTATCCAGACTAGAGAATTAACACAAATACAATCTATTCTACAGAATCAGGTTGAAAGTTTTGGTAAGTACGCTTTCAAACAAGGAGACTTAGTTGTCCCTGGAGAAGTTGGTCTTAACACTAAACTAGATTATGTAAAGTTGTCTTCTGTATCAGAAGTTGCTATCAATGATGGCAATAATAATATCGTATATAAAAAATATGATATTAGTCAACTTATTGGATCACAAATCCGAGGTTTGAGTTCTGGAGTTGTTGCTAATGTTTTAGAAACAAAGTTAGCAACAGATTCTACTGCCGATACAGTATATGTAAATTATCTAAGTAGTGGTAATTCCAATTTAGATAGTACATTTCGTCAAGGAGAAACGCTTGAAGTAGTAGACGGTGTTAATACTCCATTGCTAGTCGTTGGAACCGATGGAAGTGTTCTTCCAACTAGTATCCAAATTATAAATCCAGATACAGATGAATCTACTCCACTAGAAAGCCCTGCCATGGGGTATGCTTCTGCAGTAAAAGTGGAAGAAGGCATCTATTTTGTGAATGGATATTTTGTCAGAAATGAAAAGCAACTTTTAGTAATAGACGACTATTACAACAATCCATCGGCAAAGGTTGGATTTACTATCGTTGAAGAAGTTGTTACTCCAGAAGAAGATGCATCTCTATATGACAATTCTATTGGATCTGCAAACTATTCTGCTCCTGGAGCACATAGACTTAAGATCAGTTTAACTATAAAAAAATTCAAACTATCTGAAGCAACAGATAAGAATTTTATTCAACTTATTACAGTATACAAAGGATTAGTACAGAAAAAAGTATCTCCCACAAACTATAGTTTGATTGAGCAGACGCTTGCTAGAAGAACTTTTGATGAAAGTGGCGATTATATTGTCAACAATTTTTCTGTAGACATTAGAGAATATGCTCAGAAAGATAAAAATGGCGGTGTCTATAAAGTTGATGAATTTGGATCATATAATGGATTAACCGAGTCAGAAGCAAGCAGAAAGATGCTTGCTGGTATTGGACCAGGTAAAGCATATATTAGAGGATACGAAATTGTCAATAAAGAGACAAAATATTTAGAAATTAGTAAAGCAAGAGAATCACTCTCAAGTGATAACGTCACACTAAAAACTAAAGGACTCCCAACGTTTAATATTACCAACACATATGGAAGTGTTCCCTTAAACAAGGAAGGCGGAGATCTAACAGCATATCCATATGTTAATTTGTTTGCTACTTATAATGATGGATCTATCGGTCTTAATGGAACAGAAAAATCTACAGACCATAGACAAACCTTAAACAAAAGAGGAACCACATTATCAAGTAATGACGGTATTAAAACAATTACTATTAATGTAACAAATACCACTACTACTTTAGCATCAATTACAGATGGCACATTTGCTAATTTAGCAGATTTGTATTTTATTAAAACTAGAGATGATTCTGGTAATGCCCTTACAACAGGAACATTAAAGTCTTTATCTTTTGCTAAAGTAAACAAACCATTACTTAATTCTAATGAGTCTGTTCTGTTCTTAGAATTGACAGTAGTTGGAGAGAAAGAAGACATTGAATTATTGATGTTGGAATATGATCCAGGAGACAATAACTACCAAAGAAATCTATTCTTATCAGCAGCAGATGCTGCGACTGATAACAATGAATTGGGATATATCATCGACTATAGTGAAACTATCACACCTTTAGTTGGTAGAGCAAAACCAAGCAACTATTTCCTCAAGAATAGAGGTCTTGGTTTTAATTCAGATTCTGATATTATTTTATCTAAAGGAAAATTAGCAGAAGGTGGTGATACATACAATGCTATTTTTGGTCTTTCTTACTTTGATCCTGAATTTTATACAAAATTACTACTAGAAACTACTCCACAAAATAATAGTTTTGGAATTGGTAAGTATGTTGTTGGATTAACTAGTGGTGCTTATGGAGTTGTTGAAGGAGCACCTTCTGGAACATATTCAATTGGCAATATCTTATTCGTAAAAACTCTTTCCGGCAAATTTACTTCAGGAGAATCCATCAGAGATGAATCTGGGGTTACAAATAAAATTGCTACAGATAACACAATTTCTAAATTTATTGTAGTTAATCGTGGTCTTGGATATGCTGATGGTTCTACTATTGTTATTAATGGCGTAGAATACGATGCTGCTGCAGCAGAATTGATGCGTTTAACAAACGGTTCGTTCTACACAATTCAAATTAATAATAAGTCTGCTCTATCTATAGAGTATTCTCAACCACCATCAGTGTCTGTTAAGCAACCAGAAGGAGCTGCTAACCCTAGTGTTAGTGCTGTTATTCTACCTGTCTTAACTAGAAATGCTGTAACAACTTATACACCACAAAATGTAAAATCTGTAACATCACAATATGGATCTGGTAATGCTAATATTTTTACCGCAGACTTAGTTACAGATGATCAATCATATGCTGAAATTAAATCAGTAACCGATTTTACTTTCTTCGGTTCTAAAGGTTACAACTTTATAGAATCTACTAGTTTTAATGCTGATGCAAGTATTTTACTACAGCAAGGAGATGTTATTCAGTTTTCTGATGAGAGCAATACATTAGTTCGTGCTGTTGTACAATATGCTACTCAAAGACAAGGATCTGCTAAGTCTAGAGTATACATGGACACGGTTCTTCCCGGCAATGTAACTAATACTAGTATTGTTAGATTACGTCCAAGGGTGGAAAATGCTAACTTAGGAACTTTACTATTCCCAACAGGAAGCAATCAAATTAAAAAAGTTTCTAGCACACCAGAACAAACAAATATCAAGTATTTTTTCCGTAGAGATTTTGTAACTACAGCGTCTACTTCTGGTGGCACAATTACCTTTGCTGCTCAGTTGCCATTTGGCACACAAAGGTTTGCTACTTTTACTGAAGAGAATTATATTATTACAGTATTAGATCCAGGTGATGCTCCAAATATTAGTAAAGGTGATATCGTTTACGTTGATGTAGATTCTGTAGACATTAGTTCTGCAACTGATACAGCAAGTGGACTGACATCTGGTAGTATTAGTCTCAATCTACCGACAACATACTTTGGAACTATTCCAGTAAATGGCACATTCCCTAAATTAAAACTATCCGCAACTTTAGAAGTTTCAAATGCTAAACCTAGATTAAAAACTTCTATCGAAAATAGAAGAATTGTTGTTACTTCTTCTGGAGATCGTGTAATCCCGTTTAGAGGAACCAATTACGATAGTGATGTTGTCGAAACTATTTCGTATTCAGATGCCTACAAACTAAAATATGTCTACGAAGGTAGTGCAACACAACCACCAACTGTTGACACTTCAGGAAAATTAATTTCTGGAATAGATGTAACTGATAGATTTACGTTTGACAATGGTCAGAGAGATACTGTATATGATGTTTCTCGTATTGTATTAAAACCAGGTAAAGAACAAACTACAGGTCAACTTGTAATTGCTTTCGATTACTTTGAACAATCACAAGGAGATTTCTGTACAATTGATAGTTATATTCATGAAGCAGGTGTAACTGAAGATCTTATTCCTTCTTTTAATTCTTCTGTATATGGCATTGTAAATCTGAAAAATTTGTTAGACTTCAGACCTAAAGTTGATTCTACATCATTTATTGCTGGTTTCCAAGATCAGTCTTCTCTTTCTGAAAGTATAGGTAAGTTTGCCGGAGTAGGATCTGTAATTGCTGCTACACCAGCTCCAGATCTTGGTTTAGAATATACAATGTCTTTTAGTCAAGTACAGTATCTTGATAGAATTGATGGAATTTTCTTAAACAAAAATGGAAACTTTATTGTAAAAGAAGGAAATTCTTCACTGAATCCAACCAAACCAGATCCAATTGATGATGCGATTGCTTTATTTTATGCTTACATTCCCGCATTTACGCAAACTAGCAAAGATGTAAGAATTACTTCTGTTGATAATCGCCGCTATACGATGCGTGACATCGGCAAACTAGAGAAGCGTATTGAGCGTCTTGAGTATTATACCACACTAAGCATTCTAGAGCAGCAAGCTCTAAACATGCAAGTAAAAGATGAAATAGGTTTAGACAGATTTAAATCAGGTTTCTTAGTTGATAATTTTGAATCTCACAAGTCAGGAAATCTTATATCGCTTGATTATCAATGTGCTGTTGATTCACAACAATCAGTCTTGCGTCCACAATCTAAAGAAGATTCTCTTTTCCTAAAAGAAGTTAATACTAGAGAAGATCAAAGATTTGTTTCTGGTTATAAAAAATCTGGTGATATTATTACACTACCTTATACCAGTTTAAATTTATTGGGTAATAGTTTTGCTTCAAAAACACTAAATCCAAACCCATTTGTTGTTTTACAATATGTTGGTGATGCTACTGTATCTCCAAATATTGATCAATGGTATGATCAATCAGTAGAACCCCTCGTGGTAGACACAAATACTGATCTGTATAAAATTTTTATTGCCAAGCAAGATGTAAGAGAAAGTTTCTCAAGTTTATACAATTCTTTTGTTGTTAACTGGGTCGGATCTTCTCCGTCATTTACATCTATTAATTCTCTGGGACAGATTAATTCCTTGGAATCTCAGTCTTCTGTAAGTAATGCTTCTATTTCAAGTTCTTCAAACATTAGTCCACAGAACAATGATGTTGCTAAAGGAGTACAATCTTCTATTGTTAGAGGTAACTCTGTATCCACATCATTACAATTCTTTGCCAGAAGTCAACCAGTTAAGTTTGTAATTAGCAGACTAAAACCAAATACCAATATTTCGGTATTCTTAGAGGGTAGAGATATTAGTCGTTGGGTAAATCCAGATCTTAGATTTACTGGCATCGCTGGTAATTCATTGTCAGCTTTTAATGGCACTGTAACCACAGACAATGACGGCAATGCTAGTGGATTAATTTTATTACCTGCAGGTTTTGCTCCTAGACAAAATGCTACATGGAGTGGCGATGTTGATACGGTTGATTACGATACAGAATCTGAAGAAATAAGAGTTACAACAGGAGTTAAAACGTTTAGATTTACTTCGAGCGATAGCGATGCTGATAAACTAACAGTATCTACGTATGCTGAAGTTAAGTACTATGCTACTGGTATTCTACCAGAAAATCCTGTCAGTGTTATTTCCACTAAACCATCTTTCTTTAAGGCAAATGAAGGTGTTCAGTTTGTTGATAGCAATACCGACAATCCAGTAAGACCAAATCCACTTGCTCAAACGTTTAAAATTGAAAACTATGATGGTGGAGTATTTACCACAGGTATCGATCTTTACTTCAGCAAAAAAAGCAATAAGGTTCCTGTCAAAGTATACTTAACTAATGTAGATTCGGACAAACCAGGTAAAAATATTATTCCTGGAACAGAAAAAATCCTATCTCCATTTACGTATATCAAATTTTTCACAAATGGAAATGTTTATATTACTAAAGGTGAAAATGTAACGGGAACTACTTCTGCTGCAAGTGGTCCAGTTGAAAAAATTATTGACAAGAATGGTGTTGATTTAGTTCCATCTTCTTCTGGTAGATTCTTATTAACAAATGAGCAAGTATATACTCTCGTTTTAAGTAACCATAATGGTCGTTCGTTTAATCAAAACGAGCAACTTTCAGTTCCGTCAGTAACTCTCAGAAACAACACTGAGGGAGAATCTGGCGTTCTGACTGTTGCTAAAGATAGTGGCAAGGTTTCAAATATTAGAATTACATCTACTGGTCAAAATTACACCAACGCAATTTTAACTATTGAAAGTCCACAACTTCCTGGTGGATCTGTTGCTACTGCTGGTGTGGAGGTATCCGATGGCAAACTTTATAATACAGAAATTAGTTTGAATGGATTTGGATATACAGAACCACCATCTGTAGTCATCAAAGGCATCGGTAACGGCGCTGGAGGAGCGACAATTGAAACTGAGATAGAGATTGATAGTCCTGCTGTTAGAATGGGCGTAGCAGTGGACCAGAGCGGTCTCACAGATTCTACTGTTCCATCACATTTTGAATTTGAGCATCCGGTATATCTACAGAATGATACCGAGTATGCTATGGCAATTGAAACTGACTCAACTGATTATGAACTTTGGGTATCTAGACTTGGGGAAGTTGATGTCGCCACAAGTACTGTTATTACGACACAACCTTCTCTCGGTTCAGTATACAGATCACAAAATGTAGATAACTGGACAGAAGATAATTTTGAAGATGTCAAATTTACTCTATACAGAGCAGAATTTAATATCGCTAAAACTGCAGAGTTGATATTAACAAATGAATCTTTAGGTTACGAATTGTTGGCCAAGAACCCATTCAATACTAACGCTACATCTAACACAAACGCGACTTCAAAACTCTTTAGAAACAACAACAACATTATTCAAGTATCACATAGAGATAATGGATTTGAAACTTCTGGATCTTCTTATGTTTTCTTCAAAGGTGCTGTCGAAACTGGCGGTGTAACTTCTGATGTTTTAAATAGCAAGTTATTCCAAATTACAAATAGTGGAATTGACACTTATAATATCACATCAAATATTGCTGCTTCTGGAAACATTGAAGGTGGTGGTGAAGTAGTGTATGCTACTTACAATAGAAAATATGAAATTTTATATCCACAAATTCAATGTTTATCATTTAGTGGAACTAAGTTGAGTTCTTCGATTAAAACAACAAATGTTGTTCCTGTGGATTCCCTGACCAATAATTATACATCATATTCCCAAACAGATTATGAAAAGACATTTTTGAATGAACCACATTATTTTACAAATCAAAAGTTTATTGCTTCTGATATTAATGAAACATTGAATAATGTTACTTCATTAACGTATAAGTTATCTCTTTCATCTACCGTTTCTTATCTTTCTCCAGTAGTTGATCTTTCTACGGCAAGTGTCAAAACTGTATCAAACAGAATCGAATCTGCTACTGGACAAGAAGATAGATATGGAAGAAGAGATCAAATTATTGAGTTCTACCCGATCTATAAGTTTAATATAGGAAATACTAGTGGCAGTCAAATCCAAAACAATCAAGCTATTGAAGGATATACTTCAAAAGCAGTTGGCACTATTGCTAAAGTTGAAGGTTCTACAGTTTGGGTGAGACTCAAGACAAGTCAGTTCTTCAAGAGAGGAGAAAGAGTTACGTTAGGAAATCAACCAACGTTAATTGAAACTGTTAATGGTGTAGTTGTACCAGCTGCTACTATTTCTACAAACCCAGTTGAAGTATTCCTTGATATTCCAGATTCAGCAACTATGGTTGCAAGAAATCCATCCGTAATTCTAGAATCGTATGATAATATTATTACTGGAAGTGCGGTTATTTGGAATAACAAGACTCAGAAACTAGAAGTTAGAAACGACACACAACCACTAGCAGATGATTTCACAGGAAGAATTACTGACAATTTAATATTCAATAGAAATTCTGATGTGAATGATCAACTTGCCGATATCTTTAGAGTAGGAGACTTCTTGAAGTATCCGAATCAAGTAGATGATGAAGCAAGATTCTTGGAAATTAAAGCAATAACTTATGCCAACGGAATAACATATGTTTCCGACAATACTTCTAAGAACAGTTCTACTGTAGCAAAATATGTTACAAAGGAAGTTGTAATTAACAATCCAGCAACTGCTATTGATGTTCACTTGACATTAAATTCTAAGGATATTAATGATGTTCAAGTTCTTTACAAATTTAAAAAATCTTCGAGTCAAGAAAACTTTGAAGATGTTAATTGGACATACTTTAATGAAGATGGATCTCCAGATTCACTAGTGATTGCTACTCCAGAAAATACAATTTCTTCGATAGTAGAAAAACAATCATCTTATCAGGATATTACTTACAGTGTGTCAAATCTCCCAGAGTTCTCATCCTTTGCGGTTAAAATTATTATGAAAGGAGTCGATCCATCATTTGTTCCCAAGATTCAAGACATTCGAGCAGTAGCAGCATTCTAATTTCCGCATATGAGTTATATTAAAGTAGAAGGTCATGATGGTCTCGTCAGAGATGAGACCACAGGTGCCATCATCAGTTTGGACGATTCTGCCATAGAATCTAGACGCAAATCAAAACACCTTGGTTCCGCGTTAGAAGACATAAATATGTTGAAGGATGAAGTCTCTGAAATCAAATCCCTACTTAGAGAGCTAATAAAAAATGCCAGCAATTAATGTCGCTAGAACAGATACCTTTGAACAACAAAGGAATAAAATTAATGATATTGGATCTCAAGTATTCAACATTGCCGCTGGTGGTTCCGATTTATCCACAGGAAATTTAAAACTTGGAGATGGATCTAAAAATATACCATCATTATCTTTTATAAGCGATAATTCTCTTGGTTTATTTAAGTCAGATTTAAATATTCTTTCTTTTGTTTCTGGATCAAGAAAGATCTTTGAATATTCAAGTTCTCAAGTTAGTGCGTATAATGACTTATATGTCATTAAAAATGAATTAGATACTACAGGAACTCAAATTTCTACTGCAGGAAGTGGGTACGGAGCAGGATCATATACAGAAGTTCCTCTTTCTGGTGGCAGTGGTAGTGGATCAGAATCTACAATTGTAGTAGAAGCATTTTTGGGTTCAGTAACTACAAACGCTTCGGGATTAACATCTGGTCAGTATTTTGGTGCTACACTTACTGGTGGGTCTGCTCCAGAAAACTCTACATCAATTAATTTCACAGTTCCAAATATTGAAGGATCTGTAAGTAATGCCGGAAGCGGATATGAAGAAAATAGTTATGATGATGTAAGTCTTACTGGAGGAAATGGTTCAGGAGCTGTAGCAACCGTAGTTGTAGACAGTTCAGGATCTGTCACGGAAATTACAATTTCACAATCTGGTTCTGGATATTTAAATGGAGATGTGCTCTCTCCAGATAACAGCACGATGTCATATATTGATGAAAATGACATCACTCAAACAAGTGGAGGAAGTGGAGCAACATTTGTTATTTCAAATAATCCGAGTAGTATTGACACAAGTACTCTAGTTTTCTCTTCTAAAGGAAGTGGATATCTGGTAGGAGAAACTCTCAGTCTTAAGACAGAAGTAACTGGGGTTTCATTAACAATTGCTACCGAAGAAGGAGAACCATCTACTATAATTGTTATAACAGAAGCACAATATAATCAATTTGTTGGCGGTTCTACTATAACAAAAACTGGTGGAACTGCTGTTCTTGCTGCTAATACAACAATTAGCTTAAGTATTGATGGAGACAGTGGAGATTACATTTTAACTTTATCTGATACTCCAACAACTGCTGGATCCATTACAGTAACTATAACTCCCCCGTATGGACAACCATCACCAAATCTTGTATATACGATTTCATCGTTAGGATCTGTTAGCTCAGTTACTATAACAGATGGTGGAGTTGGATATGCTGTAGGTGATATTTTATCTACAAATCCAGCAAACTTAATTCAAAATATTAGTTATACTGCAACTAGTGTTTCGGTAGAATCATTAACTTTCAATCCAGCAATTTCTCTCGGTGCGTTAACTACATCAGATCAAGTTCAAATACAAGGAGGAGTAATTGGAGATACAGAAGTTACAACTGCTTCTACTGGAGGAACTGCTGATAGTTCACTATCAAATATATCACCAACTTCAACATCAGGAAATGGTGTTGGAGGATTATTTGATATTTCTTTTGACGAAAATGGTGAAGTAATCTCTGCTACTATAACCCCAGATGATGGAGGATACAATTACCAGGCAAATGATACGGTAACATTTAGTGGCGCTTCTATTGGTGCCAGTGGAAATACTGTAGCAACTGTAACAAGTGTATCAAGTGACGGAACATTAGTTGATGTATTGTCAGTTATTGACGATGGTTCAAATATTACTTCTATAGTTGTTGCTGATGGTGGACAATTTCAATCCACAAGTTTGGTAAAAGATGGTTCAAATGCGTATCCAATCAGTGCTGCCACTTCTGAAAATAGATATCAAATTGGTGGAGTTACAACACCAAATCTAACTTTTTATGTTGGAGATACGATTGTAATTTCATATCCATCTGATCACCCATTTACATTAAGTGCATTTAGAGATGGAATATATTCCCCAAGTTTAGTATCTGCGGTAACTGGGTCAGTAACTGCAGCATCTCCAGTTATGACGCTAAATTCCACTACAGGTATTTTAGCAGGAATGCTAGTGACTACTGAAGGTGCTGGATCTATTCCAGATTCTTTAATTGTTGTTAGTGTAGATGGACCAACTCAAATTACATTATCGGGAAATGCCACAGTTACTGGAGCAATTAGCGCAACCTTTACAGGCGGTGAATATACAGAAGGTGTAACTAGAGTAGGAACAGATTTAACTATTAGTGTTACAGAAAATACCCCTAGTCCATTATATTATTATTGTACTAACCACCAAAACATGGGTGGGGTAGATAACCAAGAAGCATCAATTACTATTGATGCTAACAATCCAAGAACATTTGGTTCTGGTTTATTACTTAATGTAATTAGCGTAACATCATCAAATATTTTCAACACAGATGTAGAAAATTCAACTGTATCAATTCCTACACTAGTAAGTTCTCAAGTTAATACAGTAGATCAAACTCTCACCGGAACTTTAACTGCCGATAGCATCATAGCAACAGATATTAATGTACCAGAAATTACTTCTGCTACAGATGTTACAATTACTGCTATAGATTCTTTAATTATAACTTCCACAGATATTGCGTTTAAAGATAAAATTACTATCGATACTGATGGTAACATCGATAGTGCTGGATATTTTAAAACATCTTCTTACGCAGAATTTAACGAAAAATTACATTTAGAAGAAGATACGATTTCATCAAAAGCTGGTTTTGATATTAATATTATACCAGCAGTAGATCAAGTAGTAAAAATTCCAACAACTACATCTTTAAATATTCCTTTTGGTACTACAGCAGAGAGACCAACATTATTAGCTGAAAATGGATCGATCCGATTCAATACAGAAAGTCAGCAGTATGAAGGTTATAACGCAACAACAACTGCATGGTCTTCTCTTGGAGGTGTTAGAGACCAAGACGGTAACACCTATATTAAAGCAGAAGAAACTGTTGGCGCAAACGACAATACTTTATATTTTATTAATGATGATATTAACACTATAAACGTTACACCAAATTCTTTAGAATTTGTGAATGTGAAGAAGCAAAGTTCTGTTAATACGTCAGCGCCAAATTTTGTTAACTGGAATGCAAATACTCCTGTTGTTGCTGGAGATTATTTAAAGTGGAAGAACAACTTATACGAAGTTATTGTAGACGGTACTACAGGCGGACCAGGATCACCTCCAGTTGATATATCAGGAAGCAATTTTTTAAATGGCAATGCCACACTAGTTTATAGTCAATTAGCTGTAGCACCTATTGTATTTGAAGATATTGAAGAGGTTAGAATTGATCCAACAGGTTCTAGTCCTATTGTCATTAACAATGACTTAAAACTTTCAGAAAATATAATCTCTTCTGTTATCAGTGATATTTTAATAGCGCCAAACAGTGGCAAAAAAGTAAAAATTGATACTAATACAACACTGGTTCTTCCATCTGGAGCGGATGCTGATAGGGGATCACCTGATCAGGGTTCTGTTCGTTTCAATACATCTGCTCTTCAGTTTGAAGGTTATGATGGAGTCAACTGGGGTTCTCTTGGTGGCGTCAAAGACGTTGATCAGAATACTTATATTATACCAGAACTTTCTCCAGGATCAAATGAAAATATTTTATATTTTTATAATGACAATAACAATACGTTAAGACTCACAGCAACAGCACTTGATTTTGACACAGTTGATACTATCAGATCTGTAACCAGTAATGAGTTTGAACTAACTTCATCTCTTCTAACACTTGATAATGCATCAACAACTATTGATAACACTGATACGACAAAAACATTTATTCATAGTAATAAACCAGCATTAGAGTTAGGTCTATCATCTGGATTAAATGTCGATCCAATTTTAAGATTCCAAGACACTGGTGATATTTTTTATAATATTGGATTTGGTACTGGAGTGTATGATGGTGTTAAAATTTTTGATTCTGAACTAAAAGAATTTGAATTAGCAGATTATATAATTTCAACTAAAAAAATTACTTTAGTCAAAGGTTCATCTGAAATTGGAAGTGCTGTTCTTTACAGTACAGTTACTGCTAATGGTTGCCGTTGTACAATTCTTTCAAAGAATACTGCAACAGGAAATAAGTCGATGATGGAATATGGAATTATCAATAAAAGCACTACCGACATTTACAATAACGAATACGGTGGTCTAAATAGTTCTCAGGATGGTTTCACAACTACATTTGATTTTACTGATGAAAATGAAGTACGTGCAACTGTAACTTTAACCAATGATCATTTAGTTGGTAGTTCCGTAGAATTTACTGTAGTCACACACGCCCTCAAGTAAAATGCCTGTTAATTTAAGAGAGTTTGATTCACTTGGTGGATTTTCTATTGATCAAACAACAATAATTGATAAAGATAAAAATGCTAAAGAATTAAATTCTTTAGAAATAAAAAATTCTTTTTATGCCGATTCCAAATCAGTAAAATATATTTTACGTGGAGCTAACAGTGGTTCCTTGCAATTAGATGATGTTGGAACATTAATCAATATTGAAAATAACACGATAAATTTTATTACTGGTCAGATTATTGCTGTAAATCCCAACGGAACATTATTCGCAAAAAAATTAGAAAGTGCTGTATTTTGTAATGGATCCGGTGCAGTATCTATTTCGTCAACTTTAGAGACAACTATAAAAGATGATATTCCCGAAGGAGAAACTTGGGATGTTGTTCCTTTAGGGTCGGTAAATAATTTCACATATAATACTACAAGAGCAGGAACAACATCAAATATTAAATGGATTGCTATGACAGATGTTGTATCTATCGCATGGTCGTAATTCGCTAAATAATAACTAGGAAAGATGAACGAGCGCACGCACCATGAGTTTTCATATCAATTCAGATAAAGAAAAAATTAGAGGCGTTAATCCAAAACTTATTGGTGATAATGAACTCACTATTAGAGGTGGTACTGGATCATCTGAAAAAGAAATTTTAAGAACTCAACTAGATTCCGAAACGGATTTACCTCGTGTTGGTATTAACAGAACTGGACAAAGAGTTAATACTATCACAATTACCGAGTCCGGTTCTGGGTATACCGCCGCACCATTAGTAGAACTCACAGCACCCCCCGAAGGTGGCACACAAGCTTTAGCATCTGCCTTTATTTTCAACGGTCGTGTTATTAACATTGCAGTTAATAACCCAGGTAGTGGTTATAGTACTGCTCCTCAAGTTGTTATTAGTGGTGGTAATGGTTCTGGTGCTGCAGCAACATCCGCACTTGATACCGTTGACTTTGAACTTGATATTAATGGTGCTATTAGAACTTCCACGTCTATCATTTCAGATACGGCGAGAATTCTAAACCTAGATATTGACAACTTTATCACTCCAGATACAAATTTTAGAGCGCCCAACTTAAAAACATATCAAAATAATACTGGTACTTTATGGGCACCAAATATTATTCTTCAGGAAAATTCATTTAGATATTTTGGTTCAAATGTTTATCAGGCACTAAATGCTGGAGAAACTGGACCTAGCGGTCCAGAGCATGTTGATGGTATTGTTGCAAATGGCGAAGTTAACTTCAAGCATGTTGGTTTTCGTGTAATTAATGAAGAAGAATTTAGATATAATGATACCGGAGACGCAGGTGTATATCCTCGTTCTATTACTCCTCTTCTAGGAGATAGATCCGACAAAATTGCTACTACTGAATATGTACTTAACCTAGCAACAAATGACGTTGGTGGTCGTGTTTATGTTTCAGAACAAATTGGTTCCGATCTAAATGATGGTCGTTCTGCTGTTGCTCCTGTTAGAACCATTAAGAAGGCAGCACAAATTGCATGGTCTACTCCTGGTGTCAAAGAAACGTTAATTGTTTCTGGTGGTGATTATGTAGAAGACAATCCCATCTCACTACCACCAGACGCATCGGTTGTTGGTGATAACCTTCGTTTGGTTATTATAAGACCAAACAATCCTGGCAAACACATCTTTAAGTTCGGTGATAAAAACTATGTCACTGGTGTTACTTATAGAGACAAAATTGATGCTAATGGCGATGCTGTTGCTACTTGGGATTATGCTATGGTCTTTGACGACAAGCAAAGAATTCTTGTCGATAAAGAAGTAAATGGTGATATTGGTGTAAAGTTTCCAATTGGTCATCAAGTTTTTGGTCCAGATCAATTCCGTGTTGATTTTACTGGTAACACAGGATTATCAACTCTTGCTAATGGATTGGATGTAGTTGGTTTAAATACTGGTTCAAGAGCAAATATTATTGACGTTAGGTTTGAGGAAACAACTGGCGCTAGCGCATATATTTCTGGATCAGCTGATGTAGAACTAAAAAGTGGTTCTTTTGTTCAAGGCGAACAATTTTCCTATATCACATCTGCTGGAACTGGTGCGGCAATTAGTGGATTAACTATTACTGCTGCTTCTGGAGAGAACAAACTCAGATCTACTTCAGATCCGTCATCTATAATTCCAGCTGGCACATATGTGTTCGTGGATGATACTAACGATGCTGTCTTTACGCAAGGTTATTATCAAATTGCTTCAATTACACCAGATGATATTGATACTCCAACTTATTGGGATATTAGATTTTTTGGTATACTAGGAGCTCCTGAATGGAATAGCACTGCTGCGATTAGTGTTAATATTAACCAAGCAACACCACAAATTGAAACTTTCAATTCTACTTCACTAATTTCAATTAGAGCTGAAGGCGAAGTTGTATCAGTCAACGAAGATTTTGAAGCTTCGTATCCTATTATTAGATTAGATTTCTCGAAGCAAGGAGATCCATCTATTACACAAAACGGTTTCCAATTTGAAACATTTGGAAATTCTGAAGATATTGGTGGTGTTGTCTTCTACACAAGCGAACTTGTAGGTAGAAGCAATACTCACGAATTAAAAGAAGGTGAGGAAATTGTAATCTCTGGAATGCCAACTTCCAATCCAGATCTATCTGCATTGAACGGTAAACAGAGAATTTATAAAGTTCTAGAAGATGCTGATGGTCGTGCTAGAAGATTTGTAATTCCCAAAAAATTTCCTGCTATCGTTGACAATAATATTCAACCAGGACAAACAGCAGTTGCAAAAACTTTCACGAGAAGTGTTACATTATCGCTCCTCAACTCACCAAACACATTCGCAACCGCAACGCCTGTCGAAAGAAGGTATCAAGATGCTGTTACATTCATCCGCAACAACAGAGAATTTATTGCCGATGAAGTAGTAGGAAAAATTAATGATCAATTCAAAAGAGATTACTATTCCGTATATGATATTGGCGGACAAGCAACTGCTCAATTTACACCAACAAATGTAACTTATAATCCTGCTACAGGAGATACTGTATTCACAGTAAATAACCATGGATTATCTGTAGGAAATGGTATCAGGATTGCTGATCAGTCTATCACATTTACATGTGCGATGGATGGCAATCAAACAGAACACGCATTACCTGATACGGATCAATTTGCTAGCGGAAGATCTTTACCTATCACTGCATCTGATACAAACACATTTACTGTAAACGTTGGTGCTTCTGGTCCAGATCAGCAGTTTACACCCTCTGGTGCAAATTATGATCCAGCAACAGGAAGTCTTGTTTTAACAGTCGGACCACATACATTATCTGTTGGTGAAGGTATTATTATTGACGACAATTCGTTGTCCTTCACATGTGACATGGATGGAAATCAGTCAGTTAAGACTTATCCACGTCCTGGTATTGATCCTTTTGCTGGTAGGTCTATGCCTATCACAGCAGTTGCTGAAAATACTATCACCATTAATGCTGGCATTTCAGGTCCCAATAAGTATTTCACACCAACTGGTGCTAATTATAATCCAGTAACAGGTGATATGACAGTCACTGTTGGACAGCATGGTCTTGGGGTCGGGCGTAGCGTTGTTCTTGCTGACAACTCATTTACGTTTACATGTGCTCTAGATGGAAACGTACTTCAAAGCACATACCCACGTCCTGGACAAGATCCATTTGCTGGTAAGTCTATTGCTATTTCTGCTGTAGGTTCTACTCAGCATACAGCAACTGATGCTCCATATGACGCAGCAACTGGTGTAGTAACACTAACTGTTTCAAACCATGGATTTACTAACGGTGATTATGTTAAAATTGATGATGGCACATTAACATACACTTGTGATCTAGATGGTAATGTTGCTCAAAAATCATATCCTCGTGCTGGATATGATTACCCATCAGGTCGCTGGTTAGAAATCAGCAATGTAACTACCAACACATTTGATATTAATGTAGGATCTTCTTCTTACACTGGTACTCACACCTTCGTCAGTGCGCTTGCCAATGGCATTGACCACCAAGATGGAACGTTTACAATCAACGTTGGAACTTCTTCCGACACTTCTGCTCATACTTTTATAAGTGCATCAGCAAATGCTATCAAACATGAACCACAATCAATACATAGTTTTTCTGGTTCAGCATCCAATGCAGTAAAACATCTACCACAGTCTGTTCACACGTTTGTAAGATCTGAATCAAATTCTCTATCTGTTGGTGGTAGTTCTTTCAGCATATATCTCGGAACATTAGATCATGTAAATACTTGGGTTAGTGGCGGTACTGTAACTTCATCTACTGGTGCTGTAGCTAACGTTACTAATTTTGTATACGACACTTCAAATACTGGTGTTGCTGTAGTAACAACTGACCAACCATTAACTCTAGCAAATGATGATATTGTAAGACTAGCAGATTTGCTAATTGAATGTGAAGCTGGACAGAAAATTTATCCAGCATACAGTGCTCCAACGTCAACAAATTCTGGAAGTAATGGTGACGTTCAATGTAAGCAAGATGTTATCCACTTCTTAAATGCTCTAACACGAGATTTAGAATTTGGATCAAATCATAATATTATTGAAGCAGCAGATAGATATGTAGTTGGCGCAAAAATTGCTTATATTGAAAATGAAATTATTCAAACAGTTCGTGCGATTGAATATGCTCGCGAACTAGCAATCTTTGCAATGTGTAATTGGAGAACTGGTGACAGAACACAATCCAGTCCAATATACGTCCCAGAGTTTACATCGTCAGAAAGATATTTTGACGACACGGTAATTACAGCAACTGCTGGTAGTCCTGCATGTGATGATGTAAGATCAGCAATCGATACTTTAGCATATCTTTATGTTGATGTGATCGGAAATGATGCTTCTGGAACATATCTAGACGCAGCATACTTAATTGCTAGAAACAGAGATTTAATTGCCGAGCAAGCACTTACTAATACAGAAACTAACTTCCCAACATTAGGTCTTTCTGATCTACATCAAAGAAAGTGTAGAAGAGATATCAATTACATTCTTGGTGGTCTTGTTAGGGATTTGGTTCTTGGTGGAAATGCTGGTATTGTATCAAATGCCGAAACATATTTTAGTGGATCTGTATTAGTTGGTGTTGATGCTTCTCAGTTGCCATCTACTAGGTATGCGTATACCCAAGTTGCTGAACTTGCTAAGAAAGCAATGCGTAACTGGTCTGATGGAACTATCATTCAATCAACACCAACAACAGCAACTTATAACGCATCAACGGGTGAGGTAACTGTTTCTATTAGTGGTTCTGTTGGCAATCCAACAACCAATGACAGAATTGCATTTAAGCAAGGTGCGTTAACATTTAACTGTGCATTTAACAGCGGTGGAGATCACGCAAGTCCATCACCAACAGATAAAAATCGTGGGAAAAGTCACGCAATTACCAATGTTTCTACTGGCGGTGGTCTTACTACTATTACATGTAATGTAGGTTCTTCTTCTTACACAGGAGCACATTCATTTGTAAGTGCTCTTACTGATGGAACAATTTTAATCTTTGATCCGGTAGTACCGTCTGTTAATATTCCAACATTTGAAGACTGGGATATTCTACCATATTCAAGCAATCCTTTGTGTGCTAATGTTTCTTCAACAATTGACACCGAAATGCAATTGTTGGATGATATTTTAGGTGGTGTTGTTTTACCAGGAGCAACCACACAAACGTATGGCACTCTGTTCAATACTGCAGAAATAAGAACATACCCAGATAGTTTTATCTATGATCAAAATAATAATAGGATGGCAGTTCGTGCTGACTACGATGACTATCCTATTATTGAAGCATCACCATATACTCAGAACGCTTCTGTTATCTCCTTCCTAGGTGGTGGCGGTGCCGAAGTTGATGGTAATAAAGTAAAGCAACCCAACTCACCATTCCCTGGTCTAAACTTAGATGGATCGGCAACATTCCCGAATCAGGGTAAATCAATGGTTGCTGCGGCATTCACGATTGTTTCTTTTGGTGGTACTGGTTATAGAGTTGTTAACGATGGTTACACCCAGTTAGTTTCTGTCTTTGTTATTTTCTGTAGTGATGGTGTTATTGCTGAGTCTGGTGGTTATTGTTCAATTACCAACTCTGCTACTAACTTTGGACAATATGCGTTAAGAGCTATAGGATTTAGAAAGGATGCATATGAGTTTGATATCGCAACGGTATCCAATGTGTCCGCAACACCAACTGGCAGAACTATTCTGACTGTTGCTGGTTTAGGAAGAGAACCACTTGAGCATTATATTGTTAAAATTGATGGATATAAAAATTCAAATCCAGATATTGAATATTTTATCGATAGTATTGCCGCTGTTACCGTTGATGGTTCTGGAGGTCAATTAACAATTGATGATGGTACCGGACAGGCAATGAGTTTGATTGATATTTCAAACAATCAAGCAGTATCAAATTCCGTACTGACTGGAAAAACAATTAGATTGCATAGACCATCTATTGTTAACTCATCTTCTCACACTTGGGAATATGCTGGATCGGGCACTAACTATAATGCATTACCAGAAAATGGTGGCACTAAGGATGAATCTAGTGAGCAGGTATCTCAAAATTATGGTCGTGTTTATGTTTCGGGTACTGACGAACTTGGTGACTTTAAAGTTGGCACGTTTGCTAAGATTGAAAACAGAACTGGTAATATTACCTTTACCGGTACAGTTACAATTTCAGAAGTCGAGTTCCTAAAACTGAAAGGTGGTGACGTTGTTGTCACCGGTTTTGACGCATCCAACACACTTGGTGGTGCTAGTGCTTCTGATAGTAAGATCCCAACTCAAAAAGCAGTTAAAGATTTTATTACCAATAATCTCGGACCTTATATCAACAAACCATACTCTACTAATGCTGTCCCCAGAGCTCTAGTAGAACTTACTGATAGTGGAAAAATTTCTATTGATCAGATTCCTGCTTTGCGTCCATTCAGTGTTTACACAGTACCAGATGTTGCTGGAAGAACATCTATCGAAGGAGCACTTGCCGGTGATATTGCGATTCAGCAAGACACATCCACATCATTCATTTTGAATGAAGATAACGATACTTTATTCCTAGGATTTAATCCAGATCCAGCATTAAGTTTTACTATTGGAGATGTATTTACTGGTAGCGTTTCTAATGGAAGACTACAATCAACGGAATATAGAGAAGGTGTAATTTACAGAATCAATATTACAAATAGCGGTTCTGGATATGTAACAGCACCAAATATAGTAATATCAGGTGGTAATCCATCTGCTGGTGCTATTGCTGCTGAAGCTGATTGCACTATAGCAAATGGCGAAGTTGTTACTGTAACTATTACATTATTCAATGGACTATTGGGTGGTAAAGGTTATACTACACAACCAACAATCACATTTGATGCACCTCCTGGTGGAGGAATACAAGCACAGGGTAGTGCTCTATTGGAGAGTAGATTATACGGAGATATTGTTAATAGAATCAAAATTGAAGATACTGATACTATTCAAGATAGCACATCTCCATCTACAAATACAGTTAACCTTACAAGAACTGTTAATACGTCTTCATTTGATATCGCCAACTGGGTATCACTAAGCAGTGAAGCAGTTAGTGTTAACACTTTGGTCTCCAGTGGTCCAAATGAACTTATCTCAACATCTTTACTAGGTGCAAACGCAGCAAACTCTTTCACCTTCTTACGTGGTGATCAGTCATATGCTTTAACAGTTCAGTCATTAAAAGGTGCAGAAAATAGATATTTTGCTAGTCTATATTCTCAAGCTAGTGTTGGAACAAATTCGCTTATATTTACAACCAATTCAAATACTTTAATTGGTCATGAAGTAGTTGACAATATTCTTGGCATCCCCGCAAATACTAATATTACGGGTGTTATTACAACTGGTGGATTGACAACAGTTGCTATTGATAATCCAGTTACTGATATTATTCCCGCAGGAACTATTATTGAGTTTCTAAGGGGTGAGTCTCCAATTACATTTGAATCAACATACACACAAGGTCAATTTGTTGAATCTATTATTATCGCAGCGCCAGGGTCAGGATTTAGCAATGGACAATTCTTTGATGTTCCATTATTTGGTGGATCTGGAACTGGATTGGCAGCAAACATTACTGTTGTAAATAACGAAGTTACTTCAGTTGTGGTAACAGATGGTGGTGTTAACTTTAATGCTGACTTTAGCATTACGGTCCCACCAACTGAAATTGGTTCTGGATCTGGTTTAGTTCTTGATTGTAAAGTAAGTACTATCAACAGACAATACGCAAATATATCACTTGATATTGCGAGAGTTTCTGATCTAACAATTTCTGCTGATCTATATGGAACAATTGGAGTTTCTAGATATAAGAAAAGTCAATTTAATATTGGACAAGGAGGTAATGGTTCGGTTGAACTTAAGACCGGTCCAGATAGCGGTCTAGACGCTGACTTGTTAGATGGTGCTCAAGGTGCTTACTATCTAAATGCTGGCAATCTTAATGCTGGCACTCTACTATCAGATAGATTGGCAGGAAATTACAATATTGACATCTCTGGTCAATCACAAAATACAATTCGTGTTATCAGTGGTACTAACAACCCAGTGTCATCTCCAGCACCAAACACATTTGTTACTGGTATTGTCTCCAACACTATATTTAATAGTGCTGCAGCACTCAATGACGGTGGATCAAAAACACAAATTGTAACTTTCAGACCAGGCGGACAAGGATTTACAGTTGATGGTGGTGTTAAGCAATTAGCATTTACTGATAATGATAACATGTATCTTCGTGGTTCTGGATCTGGTGTTAGTACATTTGGTACTTGGGCAAAAGTTTGGACATCTGGTAATGATGGTGTTGGCACTGGTCTTGACGCTGACAGACTTGATAATAAGCAAGGATCTTGGTATCAAAATGCTCTTAATATCAACTCTGGTACAATTTCAGATAACCGTCTACCAACTTACAAGAGTGCATCTTCCTTCAGAGATCAAATTGAAATCAAGAGTTATTCTGGAGATCCAAGATATAGAATTTATGTTTCTGGTCAAACTTTAACAGACGCAAAATATTCCCCAGGAGCAGACGCTGTTAACCTATACAATTCAAATGACCAGGCAACTGGTGTTATTGAAATTGATGATAGAATTATCAATGATGATGTTGGAGATAATTTCAATGATTACACCATATTGATTGGTAGACTTACTACCGGTAATTTTGTTGGTGCTATAAAAATTGGTGATGCAAATGAATCTGTATTTTTCCAAGATTTTAGTATTGAAGATGGAAATAATTTTGTCGCAGCAACACTAGAAAGTAATTCTGGTAATGCTCAGTTAAAATTAGGAAGATCTGATGGGATTAGTAGTGCTCCGGCAGTTTTATTTAATTCTTCTACGCTAACGGCAAGTTACAATTCAAAAATTGAAGCATCTGGTGGTAACGCAACTGATGGATCTGGACAATTAAATATTGTAGTTGGGGATGAAAATTCTTTAAGCATCAATAGTCAGACTGTTTGGAATGCTGGTAATACCGCATTCAATTCATCAAATATTGTTTCAACTGCTGCGTTAACATCAGCTGTTGCTAGAGACACCAATGGAGACTTTAGTGCTGGAACAATCACTGCTGCTCTAACTGGTGCTGCTTCGCTTAACGTTCTCAAAGCAGGCGATACCATGACTGGTCCGTTAACTCTAACGGGCGCTAATTCTGATCTAAGCATCTCAGGAACATCATTATTCACAGGTGTCGTCTCAATGTCGGACGACTTAAATGTTGATTCTGGCACTCTGTTTGTTGATGCTGGATCAAATGAAGTTGGTATTAATGCCGGAACCAACCCATTATCTACTTTAGATGTTCGTGGCGATGGTGGTATCTTTGTTCGCTCTATTACAAATGCTGTTGGAGCAAAAATTAGATTCTGTGATGTTTCATCCAACCAATCTCAAGTTGGCACACTGAGATACAATCATTCTGATAGTCAATCACCAGCATCTGAGTATGGTGAAGGATTCACTATGGAAGGCACAGAGACAGAACTGTACTTCCGTGTTGTTGGTGATGTTATCGCATCCAGAAAAATGGGTGTTGGCATCAACCGTGAACCAGATTACACTCTGGAAGTTAATGGTAACGCGATGTTCCAAACAGGCGTTACTATCGACACTGATAATGATAACTCTGGTGCTCCTCTAGTCTTCCGTGGATCTTCTTCGTATAGAAACTTTAGAATTGGCAACCAACTAGTTGGCAACCACTTGTTTACTATTCAAGCATCCACCAATAATGGCGGAACAACTTGGAATGGAACTCCAGCAATTACTGTTGCTGGTGATTCAAATAGAGTTGGTATTAATACCACAGCAACTAGTGGAACTGATCCAGAAAGTGGAACCAATAGAAATTATCAACTCAACATTCAAGGAGATGTTAATTTTAATGGTCAACTCTTCCAGAATAATGCTGAGTTTGTTACTTCGCGTTGGACTGAAGCCAGTAACGGTAATGACATCTACAGACTATCTAAGGTTGGAATTAATGTAGCAGATCCAACATACACTTTACAAGTTTCCGGCACTTTTAAAGCTACTGGAAACAGTGAAATTGACGGAACATTCCGAATTGGCACAGCTGCCACTAATAGAATTGACGTTTCTGGATCTTCTATGAATATTCAGAGTGGTACCTTCAGTAGTGGTCAAATTTCCAATGGATTAAAAATTAATGGAGATAAACAGTATATCGACAAATACGGAATCATCAAAAGAAACAGATCTACTATAACTGACAATATAACAATTACAGCATCTGATCGTTGTATGTCTGCTGGTCCAATTGAAATTGCGTCTGGTAATACTGTCACGATTGTAAATGGCGGAGCGTGGTCTGTAGTATGATAAATAATATGATAAAGAGTCATTTTTACAATGAGTAAAATTATTGTACGGGAGATAGAATCTCCTTCAGGTGCTATTAATTTTGTCGGGGGATTGACTATTGCTGATAGTGGCAGTATTTCATATCCCGGCAGAATTGTGCAAATGAAGCATGTTACATATAAAACCAGAACGTCTTGGCAAAATGCTACTAGTAATACTGGATCTGTCACGACAAACGTTCCTGGAATGCAAGTAGATTTACAATGTAAATTTGCTAGTTCTAAAGTAGTTATCGAAGCAAGAATTCTTGGAGATGTATACCACAATACAGTATTTCGATATACTGTAAATGGATCTCACATAACCACTGCGGCATATGATTCATATAATGATGATGCTGGAAACCAACGTTGGAGTGGAATTACTTGTGGTCCATACGATGGAGCAAATAACAATAGCTCAACACCGGGTGATGTGTTTATTATGGTATTTTACAAACCTGGAAATACAAATAATAATACTTACAGGATTGTTAGTCGAGAGGGTAATACAAACCAAAGCACAAACTACATCAACAGGTGTGGTAGCAGTAATGGACAAAACTCATATGAGTGTGGTGTTTCCAGTATGATTATTTACGAAATAGAGGAATAATAAAATGTCGGAAATTATTGTAGATACTATCGAATCTGATAACGGAGCTATTTCTTTTGGTGATTCTTCAATTGCCGGAGGATTAGTTCTTCCTGGATCTGTTGTTAATTTTGCTTATGTAGAAGAAGACCGACGTTTATCTGTTGCGGCAAATAATAATAATTGGAATATATTAAGTGCATTAGATATTACTATCAGAAGGACAGTTCCTGGATCTTCATTCCAATGTGTTTGGATGGTAAATGGAGAAGCCACTGGACACGACCATATGTTTACTGTATACAGAGGTAGTTCACTCATTGGATATAATACTGATGCAGGAGCACAGCGTTGGAGTGGGGTATCTCACGGTTGGTATGATAGAGACAACAATAGCACTCAATATAATAATAGTATTGTTTGGTATGATGAAGCACCATCCAATGCAACTTTTCCAGTAGGTAATGAGATTGTATATCGTGTTGGCAATAGATCTTCAAATAACGCCAATTATACATATTGGTTAAATAGAACTGACAGTAGAGGTGGACAAAACGCCTACGAAAACACTGTATCTGCCGGATACGTAATGGAGATAGCACCATGAGCAAATTATCAGTAAAAACAATTAGACCAAAAACAGGATCCGCAGTTCAAATTGCTAGCAACACTAGTATAGCTCTGGGAGATAATGCTTTTGCATCATCGAAAGGAACACCAGTTCAATTTGTTACGGCAAGATACGATGGGAGGCAATCTTTCACTGCTAGTCCCAATAACCAAAACTCGATGCCCAATACAAATATTTCAGTTACACCGAAATATACGGGTTCGTTGTTATCAGTAAAGTGGATGCTTTCAGGAGAAGTTCATCAAGATGTTGTCATCCTCATTATGAAAAATGGAGTTGAGTTTAAATCACACTCAACATCAGCGGGTTCTCGCTGGAGTGGATATTGTTCTGGATGGTATGATAGAAACCAAAGTTCTACCATGTCAAATTGGTACATTAATGTTTTTGATACCGCAGTAGCAGGTCAAGAAAATACATATGGATTAGCAGTAAGATCTTCGAGTAATGGAACATATACGTTTTACTTGAATAGGACGCAAGGTGCTTTGTCACAAAATAGTTACGAAAATGGATGTACTATTTCTAGTATAATGGAAATAGTTCAATAATAAATATACGTATTAATAGGAGAACTTAATAATGGCTAACATTCAGATGCATTATGATTGGTCACACGCCCTCGCTGCATTATATCCAAATGCCGAGTGGTCTGTTTCTGTCGATAAAAATGATAACCAAAGTCTTAATTGGTTGGATTCATCACCTCGTCCAAATGAAGCAGATTTGGAAGCATGGTGTGTTGAAAAATCAAGACTAGAACCTATGCGTCTTTTGAGAAGAGAACGTGATAAAGAGATGGAATTTTGTAATTGGAGAGTTGTAAAAGCAATGTCTCTAGGAGAAGAACTTCCACCGGTATGGAAAAATTATCTACAAGCACTTCGCGATTTGCCACAAAATACAAATCCCGATCAAATCAGAATGAGTGATGAAGATTTTAAAAAAATTGATCGCTCTAGTGTAAATTGGCCAACTCCACCAGAAGATCATCATTATCCTATCACCCTAAAAGATTTATACAAAAACATAACAAACGTTTTTGATTACTAATATAAATATTGATATACACAATTACATGTGATAACTATGGATCCCGCACAACTTAAGTCTAATTTTGAAGAGCAAATTGCTACAACTGAAAAGCAAATTGCTGAACTAGAAACAAATCTAGTCAAAGCAAAAGAATATAAAATTAAACTGGAAGGAGGTCTAGAAACTCTAGGTCTTCTAGAAGACAAACCTGAAGAAGAAGCAGCACCAGCGGCAGAAACAACAGAAGAATAACTCTCAGATCCCTTCTTCCTAAATAGGTAAGAAGGGATTTTTGTGTGTAATGGCGTCTCCAAATTCAAGAGCTGATCTTATCACATATTGTAAGAGGCAACTTGGTGAGCCTGTATTACAAGTTAACATTGATGATGAGCAAGTAAATAATGTTATTGATGATACTTACCAGTTCTTCCAAGAGAACTGTTACAACGGTATGGAGAGATGTTTTCTGAGGCATGAGATTACTGCTGACGATATAACTCGTTTCAATAATAAAGCAACAACATCATCTGGAACAACAAATTGGGAAGAGTCTACCAACTATATTCCAGTTCCAGATCATGTAGTTGGCATCAGCAAAGTTTTTGGTTTAGTCAGCAACTCAATTAGATCTAATCTCTTTGGTGTTGAGTATCAGATGTTTCTGAATGATCTATATGCATTCGGATCTCTTGATATTGTCAACTACTTTATGAATAAGCAGTATCTAGAAACTCTAGATATGATTCTGAATAATGGTTCGTTCCAACAGTTCAGATATACACAGCGTCGTGATCGTTTATATCTTGACATCAATAAAGCATTCCTCAAAGAAGATACCTATCTTGTAATTGAGGCACATAGGATGATTGATCCTACAGATGCTACAGAGATGAATAATGATATGTTTGTCAAGAAATATGCTACTGCTCTTATGAAGAGACAGTGGGGTCAAAACTTGATTAAATATAACAACGTTCAACTACCTGGCGGTATCACGCTTAATGGTAGAGAATTGTATACAGACGCATTAGGCGAGATTGAGAAAATCGAAAGCGAAGTTCTCAGTAAGTACGCCATCCCACCTATGGATATGATCGGATAAGATGCCTACTAGTCCCTACTTTCCAACTTACTATTCAGGACACAGCGGTGAGCAAGGTCTCGCACAGGATCTTGTGGACGAACAAATTAAACTGTTCGGAACAGACATATACTACATTCCTAGAATAGCTCTAAAAGATAACACTCTTAACGAGGTTAGATACTCTAAGTATCAAGAACATTTTCAAATTGAGATGTTGCTTCAAAACGTCATGGGATTTGGAGACAATGCTGAGTTCATCTCCAAGTTCGGTTTAAGAATTACGGATGAGATTATCTTCCGAGTATCTACTAGAAGATGGGACGAAGAAGTAGCAGATCATAATCCTACTATTACTGTTGAGAGTAGACCTAACGAGGGAGATCTGCTTTACTTCCCACTAACAAAAGATATCTACGAGATTAAATTTGTTGGTAAGGAAGAACCATTCTTCCAGTTTGGTAAGATCCAATTCTATGCTATCACTGCTGAGATCTATGAGATCGGTAGTGATGACTTTGATACTGGAGTTGAGGAGATCGATGATGTGGAAGAAATATTTGCTAATAGCATCAAACTCTTTATGGATCCTGGTGGATCTGGAGACTTTACTGTTGGAGAAGAGATTGTTGGTGATGAGTTCCTAGCGAAAGCAACAGGAACAACTGATGGTGATGCTGTAGATAGTATCACTATTACAGATGGTGGATCACATTATAAGCAAGCAACTCCACCAACAGTTACTATTACTGGAGGAGGTGGAACAGGTGCTACAGCAACTGCTGCAGTTAGTTCTACTGGTCTTGTCAATAGTATTCTAATTACATCAGGTGGAACTGGTTATACGAGTGCTCCTACTGTTACTATTGATTACTCGCCTAAGGACAATAGAGCAGAAGTCAAGTCTTGGGATAGCACAACCAGATCTCTGGAAGTATACAATAGAACAGGAACCTTTACTACTGCTGAAGTAATTACTGGACTAACTTCAGGTGCTACCTGGTCTCCAGAAACATTTGACACTCTAAATAATACGAACAGTAACTACGATCAAAATAGACAGATCGAAGATTCTGGTGATGAGATTATTGATTGGACAGAAGGTAATCCATTTGGTGAATTTGGTAACTTTACGGATAGCATCTAATGTTAGGATCACATTTTTATAACCAAATAGTTCGCAAGAACATTATTGCGTTTGGTACACTCTTCAATAATATAACAATGAAGAGTTCTGATCCTGATACAGGAGAAGTTTTAGAAGAAGTTAAAGTTCCTCTTGCCTACGGACCAAAGCAAAAGTTCTTGGTTCGTATTGGAGAGAATGCTAGCAGCAGCAAAGTGGCAATTACTTTGCCTCGTATATACTTTGAGATGACAGGAATTGATTACGATTCTTCCCGTAAAACATCACCAATTCAAAAATACAAAACTATCATTGATGGTAATGGTGGCGAAGTTAGAGTTCAATATGTTCCTGTTCCTTATAATATAAATTTTGAACTAGGAGTTATTGCCAAATCTCAGGATGATGCTTTACAAATTGTAGAGCAAATTCTGCCATATTTTCAACCATCTTTTAGCATCACTCTTAACATGATACCAGACATGAATGAGAAACGTGATATTGCCATTGTATTAAATGGCATTAGTGGAGAAGATGAGTGGGATGATAGTTTTCTAGAGCGCAGGTATATTGCATATGCACTGCAGTTTACAATGAAATCGTATCTGTATGGTCCATACAACACTGCGGATGTCATCAAGAAAGCAATTATCCACGAAACTTTGGGCGATCTTGATGTCGGTCGTAGAACAATTACAAGAACATATACACCAAAAGCAGTTACAGATATCAATACTGATGGAGTTATCGATGTAAACGATGATGCCTTAGTTGATGCTGGTGATGACTTTGGATTTAATGAAGGGATTCAATTCTTATGAGTAACCTAGAAGATAACATGGAGGAAATCCTCAACATTAGTGCTGAACCTGTTGAGGAATCCAAACCATCTAAACCACAACCACCTAAGGTTGATGCTGAAGATCGTGAAAAAGATTACAGATATACACGTACTGAATTGTACTCCCTCATAGACAAGGGTCAGGAGGCGGTCAACGGGGCGTTAGAGGTCGCTCAGGAGTCAGGGCACCCTAGAGCGTATGAAGTCGCTGTAGCGGCAATGAAGCACGTTGCAGACATGACAGACAAACTTGCTGACCTTCATAAGAAGATGAAGGATCTTGACGAGGATAAGAAAGGTCCATCCAAGGTTACCAACAACGCTATGTTTGTAGGATCTACAGCAGAGCTTCAAAAGATGCTCAAAGATATGAGTGGGGGTAAACGCTAAATAATCTCGTAAACCCTCGTCGGTTGTCATGAGAGATTATAAGGAACTAAAAGAACTCTGTGAAGCAAAGCGCGGTCTCTACGCAAATATCCACGCAAAGCGAAAACGAGGAGAAGCACCAGCGAAGTCAGGTAGTAAGGACTACCCCGCTAAGGATGCTTTTCAAAAGGCGGCGAGGACTGCCAAAGAAAGTTTTGAACTCACCACAGAAGCAGCCTGGACAAAAAAAGCAGGCAAAAACAAAGAAGGAGGTCTCAATGAAAAGGGACGAAGATCTTATGAAAAGGAAAATCCAGGATCTGACCTTAAGGCACCAAGCAAAAAGGTTGGAAACCCCCGCAGGGCATCGTTCTGCGCTCGAATGAAGGGCATGAAAAAGAAATTAACTAGCAAAAAAACTGCTAACGACAAGGACAGCAGAATCAACAAATCACTACGTAAGTGGAATTGCTGACATACTTGTGAAAAGAATGTTAAAATAAAGCAATTCTACTCACTAGATCTATAATTATATTATGAGTTCTGATATGACAATGCGTTTAAACGAAAGCGATATCACACGCCTAATCACAGCTTGCCGTCTCTATCAAGAGAAGACAGGTTCTGAGTGGATGTGGGATGAATACAATGATTTAATTCACAAACTCAATACTTACAAAGAACAACATTCTGTAGCGAAATGAAATCTTTAATCACGATTCTGGTTGTGTTATTTTTTGCTGCCCCAGTATGGGCAGTAGATGTAGTAATGGGTTCTGGTGGGAACCTAGTATTTGAACCTAATGAGATCACAATCTCGGCAGGTGACACAGTTCACTTTATCAACGAAGCACTACCACCACACAATATTATTGTAGAAGCACGTCCTGATCTCTCTAGAGAATCATTACTGTTTGCTCCAGGAGAAACACAAGACGTTGTATTTGCTGACGCAGGAGACTATAACTTCTTCTGTGGTCCCCATCAGGGCGCAGGTATGACTGGTGTTGTTCACGTAAATTGAGAGACTATAATGAATTGGTCTCCCGAATTAAAAAAACGATATAACTTTGCTTTATCAGCATTTTCAAGAATGTATGGTACAAGTCATATCACAATGGAGATGATGCACTTCAGTTATCAATGGGCAGATTCGGGAAATAATCATCCCGAAGGAACATTAACTAATATCGATTTTTATTTCCGAGACTTATGGATAAACACAAAAAAGATATAAAAGTAATACCATCAATGATAATTTTAGGTGGTATTGTCTTTTATGTTATCTGGGGATTTAACAACGCTTACACACTATGATGTTACAATTTGCTAGATTTTGTGGTGTTGTATTAAACAACCCATACGGATTAGGATTCCTCTCAACCATTTTAGTCTTTGTCCCCATCATAGGAATGTGGGCAGTTCATAAATACGATTGGCAGCACTGGGAACCTTTCCACAAACATGAATAAGGAACCGGACTACACTGTCAATTTAACAATAGAAGATATACGTCTCTTACACCATTGTGTGATAAAGAGGTTAGAAATGTGGGAAGGATTTCCTGCTCGACCAGCAGAAGAACAAGAGCACCTATGGGTAATGAGAGATTCTCTTTTCCGAATGATGTTAGATTATAAATTTAATGAACTTTGAATTAACCATGGAAGATTTTACAATCATCCAAAATGCTTTACACTATTATAAAAAAGTAGAGAAGTATCCTAACTTCGCTCATTTTGATGAAGAAAGAATTAATCTTTTAAGAGATAAACTTTCATATCAAATGATTCCATCTCGCAGAAGCAAGAGAGATGAGTAGTTATATACCATTTATTTTAACTGGTCTGTTTTGTTCCTTTGGATTGATTCTTTTTTTCTTATCTATTATTGAATTATGAGTGCTGTATTTGTATTTGGATTTGTTCTACTACTCACAATAGGAATGGAACTTACTTGGCCAGTTAAAAAATGAATTTATTATTACACCCACATACTAATGTAAACGATCCTGTGTGGTCGGTTATTTTTATGGTTTTTCTTTCTCTTTGTATGGCTGGTTATAGTATCTACTATATACTAGGAGTTGATAAAAGAGAATCTCATGGGAGCATTGACACCACCGAGCAGGAAGAGCTGCTACAACTTCCGGGTGACGGAGATCAATCGTGTACTTGATGGTGATACTATTGATGTCACTATTGATCTGGGGTTCGATCTATACAAGAAGGAAAGAGTTAGAGTTGCAGGAGTTGATACACCAGAGAAAAGAACGAGAAATCTAGAGGAGAAAGCACTTGGAATCGACGCAACCAACTGGCTCAAAGAAAAACTCGAAGGCACTTTGGCTGGTGATGATGAGTTGTCTGTTAGGACTGAACTTGTTGGTGGCACTGGCAAATACGGGCGTCTTCTGGGTTGGCTTTACATTGGGGACGACAGTGTGTCCCTTAACGAGCAAATGATTATTGAAGGTTATGCTCACGCCTATGATGGAGGCACTAAGGATATGAATCTTGAAGCACTGAAAGAGATTCGCCGTGAGCATGGAACATTAGTAGAATGAGTGTAAACCAACACTTATAAAAATGTAGCCTAACGATACAATATTTTTCACTACATACACTATAATGTTTGTAGTGGAATATTTTTATGCTCGGCATATATGTAATCATCACTCTCATTGTTCTCATGGTAGCGTATGCTGGCGTGGAAGAAACTATGCGCTTATTCGCTTATGCTGATCTTGTGATCAGGTATCAGTGGATTAAATTTAAAATGTTTTTGATGAGACGTAAATTAGAACAACAACTTATAAAGGATCTACCTGACTTCAATAAACTCGCAAAGGAATTAAAAAATGACCAACGATAAGGAACTGTCTGATCTTAAATTACAAAGAAAAGAATGTCCCAAGTGCCATGCGGTCTGGATTAATGGCACACATATTTGGTCTGGCACTGGTGCTAAAGGTAATGATCTAGATCTTGCTGGTCTCGTTTGTAACAATTTGGGAGATAATACATGTATTAATCCAGTAAGAGGAATGGAAGGTGGAGATACGTGGAAAAAACGACTGGAATTTTTAGAAAATTTAGAAGAAGAGAATAAAGATAAATACTAGTGGTGAACTAGGTTTTTGTTTTGGCGACTGGTACTGATGTATACTTGGGTAATCCCAACCTGAAAAAGGCTGGGACCCCAATACAATTTACAAAGAAGCAAATTGATGAGTGGATCAAGTGTAAAAATGATCCTATTTACTTTGCGATGAACTATATAAAAATCATCTCTCTTGACGAAGGTTTGGTGCCTTTTGAGATGTATGATTTTCAAAAAAAGATTTTGAGTGATTTTCATGAAACAAGATTCAACATCGCAAAGCTCCCAAGACAAACAGGAAAGTCTACTACTGTTGTCGCTTATCTTCTTTATTATGCAATTTTTTACGATAGTGTTAATATTGGTATTCTTGCAAACAAGGCATCTACCGCTAGGGAACTGCTAGGAAGACTGCAACTTGCTTACGAGAATCTACCAAAGTGGATGCAGCATGGTGTATTGGTATGGAACAAAGGTAATGTGGAGTTAGAGAATGGCAGTAAGATATTGGCAGCTTCTACATCTGCGAGTGCTGTCCGAGGCATGTCGTTTAACATTCTCTTCCTCGATGAGTTCGCATTCGTTCCAAACCATGTTGCGGAGCAATTCTTTGCCTCTGTTTATCCTACTATTACTTCTGGTAAATCAACGAAAGTAATTATTATCTCTACGCCTAATGGCATGAATCACTTCTACAAGATGTGGGAGGATGCTAGGAGAGGTAAGAATGATTATACTACTAATGAAGTTCACTGGTCTCAAGTTCCTGGCAGAGATGCCAAGTGGAAAGAAGAGACAATTAAGAACACATCTCCAAGACAGTTCGCACAAGAGTTTGAATGCGACTTCCTTGGATCTGCTGATACTTTGATTAGTCCAGCAAAGTTACAAACTATCCCATTCGCAGACCCAATTAAATCAAATGCTGGACTTGATATCTATGAGAGAGTCGAAAAGGATCACGAATATATTATTACTGTCGATGTTGCCAGGGGAATTGGTGGCGACTATTCTGCTTTCCTCGTGTTTGATATCACCACGATGCCGTATAAGATCGTTGCAAAGTACAGAAATAATGAGATTAAACCTATACTGTTTCCCTCAGTAATCTTTCAAATTTGTAAAGAATATAATAACCCATACGTTCTGGTAGAAGTAAATGATATTGGTGATAGTATCGCTGCTACTCTTAATTACGATCTTGAATATCCTAATGTACTTATGTGTGCGATGCGTGGTAGAGCAGGTCAAGTCGTGGGGCAAGGATTCTCAGGATCAAAAACACAACTAGGTGTTAAGATGAGCGTAACGGTCAAGAAGATCGGTTGCTCTAATCTTAAAGCTATTATCGAAGAAGACAAATTAATATTCAACGACTTCCAGATCTTCCAAGAACTTACTACATTCGTACAGAAGAAGCAAGCATGGGAAGCAGATGAAGGATACCATGACGATCTTGTAATGTGTATGGTTCTCTTTGCGTGGTTAGTCATGCAAGAGTATTTTAAAGAGATGACAGATCAGGATATCCGAAGAAGAATCTATGACGAACAACGTAATCAAATAGAACAAGACATGGCTCCATTTGGTTTCCTTGATGACGGTATGGGTGATGATACTTTTGTTGATGGAGATGGAAACCTTTGGGAATATGGAGACAAGCAAGAAGAAGTCGGATACATGTGGAACTACTAATGAATATTGAAGACCAATTTTCATTAGAACATATTCTATTCAAAGAAAGAAAATGTAGATCATGTGGGATTAAAAAAGATCTTATAGAAGATTTTTATCTTACGCGAAAAACTAAGAAAGGACATCCATCAGCATACGCATATGAATGTAAGGAGTGTACTGTCAAAAGGGTTATGGAATCTAGAAAAAAGAGAGATCCATTTACCGATTGGGGATATCCAGATTGGTAGTTCATGTATTGTTCACCACCTCTGAAGGATTCAAAAATCTAAATAGATTTAGATAAAATTGATATCTAAAGAGGTATAAAACATGGCAAGTCAAGTCTCGCCTGGTGTTGTTATTAGAGAACGTGATTTTTCCAATGCTGTTGTAGTAGGAGCCACCGCTATTCGTGGTGCTATTGCTTCTTCATTCCGCACTGGTCCAGTAGGCAAAATTGTAAACATTGGTTCCGAAAGAGAACTTATTGATGTGTTCGGCACACCATCCGAGGCTAACGCTGGAGATTGGTTGGTTGCTGCAGAATTCCTCCGCTACGGCGGACAACTCGCAGTTGTTAGAGCAACAACTGGTGTTTCAAATGCTACCGAAAGTGGTAGTGGTGTTCTTATCGGTGATAAGGATGCTTTCGATGCTGGCGTAACTTCCGAGAAGTTTGCTGCTCGCTATGCTGGTGCTGACGGCAACAACCTTAGAGTTGTAATCGTTGACCGTGGCGCTGATTATGTCATCGCAAAAACTGGTCATGGTTTATCAGTTGGTGGCACGTATACAGACGATTCTGCTGTAGGACACGAAGTGTATGAAGTTATTAACCCTAATAGTTTCTCCATTGTAAAAGGTTCTGCTGTTCCAACTCCAGCAGCTGGTGATACAGCAACTGTTTGGGATTACAATTCACAAGCAATCGATACAACTGGTTTAACTTACAAAGCAATTGGTCCTCGTCCTGGTACTTCTGCGTATGCCGCAGAGCGTTTCCTTTCAAATGACGAAGTACACGTTGCTGTTGTTGATACAGCAACCAATACTATTGTTGAGAGACTAACGTATCTCACAAAATTAACTGACGGCAAAACTCCAGAAGGTGCTTCATCTTATTGGAAGGATTATGTAAATCAGTATTCTCGTTACATCTATGCTGGTGCTTCACTAGCAGCAGATGATACAACAGCTGTTGGAGAAGATCCTGGTGCAACGGCAGCATCTTATGGTGCTACTAATGCTTCCCCACTAGCACTGTCAAGAATCTTATCTACGGCAGGTGGTGCTTTAACTGGTGGTGCTGATGACTACGCATATACTGCTGGTGAAATCCAAGCAGCATATGATGAGTTCCTAGATACAGAGCAAACAACTGTTGACTTCGTTTTGATGGGTGGCAATGCTGCTAACGAAAACGATACTGTTTCTAAAGCACAAGCAGTTGCTGCTATTGCTAACAGCAGAAAAGATTGTGTCGCATTCCTTTCTCCTTGGACTGGTACTCAAGTAGCTACTTCTGGTGGCAGTGCTTTGACTCCAGCACTACAACTATCAAACACAATAGCATTCTTTGATAACATCAGTTCTTCTTCATATGTTGTTCTAGACAGTGGTGTTAAGTATACATACGATCGTTTCAATGACAAGTATCGTTACGTAGGTTGTAACGGTGATGTTGCTGGTGTATGTGTTTCAACTTCTTCTATCCTTGATGACTGGTTCTCTCCTGCTGGTCTAAATCGTGGTGGTATTCAGAATGTTGTAAAACTTGCTTTCAATCCAAACAAAGCACAACGTGATGATCTTTACACAAATAGAGTAAACCCAATCGTCTCAATGGTCGGTTCTGGTCCTGTTCTATTTGGAGATAAAACTGCTCTTGCTTCACCTTCCGCATTTGATAGAATCAACGTCCGTCGTTTATTCCTCAACGTTGAGAAGAGAGCAAAAGGACTCGCAGAAGGCGTACTCTTTGAGCAAAATGACAGCACAACTCGTGGAGCATTTGCTGCTTCAATGACTTCATATCTTGCTGAAGTTCAAGCACGTAGAGGTGTTACAGATTTCTTGGTTGTTTGTGACGACACAAACAATACTCCAGAAGTCATCGACAGAAATGAGTTTGTCGCTGAACTCTACCTCAAGCCTACACGCTCCATCAATTATGTAACAGTTACAGTAACTGCTACTAAGACGGGCGTTTCGTTTGCTGAAGTCATCGGTAGATGATAATTAATTATAGAGAAAAAATTACGAGATAAACAACAATGGCACTGTCAAACGTTTCTAGTTTCTTACAAACTATCGGTCAGGGCGTTAAGCCCAACATGTTCTTGGTGGATGTTCAATTCCCCGATTCCCTTTCAAAAGGTGGCGAGGATTTAAACCTTACAAATATTCTTTGTAAGTCTGCTGCTCTACCAGGTTCAAATCTAGGTGTGATCGAAGTTCCTTTCAGAGGAAGAACAGTCAAAATCGCAGGTGATCGCACCTTCGATACATGGTCTGCTACTTTCTTCAATGATAAGGACTTCAAACTTCGCGCATTCTTTGAAGAGTGGGCAAACAACATCAACACCCACGAAGCAAATACTTCACCTCTCTTCACTCCATCAACCACTTCTGGTTACATGGCAGATCTTTCTGTCAAGCAACTTGAAAAAGATGCTAGCGAAGAAGGATCAATTCTCAGAGAATATACTCTGAAGTACTGCTTCCCAACTAATGTTTCTCCTATCGATCTTGCTTATGATAGCAATGATCAGATTGAAGAATTCACTGTTGAGTGGCAGTATTCTTACTTCACTGCTCAAGCAGGATCCAGAGATGGTGTTTCTGGCATTGGCGTGGTCTGATAAATAGTTGGAAGCGCACAAGTTAAATAGATAATCATGAGTCAGTTATTTGGCTTCCAAATTAACAGAAAAGAGGGGCAGCGAGGTCAATCTCCTGTCCCTCCTTCTGCTGAAGATCCAGTTGCAGTAGCAGCAGGTGGATATTATGGAACGTATGTAGATACGGATAATCAAGCTCGTAATGAGTTTGAGATGATCCGTCGTTATCGTGATATGGCAATTCATCCCGAGGTGGATAGTGCTGTTGACGAAGTTGTTAACGAGTTTATCGTAAGTGATGCTTACGATTCTCCTGTAGAAATTAACTTAGATAATCTAGGTGTTGGTGCTGGAGTAAAAACTAAAATTCGTAATGAGTTTGAGTATATTAAAAGACTTTTAAACTTCGACAATCGAGCACATGAGATTGTCCGAACTTGGTATATTGATGGACGTTTATTTTATCATAAGGTTATCGATTTAGATAATCCCAGAAAAGGTATTACAGAACTTCGTTATATTGATCCGATGAAGATCAAGAAAGTTCGTCAAAAAATTGACAATACTCCAAAAGATTCTCTAGCGAAAGCAGCAATCAAAGGCACGGCGCTTGAGTATGAATATGGAACGTTTGTCGATTACTATCTGTACAATCCAAAAGGTTTCTATAAAGGCGGTGTCCTAGGACCGATTGGAGATATGTCTTTGTCTCAGGGTGTCAAGATGGCAACTGATTCAATTACATTCTGTCCTTCTGGACTACAAGATTTAAACAAAAGAATGACTCTTGGTTTCCTTCATAAGGCAATCAAGACTCTCAATCAATTAAGAATGATTGAAGATTCAATTGTTATCTACAGATTATCACGCGCACCTGAGCGTAGAATTTTCTACATCGATGTAGGCAATCTACCTAAGGTAAAAGCAGAACAATACTTGCGTGATGTTATGTCTCGCTATCGCAACAAGCTTGTGTATGACGCACAAACTGGCGAGATGCGTGATGACAAAAAGCACATGAGTATGCTTGAAGATTTCTGGTTGCCTCGTAGAGAGGGTGGACGTGGTACTGAAATTACTACGCTGCCTGGAGGACAGAACCTTGGAGAACTTAAGGACGTTGAGTATTTTAAAAAGAAACTTTATAACTCTCTCAATCTTCCCCCTTCTCGTCTTACAGACGACAGCAAAGGATTTAACCTTGGTAAAACCACTGAAGTCCTCCGTGACGAACTTAAGTTTACCAAGTTTATTGGAAGACTACGTAAAAGATTCTCTGAGATGTTCCACGACATGCTCAAGACTCAACTCATTCTTAAAGGAGTAATTTCTCCTGAAGACTGGGATGATATGAAGGAGCATATCCAGTATGACTATCTCTTTGATAATCATTTCAATGAACTAAAAGAAATTGAAATGATGAACCAGAGGATGATGACTGTAAGTCAGATGGATCCTTTTGTTGGTAAGTATTTCTCTGTTGAATATATCCGTCGTCATGTTCTAAATCAAAAAGATACAGAATACAAGGATATTGATAAGCAGATTAAAGCAGAGATTGCTTCTGGTCTCTCTATTGATCCAGCAGAAGCAAATGCTATGGATCAAATGACAGCAGCAAACACTGCCCTTGCTCCTGAAATTCAGGATCAGCAAGCACAAGATGCTGCAGAAAGACAAGAACTTGCTGCAGATTCCGCATCCGAAAGAGAAGTGAAAAAAGCAAAGTCAATGCCTTCACCTTCTACAAATAATAAATAAATTATACAGAATACTTATTATGGAACAACATAACCCTGAACCTGGCGTGGTAGATATCGTTGATAAGATCAGCGACAACGACAGGGCATCTGCTATTGATGCTATTCATGATCTACTTTTTGCTAAAGCATCTGATGCTATGGCAACATACAAGCAGGTTGCCGCGAATACATTCTTTGATGAACCCACAGAAACGGAAGAACCCGATGAAACTGATAACGGAAACGATTGAAAACGTCAAAATCCTCACTGAGGAAAGAGACGGAAAGAAACTTCTTTATATCGAAGGAGTATTTTTACAGTCAGAACTAAAGAACCGTAATGGTCGCATGTATCCTTTCGATGTTCTCAACAATGAAGTTGAGAGATACAACGAAGAGTATGTGAAATCAAAGCGTGCTCTAGGTGAACTCGGTCATCCCGATGGTCCTACTATCAATCTTGATAGAGTATCTCACAGAATCACAAGTCTTCGCGCTGAAGGAAATAACTTCATTGGTAAGGCACAAATTCTTGATACACCCATGGGACAAATTGCTAAGTCTTTACTTGGCGAAGGAGTTCAGTTAGGTGTTTCATCCCGTGGTATGGGAAGCATTGAAAAGCGCGAAGATACTTCAGTAGTTCGTGATGACTTCATGCTTACAACTGCTGCTGATATTGTAGCAGATCCTTCAGCACCTGATGCTTTTGTTAATGGCATCATGGAAGGTAAAGAATGGGTATGGGACAACGGTATTCTCAAGGAATCAAAAGTTGATAAATACCAACGTTATATCAATGACGCTCCGCGTCGTGAGTTAGAAGAGAGAACACTCAAGGTGTTTGAGGATTTCCTCGGAAAACTTTGATTTATAAATAAACTTAGATTAATTATTTACGGAAAATTACGAGGTAATCTCAAATGTCAGATATGTTAAATGAAAAATTTGAGGAGTTCGTTACCGAGCAAAAGGTGATTGTAGAAGCTGGCGATCCTATGCCAACAGTTTCTGCTAACATTATCCCCGGTGCTGGTAGCGAACCCTCTCAGGTTTCTGACGCGCAGACTGGTTCTGGCGGCAAGGATCCTATGCCTTCAGTTCAACCAGGTGTTGCTCCTGGACAATCTGCTGCTGCAGATTTAGGTGGAACTTCCACTGCTCCTAATGAGGATGATGACGACGGCGAAGAGAATCCTGGCGCTAAAGCGGCAGCACCTATTTCGCAAGTATCTGGCGATCCCCAACAGCGTGCCGGTAGTCCTGACGCTATGCCTACCGTTGGTGCTGATGTTGCATACGCAACTAGTACTGGACCTGCTGTTACTTACCCCATCAAGCCTTCCTTTGAAGAACTTGATGTTTCCGCTGATGTTGCCGCTCTAGTAGAAGGCACAGAACTCTCTGAAGAGTTCGCTGAGAAAGCAAAAGTCATTTTTGAGGCTGCTGTCAAAGCGAAAATCTCTGAGGAGTATGACAAACTTGTAGAGCACTTTGCTGCTGAACTCGATAAGCACGTATCATCTGCTAAGGCAGAACTTTCCGAGGAAGTAGACGGCACAGTGTCCTATGCCATCGGTCAATGGATGGAGCAAAACCAAGTTGCTATTGACCGTGGAATCAGAAATGAGATCACTACAGACTTCATCGCAGGTTTGAAGGGTCTCTTTGAAGAGCACTACATTTCTATTCCCGACGAGAAAGTCGATGTTGTAGAAGGTATGGCCGAATCTATTCGTGAGATGGAAACACGCCTTGACGAACAGGTCAAAGCAAACGTGAAATTACAAAATCGTCTTAATGAGTCTGCCAAACTCAATATTCTGTCCACCGTGTCAGAAGGACTAGCAGATACTCAGAAAGAAAAACTCGCAGCACTTGCTGAGGGTCTAGAGTTTGTCTCGGAAGAGTCATTCTCCAAGAAGGTTACGACCATCAAGGAGTCTTACTTCAAAGAGTCAATCGCTACCCCAACGGAAGTTGTTGATGAATCCCCAGTCGAAGGTGTAGATGATTCTAACCCAGTAATGGCGCAGTATCTGAAAGCACTTGATCGCTGGTCCTAATAATAAACCCCACATTTTTCAAACAAGAGCAAACAAATGTTTAATTCAAAAGCTCTAACCGAAAAGTGGTCTCCTGTTCTAAGTCATGAAGGTGCTGGCACCATCAAAGACAACTATAGAAAGGCTGTTACCGCTGTTCTGTTAGAAAACACAGAAAATCAACTACGCGAAGAGCGTGGTATGATGAACGAAGCTAGTACTGTTGGAGCTATCAGCGCAGCTGGTGGACAAGCACTAGGTGGTTCTGGTCTAACCACCAAGACTGGTGGACTTGCAGGTTTCGATCCTGTAATGATCAACCTTATCCGTCGTGCAGCACCTAACTTGGTTGCATACGACATCTGTGGCGTTCAACCCATGAGCGGTCCTACTGGACTTATCTTCGCAATGAAGAGCCACTACAACACCAGAGCTGGCGCTGAGGCACTCTACAACGAGCCCGACACCAACTTCTCTGGAAACACACAGGGTCCTGGTGCATACAACGATCCCGTATCTCCTCTTGGCGATGGCGGCACGACTGATGCTAACCCTGGTCTGCTTAACGACGCCACTGGCGGCGGCACAACTGCTGCTAACTACGAGCGCCAAGCAGGCAACATTGCTAGAGAAACAGCAGAAGTTCTTGGATCGGGTTCGACCTTGTTCAACGAAATGGACTTCAGCATCGAGAAGACTGCGGTCACTGCTAAGACCAGAGCTCTTCGCGCTGAGTACACTCTAGAATTGGCACAAGACCTTAAGGCAATCCACGGTCTTGATGCAGAGCAGGAACTCGCTAACCTATTGTCTAGCGAAATCCTTGCTGAGATCAACCGTGAGGTTGTTCGTACCGTTTACACCGTTGCTAAGCCTGGTGCTCAGAACAACGTTGCTAACGCTGGTGTATTTGACCTCGACGTTGACAGCAACGGTCGTTGGTCGGTTGAGAAGTTCAAAGGACTTATGTTCCAAATCGAGCGCGATGCTAACGCTATCGCACAAGAGACTCGTAGAGGAAAGGGCAACTTCATCGTCACTTCTGCTGACGTTGCTTCTGCTCTTGCCATGTCTGGCACACTCGACTATTCCTCAGGTCTAACTGGCGCTGGTGGTCCTTCCATCGGTGACGTTGATGACACCGGAAACCTTCTAGTCGGCACCATGAACGGTCGCATTAAGGTCTATGTTGATCCTTACTCTGCTAACGTTTCTAACACCCACTACTACGTAGTTGGTTATAAGGGTTCTTCCCCTTATGACGCAGGACTATTCTACTGCCCCTACGTTCCCCTCCAGATGCTACGCAGCATCGATCCTCAGACCTTCCAACCTAAGATTGGTTTCAAGACCCGCTACGGCATGGTCAGCAATCCTTTCGTTGAGTCTTCTGCAGGAACTCCTGATGCTGAAGCACTTACTGCTTCTAAGAACCAGTACTACAGACGTGTTCGTGTTGCGAACCTCGCCTGATATAGTTACGATATCAACACAGGGACGCTGCGGCGTCCCTTTTTTTGTGCTTAAATAGAAGTAGTAAATCCCTATTGTTATGCCCCGTGGTAGCTTACACAAAACAGATATGCTTGCAAAAGTATACAAATTAAAAACTGAATTATATGATAAAGAAACGAATCCGGGTATGACAGGTCAATGGTATGACGGAGCTCATGATTCGCTAGATAAAGTATTAGATATTATAAACGAATACTCCCAATGAATCCTTCATTAGTATTGCTCTTGTGTTTATCGCCATTGGCGATTATTTTTATTATACTTAAGTTGTCTATGTGGATAACAGAAACAGTATCATTTCGTGCTGAAACTGATAAACTAAAACGTATGCAACATGGTCCCTATGAATTTTGGGATGAAGAAGAGGAAGACGAATGGACTTAAAAATATTACATAATAGAATTAATAAAATGAAAACTAAAATTTTGATGGAAGAACCATGCCCTCTGTATGAACCAGAGTGGGAAGACGTAACCAATTCAGTAAAAGACTGGGAAGATTTTTGGTATAATGAAGATGAAAATAATTGATAATTTTTTAGATAAAGAAGATTTTATTAGATTGCTATTTGAATTAGATGATCCAAATATGCCTTGGTTACAATCAACAATACTATCTTCCAGAGCAATTTCTGAGCATTTCCGCAAGCACAAAAAATTAATATTAGATGACAAATACAATATTCAATTTTGTCATATTTTAGGGGAAGATGAAATATTTTTAAAACCTTTATTTAAAAAACTTGGAGTTGTAAATTTACACAGATGTAAAGTAAATTTAACAGTTGCTAACGAAAATCATATCGGTCATGGTTTTCATATTGATATTTCTAGCGGTATTCAAAATACAAAAGAATCATTTAATTGTAATACCGCAATATTGTATATCAATGATAACAATGGATACACAGAATTTGACACTGGAGAAAAAGTTAAATCAGTTCAAAATAGAGTTGTAATTTTTAAAAACGGATTATTGCATCAAGGAGTTTCGTGTACTGATGTAGCAAAAAGATTGGTATTAAATATAAACTACGAAACGGCAGAACAGGTTCAAGAAAATACAATAAATAGTATCAGCTTGGGAAGTTGACATGTCTGCTGAATGGTATAAGGAACAACCTACTAATAGGAATTTCCTGAACCCTATTGGTTATCTACTCAAATTAGAAAAATTTGAAGGTG
>Ga0315320_10000111_pt1 | contig 62938 bp, 84 predicted proteins | sample M140m21515metaG_FD_203458 | JGI IMG/M metagenome (GOLD analysis project Ga0315320, IMG submission 203458) | Ammonia-oxidizing marine archaeal communities from Monterey Bay, California, United States - M1 40m 21515 | ecosystem: Environmental > Aquatic > Marine > Coastal | place: USA: California... | reverse complement strand
CATCACCTGTTAAGTAGCCACCGGTCCAACCACTACCTCGAGGAGTTATTAATGTTTCGTCTGCTCCTGTTTTAGTTGAACTTGCTTTAGCATTACTATCATCAGCTGATTTACCTTTTGGATTTGCCGGTGTTCCATCTTTGTTAGTAGGCACAACATAATATTTTGCTGTATCGTAACCTGATTTAGGAACATATGATTCGGCTTGTTGTATAATTGCCTGATTAACTTCTAATTCTTTTTTATATGTAGATAGTAAACTTTTTAAACTACTACTGTCGTCTTTAGAACCAAGTATATCTCTATATTCTTGTCCGTCGACTATTGGCGTTGCTTTAACTCTCCATAAGTGAGGATACCAAGTTGGACTAAATCCTTCTGCTGATCTAGCCGCATCTTGTACAACGTAGTACCTAGCTAGTGAACCACTTAATGATTCGTCTAGTGGATGAAAGTCTTTTAAATGTGGTAATTCTAAAACGTCACCACTCATTAATTTTCTTCCTAACGTATCTATCATATCGTTCATATGGAAGTTAATAAAGAGTGTGTCGTTAGCTAAAAATAAACCAAATTGTGTTAAATCAAAATCAATATCTTGTACATTGTAGATACCTCTTAACTGATATACACTTTGATCATACTTTCTATCTCTATTTTCTAAAAATAGTAAGTCTTGTATACGGTTTTCAGTAATAGTGTCATACTTAGGTTGAGTAGCGTCACCGCCTGATTGCTCAAATGTACCTAAATACTTGTGAATGTTTACACCGGTTCCTCCGATAGTAAACATTTCTCTAATTCTATTGTCATGAAAACTATAATCAAAGGTTCTTTGAGGTTTCCATAGTGAGATTCTTGGCATATTTTTTCCTATTCTACGATACTATTATTTATCGGTTGACAAATTTCCTTGTGATGTTATACTCATACAATAATAAGTGTGTTTTGCCATAAATCACACAAAATTTTAAAACCTTTATATATAAGCAATACAAAGGAGAACAAACTTGGGATTAACAGCAATAAACGGGCAAAGAAAGAGAAAAGCCAAAAGAGCAGTTAGCAGACGTACATCTGATAAGTCATTAGAGCCTAAATGGGACGGGTGGGAAGATCTAACAGGCGAGCAGTATCACCGTAAACGTACATGGAGTCACGAATGGTACTACAGAGAGTTTAAGTCTTCTGATCTTTATCCATTTGCTTTTGTTTGGATGGAAAAGAACGGCTATTCTAAAGATGACATTAAGGCCGCCAAGGCCGCAGATCACTTTATTATTAGTTCCACCGCGGCAATATTGTGTCGTATGTTAGTTCAAGGTATGCCAGATTTTAATCAAAAAGAAGATGACTATTGGCAAACTTGTCCTGGAACAACAGGAAACATAAGACCTGCTAGTGAGTGGGTTAAAGTAAGAATTGCCGAAGCTATTGAAAAAGGTAAAATTAATTTAAAAGAAAGAAAAGCCGAAGAAAGTAAAAAAGTAAACACTCGAGTACTTACAATACAAGAAAGATTACAAATGGCGGCAATGCAAATGTCATATCCTATAGATGATATTGTTGAAAAACCTGTTGAAGAAATTGATCTAAAAACATTTAGTCCTCTTAATGAGTTAAAGAAAGTAGGAGCCAAACCTAATCATGCTAAAATCATTAAAAACTTTTATGATGGCGAAATGTTAGAACTAGAAGAATTTTTAAATCCTCCTTCAGCTACAGCTAGACGTTCTATGACAGAACAAGAAGTAGATTGGGCAGATCAACTACAAGAGTCATATGCTATTTTCTCAAAAGATGATATTAAAAAGAAGCATAAAGTTTTAAAAGCTGTATGTGATGCTTGTGATATGGTAATAGCACAAGGTAAACTTACAAGAAAACCTCGTAAAGTAAAACCAAAGAGTGCTGAAAAGCTAGTAGCAAAGATCAAGTATAAAAAGTCAGATGAAAAATTAGCTCTTGTTAGTATTAATCCTGCTGATATTATTAAAGCAGAAGAACTTTGGACATATAATACAAAGACTAGAAAACTAGGACATTATATTACTAGTGTATTTGATCCACAAAAACAAAAACGTGATGGTACCGGATTAGAAGTAAAAGGTACTACATTACTCAGGTTTAGTGAAAACGAAAGTCTTGCTAAAACACTTCGTAAACCACAAGAGCAACTAGCAGAGTTTAAGAAATGTGGTAAAATACAACGTAAGAAGTTCTTTGAAGCTATTAAAACAACTGAAACCAAGCTAAACGGTCGTATTAATCCTGACACAATCCTCCTGCTAACTAGCTAAATACTAGTATAAACGTAGGAACAAAAAATGGCAAACACCGAACTTCAGACTGAAAAACAAAAACTTATAGACTTTGTACGTTACAGCCTAGGTGATGGCATGGTAGATGTGGAGTTAGATCCACAACATTATGATATTGCTTTCAATAAAGCGGCCGATGTGTACAGACAACGTAGTTCAAATGGCGTTGAAGAAAGCTATGGCTTTTTAGAATTAGTAAAAGATACACAAGAGTACATATTACCAAGTCAAGTAACAGAAGTAAGACAAGTATTTCGTAGAACAATAGGCTCCAGTCAGGGAGATGGTTCTAATATGTTTGAACCATTTGAAGCAGGGTATGTTAATGTTTACTTAATGCAGGCTGGACGAGTTGGTGGCTTGGCAACTTATGAGTTATTTTCACAGTACCAAGAACTAACAGCTAGAATGTTTGGTGGACACATTAACTTTACTTTTAATCCTGTATCTAAGAAATTAACAATCGTTAGAAAAATTAATGAAACTGGCGAAAGTATATTGCTTTGGTTATACAATTACAAACCAGATGTAACACTTTTAAAAGATCATAGAACTAAACCTTGGATATATGATTACACAAAAGCTCAATGTAAGTATATGTTAGGCGAAGCTAGAAGTAAATTTGCCACAGTAGCTGGTCCACAAGGTGGAACTAGTATGAATGGCGATGCTTTAAAACAAGAAGCGGCCGCTGAATTAGAAAAGCTAGAACAAGACTTGTTAAACTATACAGAAGGCGGATTACCTTTAAGTTTTGTTATAGGATAATACTATGGATCTAGTACAAGCTTCACTTGTAGCTGAAAGATGTCAAAGAAACTGGGATCATTCAAGACCTGTTAGTAAAGACGATGTTGATACATTAGTTCAAGTAGCAACTAATATGCCAACAAAACAAAACATTGGCTATTACAGTTTGCTTGTAAGTACAAATCAAAAATTAAATGATGTAGTTCATGATAGTGCTATCTTTGAAGAAGATGAAGCTAACAATAAATGGCGTAATGCTCAAGTAAGTGCTCCGTTGTTATTTCTTTATTATCACAAGTGGAGTAGAAATGATGCTGACGCTATTAATCCAGATGATTGTGAAGAAGACTATTATGTTAATACAAACTTAGGCATAGGAATATCCTCAGGTGCTACAGCTTTAGCGGCCTCATATCTAGGATATAAAACAGGATTTTGTTCTTGTATTTCACAAACAATACTTGAAGAAAATGTCCATAAAGCATTTACAGATGAATCTTTAAGAAAAATATTTTTAAATGTTTCAAACTCTAAAGATATAGTAGGACTAGGTATAGGATATCCTCATCCAGAACACCATAGACAAGACGTTGTTAGATGTGATGGCGTAGAAGGTAAAGTTTGGGATAGGATAATTTCTTTCGATAAAGAAATACACGTTGACCGTGTTTTATAATAAAAGATAAAAAAACAGTTGACATTCGCTCAACAAATATAGTATAATACAAGTATGATAATTGGAATAAGTGGATTAATCGGTTCAGGTAAAGGCACGGTTGCTGATTTTTTAGTTGAACAGCAAGGCTTTGTAAAATTAAGTTTTGCTGATAGATTAAAAGATGGTGTGTCTACACTTTTTGGCTGGGACAGAGCTTTACTTGAAGGCGATACTGTAGAGTCAAGAGAATTTAGAGAAAAGCCAGATGACTATTGGTCTAAAGAAACAGGTCAAACAGTAACACCTAGACGTGTATTACAACTTTACGGAACAGAATGCTTAAGACAGGGCTTCTTTGATGGAATATGGGTAAGCCTAGTTAAACAACAAATACTAGACAATCCTAATAAAAACTATGTAATACCTGATTGTAGGTTTTGGAATGAATTACTAATGCTTAAAGACATTGGTGGATATACTTGGGAAGTGTGGAGAAACGAAAAGCCTAGCTACTGGAAACAAGCCGGTGAATTAAACAGAGAATATAATCCTGTACCTGAAGACAATCCCATATCAAAAAGCCACCCAAATGTACACCCTAGTGAATGGCGTTGGGCAGGATTTAATTTTGATGTTTCTCTTACTAATAAAGGTACAGTTGAAGAGCTGTATAACGTTATAAATCAGGCGTTAGATCGCCAGCGATCTTAGTCCACCCTTCACGCCCTAAAACAATTTTACAGTTTAAACAAACAGTTTTAAGATTAGCTAATTTAGTGTTAGCCTTGTTACCATCTAAATAATAGATTATAAAACTATCAGGATATTTGCTTTTATATCCACAATGATCACAAGTACTTGATTTACGATAACCGTGAACTTTAAAAGGATTAGGTTTCTTTTTTTCCCTAACACATACATCACAAAACTTACGGTAATAAGTCTTACCGTTTTTCTTGTAATTAACTGCCGCAGGAGCGTCACACATTATACAAACTGGCCTAGTCATACGAGTATTTATACGGTGGTGCCCTTTATAAAGGGCATTTATTTTAGGCTATTTTTAGGTTTATCGCTAAATACATACATATAAAAACTTTAATTAAAGTGAGGAAAACAGAATGGCACTTATATCACCGGGTATACAGGTTAGCGTAACAGACGAATCGCAATACGCTCCAACAGCCGTTGGAACGATTCCGTTGATCGTTATAGCAACCGCCCAAGACAAAACTAGTGGTACAAGCACAGCTACGGCAGTAGGTACTACTAAAGCAAATGCAGAAAAAACATATTTAATTGGATCACAAAGAGAACTAGTAACTACCTTTGGCGAACCAAACTTTTACAAAAGTACATCAGGCACTCCGTTACACGGCATTGAAACAAACGAGTACGGACTTATGGCGGCTTACAGCGTATTGGGAGTTAGCAACAGAGCTTATGTATTAAGAGCAGACGTAAACTTAAAAGAATTAATTACTCAGTCAGGTAGACCAACTGGAACACCTTCAGCAAATACAATGTGGCTTGATACTTCTAAATCATTATGGGGTATTCAAGTATGGAACAAGTCTACACAGAAATTTGCTAACGTAGTTCCAAAGGTTATAACTGACAGTAATAATATTTCAGGATCAGTTCCTAAGAGTGCTTACGGATCAATTGGTGATTATGCCATTGATGCTACTAACACTCAAAATCCAGTGTTCTACAAAAAATCAAATAATGCTTGGACACAGGTTGGAACATCTACTTGGCAAAAATCATTTCCAACGGCACAGGGTGTGGAAAGTTCACCTACAATCGTACAAGGAAATACAATTTCAATTAACGGCAACGTAATTACAGCTTCAAGTACAACTGTTACTTCACTAGCAAATGATATTGCTTCTGGAGGAATCCCAGGTGTTACAGCTGACGTTGTTAACAATAAGTTAGAAATATACGCTGATAGTACAGCTTCAGCAGATAGTACAAATGACGGTAAAGTAGTAATAGCTAATGGAACTGGAACTATCCTCACAGTTACAGGGTTATCAGCAGGTAATTACTATGCTCCAACTCTACAAGTGAGTGCTCATACTAGTGTTCCAGAATTTAAGAGTTCTGACACTAAACCAGCACCAAGTGGTTCTATGTGGATTAAAACTACAACACCTAATTTAGGTGCTAACGTTAGTATTAAGAAATACAACGGTACTACTAACTTATTTGAAACTTTAACAGCTCCGATTTATCAAAACGATCAATCAGCTAACTATGGATTAGATAAAGCAGGCGGCGGACTAAACGTTGAAGCTGAGTCAATTTATGTTAAGTATGATCCAGCTGATAATAGCAGAGCAGGATATAAAGTATTCAAAAGATTAGCAAAAGGTCCTACTACAGCAAATGGTATAACAAGTCCAACATTTGTTGCAGGTGAAACATTTACAATTCAAGTTTCAGACAAATCAGCAACTTTGAGTACAGCAGTAACAGTTACAATGTCAGGTACAACAGCAGAAACGTTTGTATCAGATGTAACAGCTAAAGCTATTGCTAACTTAACTGTTTCTAGAGATACTACTAATAACAGAATTACATTAACACACGACTTAGGTGGTGTAATTGTTGTTAAAGATACTAGTGGTACTCCAATAGCAGATGCAGGATTTGGCTCTTCAGACACTTATGTTAGAGAAGGTAATAACAGTGACTTAATTATTAGTAACTGGCAAGCATTTACTTACTCAGCAAGTAGCACACAGCCATCAAGCGATCCAGAAGACAAGCGTATGTGGTTTAACGGATTAACATACGAAGTTGATGTTATGATTCATAACGGTAGTGCTTGGAAAGGTTACAAAAATGTAACTTCAGACGCTAGAGGATTTAACTTATCAAATACAAGTCCAGGCGGTGTAATTACTTCAGCAACAGCACCAGCACTACAATCTGATAATACAGCTTTAGTTTATGGTGATTTATGGTTAGACACAAGTGACTTAGACAACTATCCTAAAATTTACAGATGGGAATCAGTTGACTCTGAAGACAGATGGGTACTAATTGATAATACTGATCAAACTACAGAAGATGGTATTTTCTTTGGTGACTTTAGATTCCATGATAGTGGTACAGATGATGTTACAACATCAGGTATGACACCAACTGAAACATTATTAACAAGTGACTACTTAGACTTAGACGCTCCAAGTGCCGCTTTATATCCAAAAGGTATGTTAGCATTTAACTTGAGACGTAGTTCTAATAACGTTAAACAGTATGTTAAAAATTACTTCAATGCTACATCTTTCTCAGGTAAAGTTTTACCAACGGAAACTAATGCTTGGGTAAGTATTTCAGGATTGAAAAATGACGGGTCACCATTTATGGGTACACTCGCTCAGAGAAATGTTGTTACAGCGGCGATGAAATCAGCTGTTAAAACATCAAGTGAAATACGTGAAGAACAGCGTAACTTTAACGTACTATGTGCTCCAGGATATGTTGAACTAATGGCTGACTTGGTTGCTCTAAACAATGAAAGACGTAACACAGGATTTATCCTAGGTGACGCTCCGTTTAGATTAGCACCAAACAGCACAGACATTCAAAACTGGGCAACTAACACTAAACTAGCAATCGACAATAACGAGAACGGTTTAGTTACAGCAGACACTTACTTAGGTGTGTTTTATCCATCAGGTAGCACTACAGACTTAGACGGCAACAGAATTGTTGTTCCGGCTACACATATGGCGTTAAGAACAATGTTACGTTCGGATGAAGCATCATTTCCTTGGTTTGCTCCAGCAGGTACTAGAAGAGGTGGCGTAGATAACGCTACAGCACTAGGTTATATTGACAAAGCAGAAGGTGAATTTAAAACAATTGGTGTTAGAGAATCATTAAGAGATACTCTTTATGAAAATAAAATTAACCCAATTTCATTCTTCCCAGGTGTTGGTATATTAAACTTTGGTAATAAGACACGTCATGCTAGTGCTTCAGCATTAGATAGAATTAACGTGGCTAGACTGGTTGCTTACATTAGAGAAAGACTAGGCGAAATTACAAAACCATTTGTATTTGAGCCAAACGACAAATTAACTAGAGACGAAGTTAAAGGTGTTGTTGAGTCACTAATGAATGACTTGGTTGCTAAACGTGGTTTATATGACTACCTAGTAGTATGTGATGAAACTAATAACACTTCAGACAGAATAGACAGAAACGAATTATATATTGACGTAGCTGTTGAACCTGTTAAAGCAGTTGAGTTCATTTACATACCAGTTAGAATCCAAAATACAGGGTCTATATCTGGAGTATAAATTTAATTAAATCATTTAAAATAGGCGCCTAGAGCGCCTATTTTTTTGGTTCCAGTATATGATAAATAATAGTATAATACAATTAAAGGAGACGTACAAATGTCAGTAAGTTCATTGAACAAATTTACTGTTCCTCTAGCAGGCGGACAAAGTGCTTCAGCACAGGGTCTGCTTATGCCAAAACTTAAATATCGCTTTAGAGTGAGTTTTGAAAACTTTGGTGTTTCAACATCACGTTCAGAGCTTACTAAACAGGTAATGGATATTACCCGTCCGAGCGTTAACTTCGAACAGATTCCTGTAGACGTTTACAACTCAAAGATTAATATCATTGGTAAACACACTTGGGATCCTGTAACAGTTAATTTAAGGGATGACGTTTCAAGTAACGTATCAAAACTAGTTGGCGAGCAAGTTCAGAAGCAATTCGACTTCATGGAACAAGCTTCAGCTTCAGCTGGTATTGATTACAAGTTTTTAACAAGATTCGAGCTATTAGATGGCGGTAACGGATCATCTGCTCCTACTTCATTAGAAGAGTGGGAACTATATGGTTGTTATATTGAAAATGTTAATTACAACGACTTGAACTATGCTTCTTCAGAACCGGCAAGTATATCTATGTCAATAAGATTTGACAATGCTGTACAATTACCAGCAGGCGCTGGCGGATCTGGAATAGGCGCGGCAGTGGCCAGAGCGGCAGGATCAGTTATAACAGGGTAATTTAATATGGCAGGCATGAATGCTTTTCTAAATGCCTTGACCGGTAGGAAGACCCTAAGGGATTACCAGCACGCCTCTAGAACATTCAGAGATGGTAATTATAGGTTAGCACCGAAACATAAGTTTTTATTCTATGTTGTGTTTAATCTTTCACCAACCGCGGCGGCGATAGTCAAAGACGAAACAAAAAGAGAAATTAGTATGTTGGTTAAATCAGCAGATTTGCCAACATATTCTTTTGACGTTACAACGATGAATCAATATAATCGTCATCGTAACATTCAATCTAAACTTAATTTTAATCCAATAAACATTAGACTACATGATGATATGTCTGATATCACAAGAAATATGTGGTATGCTTACATGGATTATTACTATACAGATCAAGCATATGAAAACTATGCTACATACAGATTTAAAGATACATACGGCCCTAGGGTTGCTAGAATGTTTGGTTATGAAAGAGCCCACGAGGAACCGTTCTTTGATGACATAAGAATATACAGTATCTACGAAAAGAAATTTACAGAATACACATTAATTAATCCTATGATTACTAACTTTAATCATGACAGTCATGATCATAGTCAAAGTGATATATTAGAAAATTCAATGCAACTTAACTATGAACTTGTTAAGTATGCTACAGGATATATTGGCGGAGTAGGATCACCAACAGGATTTGGAGATTTACACTACGACAAAGAAGCAAGTCCTCTATCACCATCGGGTGGCGGATCAACATCATTATTTGGTGTTGGCGGGCTATTCCAATCCGCCGGGCAAATCACAGAAGATTTAGCTAGTGGTAAATTTGGTAGTGCGGCAATACAAGGTTTAAGAACAGTACAAAACTTTCAAAATGTAGACTTAAAAGATTTTGTAAGACAAGAAGCATTCAGAGGAATTAAAAAAGCAATTAAAGGTGAAAATCCTTTTGCTTTCCCAGGGTCAGCCGCAAGTGCTGGTGCTAGTGGTCCTTCCTCTAAATTTAATCCTCTGCCAAAGACAAACGTTATACAAGGTACAGGAACTGTTACTGGTGAATCAGGATACGCCTCAGGTAATAGAACAACAACAACTGGTTTTAGTGTACCGGGCGGATCAACAATTACAAATGCTGGATCAATAATTTCCGAAGGCATGAATACTAGAGAACAATACGGTACAAATATGAGTACACTAGCAAAACATCATCCTGATAAGTTTAAAAACGCTAATCTTGAAAGTAATAATGTTGTTGTTGATAGTAGCGGAACTGCAATATTAGATAGTAGCGGTAATCCAATTAGAACTGGCGGCGGATCTGATCCTATACCATTTACAAATCAAAATGCTCCTGGTGGACCGAGGTAATAACAATGTCTGAAAATTTATATGCTAGTACTAATGTCGAGCAACTACAAGCAAAGAAACCTAAAACACAAGATTTCTTTAATGGTTATTTCAATCAAACAATATCAATCGATCCAGCTGAACAACAAGCAGTAAAAAGTTTCTTTCTATCAAAGACTAATAATGATGAATCTACTTCAAATACAATGACAGACAGTCTTTTTGAAATTGCTCACAACAGTGGTTACAATGTTATGGAATTAGTTGACGCTCTTAGAAGTGAACACATTGATGATGTACAAAAAAATCTTATAGCTATTATTAATAATTACAGAGTAAAAACTAGTGTACTAGGTTTTGCTAACTCTAGAACATCTAATCCTACTGTGTTGAGGAATATAGTTGAATGATAGGCAAAGGCGTTGCCAGAGGAAAATACACAATAAGAAATCCTGAAAAGTACGCTGGCACAAGAACACCAATTTATAGATCAAGCTGGGAATGGGCATTTATGCAATTCTGTGATAACAATCCTAGTGTTATAGGTTGGGCCAGTGAAGCAGTAAGAATACCTTATAAAAATCCTTTAACAGGAAAAACAACAACGTATGTACCAGACTTCTTTGTACAGTACCAAGATGCCAACGGTAAGAAGAGATCAGAAGTAATCGAAATAAAACCAAGTAATCAATCTACAATGGAAGGCGCCGGAAAAAGCAAGAATAGACAATTAGCTGTAGTACAAAATATGGCTAAATGGGAAGCGGCTACAGCCTGGTGTAAACAAAAAGGATTGAGATTTAGAGTAGTTACTGAAAACGATTTGTTCCACCAAGGCAAAAGACGTGGCTAAATAACATTAGCGAATTATAAGAGTATATTATGACAAAGAAATTAGAAGAACTTTTAAACATAGCACCAGCTGACGATTCAACGGAAGCACCCCCTGAAGTACACCCCGAAGAGCAAAAAGACCAAGCTATGGAGGTTGTAGAGAAGGTAGAAAACGAATTAAAAGAAGTTGACACTATTGAATCTGCTCTAGCAGGAGTTGAAAACCTAACAGCTAACGACAAAGAAATGGATGATATTGCTAAAAAATCTGAAGATTCTTTTAATAATTTAATGGATTTAGGTATGAATGTAGAAGCTAGATTTAGTGGGCAAATATTTGATACAGCTAGTAAAATGTTAACTATTACACTAAATGCCAAACAAGCTAAGATAGATAAAAAGCTAAAAATGGTAGAATTACAGCTTCGTAAGAAGGCCTTAGACGCTAGAATAGACCGCGATATGGGTAAGGTAGATAGTGCTGAAAATGGTGAAGCAACTATATTAAGTCGTAACGAATTACTTGACAAAATTCTTAAAAAAGATAATAAATAGTTATAATACATTGGAGACACAAATGAAAGAATTTACACAATATTTGACAGAGTCAATAAAAGAATATAAGTTCAGAATTAAAATGGCTATGAAAGTTGAACCAGAATTAATGGATATGGTTGAACGAGTATTAGGAAAATATGATGTAAAAGATGTTACGTCTCCAAAAATAACACCTATACAAGAACATCCGATGGATTTTCAAAACCTTCGTAATAGCGAAGTTTCTATTTTTGAAATTACATTAAACTATCCTAGTACACCAGCAGTAGTACATCAAGATTTAGTACAATTAGCAGGTATACCAGGAAATCATTTAGTAGTCATTAACGCTGACCACCCAGAAGAAATTGCTAGAGAAGAAGCTGTAAAAGTACAAGATGGCGAATACAAACCGGCACTAGGTACTGACTATGAAGATGGTGAAGCACCGGAAGAAGCAAAGTTAGGATTTCTTAAAGAATTAGAAAAAGAAACGCCAGAAATAGAAATAGCTGGCGGAAAAACAGAAAAAGCAAAAACAACTAGTGATTTGCCACAAGGTAATAAATCACCGGTGGCAGGGAGATAAAAAAATGAATAATACAAAATTTGTAGATTTACACAAGGTTGCTAGTTTGTTAAGAGATATCCAAACAGCCGGGCAACAAGAGGTAGAATCAGAAGTAGCACATGAAGAAGCAGTTCAAGAAGACAATGCTTTTAACACAGCGGCGGCAAAAGCGGCAGTAGCCGGCCAGTCAGAATTTGAATTTAACGGAAAAAAATATCCTGTTAAAATGAGCAAAGAAGAAGCACAAAAATTATTAGACAGCCAAGTAAATGACGAAGAGCCAGTAGTTGAAGAACCTGAAGCAGATGCTGAAGAAGTTCTTAAAAAAGGCATGGAAGATGAAATGGCTGATAAGATTAAAGACAAGTTAGAAGACGAAGATGAGGAAGCTAAAGAATCAGCACCAATGGGTGAATACACTGATAAAGAATTTGCTTGTATTAACATCAACACAGGTGAATACGGATACTGTGACAAAGATGAACTTCACAAATATACACACATGGTACCAGCAAAAGAATTTACATATTTTGATGATACAAGTGGCATGGATTTTGCTGATTTTGATGATGAAATGGCAGACCAAGAAGGTTGGACAAAGATTCCAACAGGCAACATAGGTGAAGAAAACGTTAATGAACTTAATGTTCCTAACGATAAAGCAAAAGTTATAGCACAAATTCAAAAACTAGATAAAATGGCAGATGAAGCCAGAGCAAATGATGACCCTAACAAGGCAATGGCTATTGAACGTGGAAGTGAAATGACGGCACTATATAACAAGTTAGAAAAACTTGGTGGCGACCCATTTAATATCCCTGATGCTAATGATGAATCAGTATCTGAAGATTCAGAAACTGGCACTTTACAGCAACTTTTAAAATTAGCAGGACTAAAAGTTGTAACAGACGCAGATATTAACCAAGTTGATGAATATTCTAACTCACCAGATGAAGAATATGCTGATACTGACACACAATTGAATAAATTATCAGGTGGTATAAACGGTCCAAAGGCTATACCGGCAGTAGGCAACGACGGACATAACAGACTTGTTATGAAGTTGAAAAAAGCATACAGTGATATGGAGTAATTCCTAAGATGGATTTATTAAAATATATCGAAGAAGCTAAAGAAAAATTAGACGGTCCAGTCGCTGGTGACATTTTAGAGTTACAAGTAAACGAAGAAATGGCAATTGAGTGTGATTGTGATCGCCAAGGCAACGAAGTAACTATTGAAGTAGACGAAGAAGGCTACAGAATTTTAGACGAATTAGGCTTATTAGTCGACCACGACGAGCAAATTGAAACACTTGAACAAATACAATCTAAGGCAGACGAATTACATGATGCTGAATACCAAGGCAAAAAAGTAAACTTAGGCAAACCAATTAGGGGCGGTTCTAAAAAATTCTACGTTTATGTAAAAGACCCTAAAACTAAAAATGTTAAGAAAGTTTCATTTGGAGACACTACAGGATTATCAATCAAAAGAGATGATCCTAAAAGACGAAAAAGCTTCAGGGCAAGGCATAATTGTTCCAATCCAGGTCCAAGAACAAAGGCAAGATACTGGTCATGCCGTATGTGGTCAAAAAAACCTGTATCTAAAATTACAAAAGGCAAATAATATATTCTAAAAACCCAGTCATTTTAGGCTGGGTTTTTTTATGAACAGAATTCCTGTGCCTAAAATATTCAAAGATAAGTAATAGTATGAGGTATACAAATGGCAAGTAAGAGTCTAGATGGTGTATTAGTTAAAAAAGCTAATAAAGGACAATCATTTACAGAGGATCAGCTTAATGACTTTATGTCTTGTGCTGACCCTAAAACAGGCCCAGCATATTTCTTAGATAGATATTTTTATATACAGCATCCTGTAAAAGGTAAGCTATTGTATGACCCGTATGACTTTCAAGAAGAACTAGTAGAAAGTTATCATAATAATAGATTTAGTATTAATTTATTAAGTAGGCAAATGGGCAAGACTACAACAGCGGCCGGATACTTACTTTGGTATGCTATGTTTGTTCCTGATAGTGTAATACTAATTGCGGCACACAAATATCAAGGTGCTCAAGAAATCATGCAACGTATTAGATATGGATATGAACTTTGTCCAGATCATATTAGAGCAGGAGTTACAAACTACAATAAAGGTAGTATAGAATTTGAAAACGGAAGTAGAATTGTTTCACAAGCAACTACAGAAAATACAGGAAGAGGTATGTCCATTACCTTACTGTACTGTGATGAGTTTGCTTTCGTAAGGAATAACATAGCCACAGAGTTTTGGACATCAATATCACCTACACTAGCAACAGGTGGTAAAGCGATTATTACGTCAACACCTAATTCAGACGAAGATCAGTTTTGGTTATTATGGACTGAAGCAAATAAAACATTAGACAACTTTGGTAATGAACAAGATGTAGGTATTAATGGTTTCCATGCTTATAAAGTTTTATGGGACCAGCACCCTGACAGGGATGATGCGTGGGCAGATGAAGAACGTGGAAGAATTGGAATTGAAAGATTTAAACGTGAACACGAATGTGAACCAATTATATTTGATGAAACACTAATCAATCCTATTATACTAGCAAGTTTAGAAGGTAGAGAACCCTTATATAAACAAGGGCAAATACGTTGGTATCACAAACCTAAAAAAGGAAAGACTTATGTTGTATCGTTAGATCCTAGTTTAGGTACAGGAGGCGACTATAGTGCTATACAAGTTTTTGAATTGCCTGGCATGAAACAATGTGCTGAATGGCAACATAATAAAACAACTGTACAAGCCCAAGTTAATATTATAAAACAGATTACAAAATACATATTTGGAATTACAAATGATAATAACAATATCTACTATAGCGTAGAAAACAATACGCTTGGAGAGGCCGCACTTGTTTCTATTGCTGAAGTAGGTGAAGAACAAATACATGGTTACTTTATGAGTGAACCTGCTAGAAGTGGACACGTTAGACGCTTTAGAAAAGGATTTAATACAACACACAAAAGTAAATTAGCTTCTTGTGCCAAGTTAAAAGAATTAATAGAGAATAACAAACTAGAAGTATACAGTAAAAGTTTAATATCACAGCTAAAAACGTTTGTAGCAAGTGGTAATAGCTACCAAGGAAAGCCAGGCGAACACGACGATTTAGTTATGGCACTTGTTTTAGCTTTAAGAATAGCTACATTTTTAGGATCGTATGACCCTCAAATACAGCAAGATATGAGATCAACTGAAGATGACTACATAGAGCCAATGCCTAGTATAGTTATATAATGGATAAATAATAATATGGAACTGATTAATAAAATAGCCGATACACTATATCAAAATTTAGCAAGTAAATTTGGAGCAGTAAACATAGCTGATAAAAATGCTAGTGCTGTTCTAGAGTCAAATCAAGCAAGATTATTTGATTTTGATTATGTTGTAGAAGGTGAAAAATATGGACCTGTAACAATAAGCATTATTGATCCTAAAAACTTTACAATTTATTTTGCTGAAAGTTTAAGTGGAGATATTCCAGAAACAATACAGCGTGAATGGTTTAGTTTTTTAAAAGAAATGAGAATGTTTGCTAAGAAAAACATGATGAACTTTGATGTTAGAAATATAGGAAAAAATCAGTTAGACAAACGAGATTACGAAGCTATTACTAAAAATAGTTCTCAATATACAACGGATGAAATTACAATGGAATCAGTCAGCAAATTATATGGTTCAACTAAAACAAGTTATCAAACAGTTGAGTCAGCAAGAATTATAGTAAAACATAGAACACCAGTAGACGAAGATAAGATGGGATCTAGAAGTAGACAAATACAATCTATCTTTATTGAAAACGGTGCTAAAGAAAGATTTAAATTTCCTTACAAGTACTTGCCAGGTGCTAGAGCAATGGCAAGACATATACATAACGGTGGAAATCCACATGATGCTTTAGGGTCACACGTTATTGAATGTGTTAAAGAAATGTATGAGTTAAGAAGTTTTGTTCGTAAACTAGAACGTGCTGACGGTTTTGTTAACGAAGATGCTAGAAGTGTAATTTCAGATGCTAAGAAAAGATACAAAGGATTAAAAGAAACTTTGTTAACTCTTTCTAAACCAAAAGGCTATAAACTTTATTCAGAAAACTTTGAGCCAACTGAATCAGTATTTGATGAATCAGACATTGAAGAACTAAAAACAAAATTAACAAGAACAGTAGACCAAACAGAATTTGATGAAATGTTACCTACTGTACTTAAAGCACAAAGAAAAATTAAAGAATCTAATAGTCCTATACATGATATTATTCAAGGTAAATCAAAAATTGTTGTAACACCAAATGAAGAAGAAGATGCTTTAATTAAAAAACAATTTGATTTTGTTAAAGCAAACAAATTTAAAAAGCCTAATAATACACAAGGGTTGGACCATACAGAAAATCCTTTACACGCTTTAATTAGACGTATTATGGCAACTATATCTGTTCGTACTAAAGATGATGATTTAGCTAGAGCTATTTTTAATTTAGATGATAGCTTTACTGATAAAACAGATTCTAATTTAATGACAGCTCTTGCTAGTAAATGGCTTAAAGGTGATGTAGAAGTACAAGACTTCGATCCTAAATATAAAATGAAGCCACAAGAAGAATCAGCAGATTTTGAAAAATGGACTGATTCGGTTGTAAAAGAAGGAACTTGGCATTTACCATCAAGCGAAGAAGATGTACAAAAATTTAAAGAAATAATGGCAAATCCAATCCCAGCTGGTGAAGAAGGACAAGAAGCCACAGATGCTATTGGTTCTATCTTTGGTGACGATGAATTATATGATGACTTGGCTGAACTAGGATCAAAAGATCCAAATGCTGACGCTAGAGATGTTATTAATGCTTGGTTAAGAGAAGTAGTAACTAGAGCAGAAGGTACTGAACACCACAAGTATTTGGTAAAAATGCTAGGATATGGAGATATATCAAATGAAGGCGAAGTTGAAGAGCATGACATTCCAGGCAGAAAAATGCAAGTAACAGATGCTGATAAAGATGCTAACACGCCGGCGTGGAAACGTTATAAAGAAGGTGATCCTAGATACGAATACAAACCAAAAGATAAGGCAGTCAAAGAAGGCACCATGAAAGGTGGACTAATGAAATATGATGGTCAACCAGAAGGTGAATATGAAGACGCTGTAGCGAAATACAAAGAGTTTATGTCTAAACCTCGTCCACCAAGTGAAGAAACAACTAACATGGTAAGTGGTTTTGTATTTGACGATGAGTTATTAGATAGCCTAGGCGAAGCTGAAGATGGCGGAGATGTACTTGACGTTAGATACATTGTTCAAAGCAGACTAGAAGATTTCTTTGGTGATGCTCCTTTTGGCATAGATGTTACTGAAAGCATGGAATCAATTGATGAGCCAAACTTTGAAGAAGCTGTAGACCATATGAAAAAATTAGCTGGTGTTATATCTTCAAGCCCTAAAGTCAAAAAGCAAGAAAATATTCATAAAACTACTCCAAGAAGTATTCATAAAAGAAAATAGTTCAGTAATAGCCTGTAACACATCTTTTCTTAATAATTAATAGTAACTTAACTATTAATTTTAAGGACAATATCATAATGGGAAAAAGAGCAGTACCGGGTATTATAGTAAAAAAAGGTGCCCCAAAAATTAAAAAGAATATGTCACACTCCACGTTTACAGCAAAAAGGCACCCTAACAGTAAACGTGTATTAAACGGAAGTATAAAAATATAGGAGAAATACAATGAGTATTTTCAAAGGATGGCCTACTCTAACTGAAATTTTCTTTGGTAAAGAAAAAGCAAAAGAAATGGCTAAACCAAAAGTAGCACCAAAAGTAGCAACTAAAAAGGTAGCTAAAAAAGAAGCAAAGCCTACTAAAAAAGAACTTGGTAAATTAACTAAGGTTCAATTAGAAGAGCTAGGCAGACAAAAAGGTATTGAACTAGATAGACGTCTTAAAAAAGACAAACTAGTAGCTCAATTACATAAATCACTATAAAAATTGTCAATGAATAGTAAAATTTTAAATCGATTGTGTACTATGTTTCAATCTAGTCCACAACTAATAGAAGATAGCAATCTATTACAACAAGCAATCAATGGTACCTTTGGTGTTGACATCAAAGATACTAATTTTACTAATGTTAAAGATTTAACAGAACTTATCCACTATCATGTACTTAAAAAATATTTTACCACCACGTGGCAACCTATTACAAAAAAGTACAAGTATAGTGGATTAAGTATTGTAGATGAAGTTAACAATTTAAAGCCTTTAAAAGTTTTAGACTTAGGCTGTGGTTATAACGAATTCAAAGGAAAGATCAACAACCTAGTAGGTGTAGATCCGTACAATGAAAAAGCAGATATAAACAGCAGTATACTAGAATATAAGTCAGCTGAACAATATGACGTTACTATTTGTTTAGGTAGTATTAATTTTGGTACTGTAGATAAAATATATGCTGAATTAAAGAATGCTGTTAGCTTAACAAAGCCCAATGGGTTATTGTATTTTAGAGTTAACCCAGGAGAACAGCACAAGGCTCCTGAAGCACAATGGATAGAATTTTTTAATTGGACGAACGAGTTTATTATAAATTCTGCTAGTGTTTTAAATTGTAGTATTTTGACCCTTGAGCAAGAAGTAAGCGACAGAGGTGTCAGATACTATTTTGTGCTACGAAAGAACGATAAATAAAACTGTAATACAGAGCTGTATTACTCCTCAATACACAAACTTAGACGAGTGTCAGGGTTCTTAGTGTAGAAAAATCAACATATAAAAAAATTAGACAAGCAATTTCGCTTGTATAATTCTGACAATCAAAAGGAAAACAACAATGAAAAAACTATTAATGACCTTAGTATTAGCACTAGGGCTTTCTGGTCCAGCATTAGCTGACTACACATTGATTGTTCCACAGGAACCTGGTAAAGGTACTTCTGTATGGGGCGAAATCATTGCGAAAAACTTAGAAAAGTTTATCGGTGAGCCGGTAGTGGTAAGACATATCCCAGGAGCAAGAGATATTCCTGGTTTTAACAAGTTCCACAATGACCTACGTTTTGATGATAAAACAATCATGGTAGCACACGGTGGTAACGGTGTATCATACTTACTAGATAAAGTTGATTACAATTATTTCGATTATGAATTAATTGGTTCAATGAACAATGATATTGTTCTTGGTAAGCAAGAAGGCAAAGATGAAAAATCAGGTACTTGGACAATAGCAGGCGGATCAGGTTTTGAACCAGATGCGGCCGCGGCGGCAATGTTACTATGTGGACCACAAGCAGATGGTGGGTCAATTGACTCGTACCTAGCTTGTTGGAGAGAACGTGTTATTTGGGTTAACGGTGTATCAGGCGGAGAAAAACGTCTAGGTTTTAAAAACGGCGAATTTGATATCGCACGTGAATCACCAGCGGCTTGGAAACGTTTCTACACAGGTATCGAAGGTAATGAACTTTGGTTCACACACGGTATTCTAGACTTAGAAAACAACGTACAAATGGCAGATCCAAACTTCCCTAACACACAGTTTGAGGATGTATACGAGTCACTATGGGGCGAACAGCCATCAGGTGATTTATATCAAGCATATAAACTAACTCGTAACTGGCGTGATGCTATTCAAAAATCACTTTGGATGAACAAAGGTAACCCAAATGCGGCTAAAGTTAAGGCGGCTGTTACTGAGATGATTAATGATCCAGTAGCGTCAGCTGAAATTTATGCTAAGACTGGTGTTTACCCTTGGATTCAAGATGGACCAGCTTTATTGGCGGCTCTGAAATCTTTGATTACAGAGAAAGCACTTAAAGACGCGGTTAAATGGAACCAAGAAGCATACGGCTTCCCATCAATCTATAAGCCTGAACTTTTAAAGTAAGGATATAGCTATGGAATATGTTATCTGGGCTCTTATCGGCACCATGTATGGAATGCTGGTTGGTATTATACCTATCGCAGGTGTAACTACCGCCCTGATAACTGTCTTTAGCATGGGAGCATACTTTATGGCCGACCCCTACCTGGGGTTGGTCTTTCTCACAGCTATAGTGGCATCTTGTGCCAGTGCAGACAGTTATACAAGTATCCTAACAGGTATCCCGGGAGCGAGTACTACCGCGGCCTGTGTTATTGATGGTTACCCTATGGCCAAAAAAGGTCAAGCCGCGAGGGCTATGGGTATTGCCATTGCTGACTCAACATTCAATGGTGTTGTATTTGCGGCACTAACATTCTTTTTACTTCCTTATTATGGGAAAGTAATTGTATTATTTGGACGCCCAGAGTTTCTGGGCTTTATGATGATGGCCCTAGCCTGTGTAGGCTTTGTGGCAAGTAAAAATGTTTTCTTAAGTATCTGTGCTATTATCTTTGGATTATGCGTAGGTATGGTAGGAGAAGATGTTGTAAGTAATCCTAGATTAACATTTGGTTGGGAATATTTACAAAACGGAATTGGCATGGTTGTTTTACTATCAGGCTTATTCGGTGTACCAGAATTATTAGATGGATTTAGAAGAAAATTAAAATCAGCGGCGCCACCAATGGAAGGCAGTTACTGGACAGGTCTAAAACAAGGATTTGGAGATGTCAGAAAGCATTGGAAAGACATGATACGTGGTGGACTAATTGGTTTCGTTACAGGCTTATTACCAGGTGTAGGCGGAGCAGTAGGAGACTTTTTGGCATATGGTGCCACTAAGGCCGCTCACAAAGAAAAAAATCAAGAAGTGCCATTTGGCGAAGGCAATCCTGTAGGATTGTTAGGATGTGAAGGAGCCAACAATGCTCAAAAAGTATCTAGTATGATACCTGCTTGTTTATTTGGTATTCCGGCGGCACCGTTCGCGGCTATGGTTATGGCAATCTGTATGTACTTTGGTATGGAGATTGGTACACCTAGTCTACTAGATGATATTCAGTTTACAAACAGTTTAGCATTTGGTTATATATTTGGTACTGTTGGCGTAGCATTATTAAGTATATTTTTATACAAATGGATTCTTAAAGTTCTCGAAGTTCCGTTTTGGATTTATGCTACATTTATTTTAGCAGTAATTGTTTATGCTAATATGCAATATACAGGTGGCTGGGAAGACTTGGCCTTACTTGCTATATTAAGTGCTATTGGTGTTGTATGTAAAACATACAATATTAGTAGACCGGCAATTCTTGTTGCTTATGTTGTAGCATTTAAAATAGATGAATACTTTTGGGGAACATTACAACTATATGGTTACAAACAATGGAAACCAGGCTTAACGTCAATGGAAGGATTTAGATGGGGAGAGTTATTTAACATTTATAATCATCCTATCTTCCTTGTATGTATTGTAATAGCATTAGGCATATTCATAAACAGTTTAGTAAGAAAAGACAAAGGACTTGATTATACATGATACACAAAACAAATTGGTCTAAGACCTTAAAAGATCCATCTGAGTTTGAATCAAACTGGGATTGGACAGTAGCACACAGCGAATATCATTTTGATGATAACGTTAAAGATAAAGAAGGCGAATGGTTTAAGGTATTAGGCCGATTTGATAATCCTGAACTTTGGAAAGAAGATACAGATAGATTAGTTGAAAATTCAACTAAAGCAATTAATTGGGAAACTCGTAAATTCTATGGAGATAGAGAAGATGAGTCACCAATGTTACAACAAGAAGAATACGATATTGCTCAAGGTGGCGGGGATCCTAAAAAACTTATGCTTACAAACATGAAAGATGAGTTAGAAGATTACCCAATGCTTGTTAAAATGAAAGAACACTTTGGAGTAATAGGCGGTAAAGACGAATTAAAATATAGAGCCCATGTTCAATTAACAGGTCAAATGTTTAACTTACATATTGATAAATTATGGGATAGATGTATTGATGATCCGGAACAAGTATGTCGTATTACGTTTTTCTTAGATGACTGGAAGCCAGGACAATTTTATATGTATGGTAATTGTATCTATGAAAGATGGAAGGCGGGAGAAGCACACATTTTTGATTGGCCTAATACACCTCACGCCACAGCGAATGCTAGTAGTTTCCCAAGACCAAGTATTCAGATTACAGGATTAAAATCTGAAAAGACTAGAGAAATTATTGCTAACGGGTCACGTGATACAGTATGGACACTAGAGTAAGAAGTCTTGTTAAGACTGTATCTTGGAGATTAACAGGTACACTTTGTACATTTTTAATTAGCTGGGCTATACTAGGTGATATTGCTACTAGTAGTGCCATTGCTTTAATTCAACTAACATTCAATACTATAGTATTTTATATACACGAACGTATATGGAATCTAATAAAATGGGGTAAACGTTGAAACCATTATTAACAATAATGACAGGGCCACAAGGAAGTGGTAATCACTTATTCAGTAAAGCATTAGGACAAAATAAAAATATATTTGTGTGGCCTGAGCTACAAGAAAAGTATTGGGAAGGTCATGATTTAGAACCCTTTGCGGAATGCTGGAAAGATCCTTTAAAACTAAATGATTTTGATTGGAAACAAAGTCAGCATTTTATTACAAGTATCTCTTGCCCATATTTTGATGATGGTGTAGAAACTATTCCAGCATATAATAATTTTATAGAAGTAGCAAGAAAGTTTTGTGTAATTCAATTTCTTATAATAGGAAGAGATAGTAATATTGTAAAATTACAGCAAGAACGTGTAAGAGGAAAACATACAACACCGTTTTTTATAAAACAGTTAGATAGTATAACACTTAACCATAAAACAATATTTGCTAGTCAAGAGTTATTATACTTGTATGAGATAAGATATTTACAATGGCTAGAAAAACAACTAGGGTTGTTACCAAATGAAGTAACAGTAGATGATACTATACTATCAGAAATATTATCTAAAGATGCTAATAAGAAATACATATCACAAGCAGAATCAGAATTAGATAAAACAATTAAGTTAGCAAGTAGCCAAAAAGGCGCCGTATGAAAATTTTAATATTTGGATTACCAGGTAGTGGCAAAACTACATTAGCAAAGCATCTTGTTCCGATGTTTAATGCTGTTTGGTTAAATGCTGACGAAGTTCGTAAAAAAGCAAACGATTGGGACTTTTCTATAGAAGGTAGATTAAGACAAGCAAATAGAATGAAGTCATTGGCACAAGAAGCCATTAGAAATAATAGAGTCGTTATTGCTGACTTTATATGCCCTACAGAAACTACAAGACAAGACTTTAATGCTGATTATACAATATGGTTAGATACTATTAAAGAAAGTCGATACGAGGATACAAATAAAATTTTTGAAAAGCCAAGTCAATATGATTTTAGAGTAGCACACAAAGACGCTGTCATGTGGGCATTTTTAATTAAACAAGATATACTAGACAAACATGGAAGTTTAGGACCTCATAGTAAATGACGTGGGATAATAAAAAACCAACAGCACAGATGTTGGGCAGATGGCAACCATTTCACGATGGACATTACAAATTGTTCAAAGAGATTTTAAAAAAGACAGGCCAAGTATTAATAATGGTTAGAGATGTACAAGGTATAGACGATAACCCATTTGATTTTGATACAGTTAAAAAGAATATAGAAAATAGACTTAATCCAGAATTTGAAGGACAATTTCAAATAGTACTGGTGCCAAACATAACAAATATCTGTTATGGCAGAGGTGTTGGATACAAAATTGAGGAAATAGTTTTAGATGAAGAAACTCAAAAAATATCAGCAACTCAAATTAGATCTCAAATGAGAAAAGATGGCAAGATATGATAGAACTACTTGCTACTAATATAATTTATGTACTCTACAGATTGGTTGTTTCTGGACCAATAGTTAAGGTCTTAAACAGATATATGACTTACTATTGGGCAGTATTCTTTATGGCCCAATTAAGTTTTTTGGCTGACAATATTTTATTTTACAACTATTTTGAAGCAGATTCTTTTTTATGGCTTGACATCATAGTGGCTGATGTGTTATACTCTATAAGAGTTTTAATGGCATGGTGGGTCATAAAACAGTTATGGAATTGGATTGGCAATTATTGGATAGCAGTATTTTTAGGTGCTGAGTTGACATTTGTTGTTGATTACTTTATAATAGGAAGCGTATACACATGAAGAATTGGATATTTTTTACAGGAGCGCCAGGGAGTCGCTGGAGCGGAGTAAGTCAACATATTAGAGACCACGGCACTAACGTAGACAACACAGATTTAGTACCTGAGAAAACATACACACATCACAAGTATAGTGGACACATAGGAAACTACTACGGTCCCGGAATGCTTAACGGACAATGGTTAGATAAAGAGTTCGGATCAAGTAGCTTATGGAAAGAAGAAATAGCAAAAAGTTATTCTGGTAAGGAAGATGATATTAAGTTAATATTAAGTCATAACTTTGCTTATTATCTAAATGAGATTAAAGAAACTTTCCCAGAAAGCAAAATTGTAATGTGTTATAGACCCGATGACGAATGTTATAAATGGTGGCACGAAGCAGGAGGTTGGGATATTAGTTGGCCGAGCTACAAGTGGTATAAAGATAATGCTACAATGAATCATCAAATTACAGAACAAAATAAAGCAATACTAGACTTTTGTTATAAGAACAATGTGTCTTTACGACAGCCGGGAAGAGAATGGCTTAGAAATGAATTTAATATAGATGCTGATTTTATATTTGAAAAAGATGTTTGGATAGGTGAAGTGTGAGACAATGGGTATATAACTGTTGGAACGTAGTAATGGATCATGAAAAGAATCCATTAAGTAATATTCCAGACTTTAGCACACGACATATGATTATGCAAATATTAGCCTGGATGTGGTGTATTGTGTTTGCTATTATTGTAGGTAGTATGTGGGCCGGCGTATTCAGTATGATGTTACATACATTATTACTAGGAGCGATTGCTATTACAGTGGCAACGTTTGAAACATCAAAACGTAAACCTTGGCTATTTGGATCTTATCATTCATATGGTAGATCAAGGGACTATGTAATCTATAGAGACGAACAAGGGAATCCTTATAAAGTACAGCTTGACAAAGGTGATCCTGGAGGAGAGCATGAATAAAACTAATCTTAGATTAGTATATCCTGTTGGATCTGGTGGCCAATTTTTAACCTATGCTATATCAAAAGGTTTGAAAGACAATGTTGCTCAATATAGATTTGTACCACATGAACAAGGAACTAATAGATGGAGATATACGCCAGAGTGGCTGACTTTACCGCCTGGTGATAAAATACAAGTAGATGGTTCTCTATTTGGACCTCATGAGCCTTGGGAACATACAAAAAAAGAAACAGATTATATTGTGTCAATAACTCCTAAAACAACAGGAGAATTATTTTGGTGTTTAGTTAATAGTAGAATGAAAAATCTTTATAATGATGATTCTGATATAGAACACAAAAAAATACAATTAAAAAAACAGTACTGGTATCTATCTGAGTTTCTTATAGATCCTCTTGAAAATAGACCAGATGTTTTAAGTCATGATAATGAACCTAACTATGCTGAATATATAGAACGTATAAATGAAGTAGGTGTTGATATCACTTTTAACTACAATTATTGGTTTATTGAGGAATGGCAAAGAAATTTCATAGCTAACTTAGGTAATGACTTAGATCTAGAAGTAGACGCTGACGAGTTTGTTAAAACTATAAAAATATATGGTAAAAATCAAAAAAAGTTATATACTAAGATCCTTGATGATATTAAACTGTTTACACCAGAGTAGGATCATTAGAAAAGAGATCAGGAGGGAAATAAAGTGGATAAAGCAACAGTAAACAAATACTTTGGCAATAACTGGAAACCAAACTACAAGCATTATGAATATAGTGGGTGGGCGTTGTTGGACAAAGTAGGACCTACGGATACAGTAATTGATATTGGGTGTGGGTTTAATAAATTTAAAGAAAAGTTAGGAGATCAACTATACGGATTTGATCCTGCTAATGATAAAGCAGACGAAGTAGTTAGCATTGAAGAGTTTGAAGCAAATGGTAAACAATGGGACATAGCATTTGTTTTAGGTAGTTTGAACTTTGGAACAGCAGAAGATGTTGAACCACAAGTTGAAAAAGCAGTCAGTCTTGTAAAGCCAGGTGGTATACTATACTGGCGACAAAATCCAGGATTAGGTGATCATCCTTGGAAAGGTGTAGAGGAGATACAGTTCTTTCCTTGGACGTTTGATATTAACTATGAATGGGCTAAGAAGTACGGCTGTGAAGTACTAGAGTGTAAATGGGACGCCAAGAGCGATCGAATATACTCGGAATGGAGAAAAAGTTTATAAAAAGACTTGACTTCAGTAACGGTTCTGTTATATAATGTAAAAGTTAAATGAGAGAGCCAATATTATTAATGATTATAAAGATTATTGATAAATATAAATGTTAAGCGTAATTGGAATTACGTTTATCAAGGCAAATAAACAAAGGCACATAGGAGGCATATATTATGGCATCATTAGCTGAAATACGAGCTAGGTTACAAGCTCAAGAAACACGCCAATCAGGCAGTAACACAGGTGGCGACAACGCCATTTTCCCACACTGGAATATCCAAGAAAACGAGAGTACTACACTAAGATTTCTCCCTGACGGAGACTCTAGTAATACATTTTTCTGGGCAGAACGTCAAATGATTAGATTACCTTTCCAAGGTATTAAAGGTCAAGTTGATAGTAAGCCTGTAACTGTACAAGTACCTTGTATGGAAATGTGGGAACCAGTAGGTTCATGTCCAATTTTATCTGAGGTTAGACCTTGGTTTAAAGACAGCTCACTAGAAGACATGGGTCGTAAATATTGGAAGAAGCGTTCATACGTTTTCCAAGGATTTGTTAGAGAGAATCCTCTAACTGAAGAAACTACTCCAGAGAATCCAATTCGTAGATTTATTATGGGACCACAACTGTTTAATATTATTAAAGCAAGTTTGATGGATCCAGAAATGGAAGAACTACCAACTGATTCTACAGCTGGTTTAGATTTTCGTGTAACTAAAACAACCAAAGGTGGATATGCTGATTATTCAACTTCAAAATGGGCTAGAAAAGAAAGTTCATTAAGTGAAGCAGAGCAGTCGGCTATTGAGTCACATGGTTTGTATACTTTAAATGATTTCTTACCTAAGAAACCTTCAGAAGCTGAACTCAACATAATCAAACAAATGTTTGAAGAGTCAGTTGATGGTAAGCCTTACGATACTGAGAAATATGGTGCTTATTATCGTCCGGCTGGTGTAAGTGCTCCAAAAGGAACAACAACTTCAACAACTTCAACAACTACAGCAACACCGTCTCCCGCTCCGGCTGTGTCACAGCCTGTTGCTGAAACTACAACTGAAACTGTTGCTCCAGCACCAACACCAACCGCTGAACCGATTCAAACTGAAACGGCTCCAGCACAACCTGTTGAAAGTACTTCGGCAAAAAGAGCAGATGATATTCTTGCTATGATCCGAGACAGACAACAGAAGTAATATTAGTAAGAACGGTGTAACAGGTTTCGGCCTGTTACACTTTTTAAATCAAGGAAGGTAAATTATGGCAAAACCATTCGACGTAAGTAAATTTAGGAAAGATATAACAAAATCAATCGATGGATTGAGTGTTGGCTTTCATGATCCAACAGATTGGATCAGCACAGGTAATCATTGTTTGAATTACCTAATTAGTGGCGACTTTAATAAAGGTGTACCACTAGGAAAAGTAACTGTATTTGCTGGTGAATCAGGAGCAGGTAAAAGTTATTTCGCGGCAGGAAACATTGTAAAACACGCCCAAGAACAAGATATTTTTGTAGTATTAATTGATTCAGAAAATGCTTTAGATGAAACATGGCTACAAGCACTAGGTGTAAGTACAGATCCTAGCAAACTTTTAAAATTATCAATGAGTATGATTGATGATGTAGCAAAAACTATTTCAACATTTATGAAAGATTACAAAGCTATGGAGGCTGAAGAACGCCCTAAAGTTTTATTTGTAATTGATTCATTGGGTATGTTATTAACGCCAACTGACGTAGATCAGTTTGAAGCAGGTAACATGAAAGGTGACATGGGTCGTAAACCTAAGGCCTTAACAGCATTAGTTCGTAACACAGTTAATATGATTGGTGCTTATAATGTTGGTATGGTATGTACTAATCACACTTATGCTTCACAAGATATGTTTGACCCAGATGATAAAATATCAGGCGGTCAAGGATTTATCTATGCTTCAAGTATTGTAGTAGCAATGAAAAAATTGAAACTAAAAGAAGATGAAGATGGTAATAAAATTAGTGATGTTAGAGGTATTAGAGCAGGTTGTAAAGTAATGAAAACACGTTACAGTAAACCTTTTGAAGCAGTTCAAGTTAAGATTCCTTACGAAACAGGAATGAATCCATATAGTGGATTACTTGAAATGTTTGAAAAGAATGGCGTTGTTGTTAAAGATGGAAACAAGCTCAAGTACACAACACTAGCAGGCGAAGAAATTAAAGAATTTCGTAAGCAATGGACTGGTGAACGATTACAAGTAGTTATGGATGATATAGTTTCTGGTGTTAGTAAACCTCAAGATGATAATATAAGTATGGTTGAGGAAACTCAAGAAGAAGAAAACATAGCATCGGAGTAAAAACTATGGCGGAAGATACATCATTTACTACAGATATAGTAGTTGAAACTTGGAAGACTTTACAAGAGTATATTCCAGAAAAAGATAAAGTTAGAGCAGGTCAGCATTTTCTAAGAACATTACAAGATAATGGTATAGAAGAAGAAACTTTAGAAGCATTAGCTGAAGCTGACGATTTAATGGAAGAACTGATCGACGACGTGATGGAAGATCCTCTTTACGAGGAAGGTGACGACGGCGACTATGATGATGATGGGGACGATGATTACAACTAATTGGTACTCTAAAGTAACACATAATCTAGCAGTATTGCCAGATTTCTTAGAACACTACGAAGGCGAACTATTAGTCGCTAGAAAAGAATCTGGGATATATGGGAATATTGAAAACAACTTAAAACAACTTCCAGCTCAAACAGAAATAAGATTTAGCCAGCTTCAAGAAATTGAGGCTGTGCTAAATTTCCTTAATATTCAATTAAGAAAAATTAGACGTAAACATTTTAAAAATTATCTAGAAAGTTATGCTAGAGCTTTGTCAACAAGAGATGCTGAAAAGTATGTTGATGGAGAAGATGAAGTAATTGACTTTGAAACGTTAATTAACGAAGTAGCTTTAATGAGAAATAAATGGCTAGGTATAATGAAAGGTCTAGAAGCAAAACAATGGCAACTTGGTCACATAACTAGACTAAGAACGGCAGGTATGGAAGATGTTAGCTTGTAGTAGAGCAAGAAAGCTGTATTCTGAATGGAAACAAGATGAATGGAATACACTTAAAGACAAACCTGTAGAAATAGGCACTATGTATAACACATTAGAAATACTAATGAATGATATGTATAGGGCTTTAATTGAGTATAACAAATTTAATACAACACCAAAATTACATACACTAATAACAAAATATAAGAAAGCTAACGAATATTTTGATAACTATAAGTATCAATCAATGTTAACAGGGATATCAAATGGATCTACTATTAAATAACCACCAAACAAGAGGACTTCATTCACTGAGGTTTTTATCAGCATTAGAAGACTACCCAGAAATGATGCAAAGTATTTCAAGTGTTCTTGATATTGAATCAGGAATAGGATTAGATTCTGAATGGTGGGCAACAAGAATGGACGATGATGAAAAGGATCCAAAACCTTTAGAAATTGACGTAACAGCTTGTAGCCGAACTGACGAAATGAAACAAGAAGTTAAAGACATGGAAAGAGTAAACTATGTTAAAACAGGTAAGCCTTTTTGGGAGTCATTTAAAAGCAGTGAAAAGTTTGATGTATTATGGTGTCATAGTGTTTTACACAAATACAGTAATTTTTATGAAGTGCTAGTAAAAATGAACGAGCTACAGTCGAATGAAGGTATGCTATGTATTACTGTTCCTAGAATTAGTAATATGTTTTATGGAGAACCTGATTATAGAGTTTATCCTGATTGCCATACTGATATTAATATTGTAAATCTTATTCATGGATTAGCATTAGCTGGATATGATTGTAAAGATGCTTATTTCATGCAAGAAAAAAATAGCAATCTAGTAAATGCTATTGTATATAAAACATCTGATGATACATATGGTATTAATGATGTTACACCTTATGATCTAATGGAAATGGATCGCTTACCTCGTTCAATGGTACAGCAACTTAATAAGTTTGGATTTATTTCTAATAAAAATTTACTTCTTAGTTGGATAGACGGTACTCTTGTAGACTACTCCACAGTCTAGACCAAGGTATACATTCACTAATTTCTTCAACAGTCCATTCAGTATGTGCTAACTCTACTAGCCATTGTTCTCTATTTGGTCTTAAATTATCTAAATCTTTAGGATGAACACTAACAGGGTAAGTTAGACTTTCAGGTCCAGTCCAAGCCGCCACTCCATTTATAGTAGCCTCCATAGCAGGGTTACTACTTTCACTAACAACTAGTTTAGCTGTTTCTAATGCTTTGTTAAAATCAAAGTTATCGTATGTGCCTTCAACATGATTAGCTGACATATACTTAACACCATATTTCTTTTTTAAGTTAATTTCTTCGTTATAGTGAATACTTCTTTGATGCCTAGGATGGTCTCTTATTAGTATTGGAATATCTGTATGGTTTCTAATTTCTAATATTCTATTTTCGTAGTATTGATCTATATGTGGCAAGTTACGCCATTGGTCGCTTTTTTGATGTTGCCCACAAATAATAATATTATCTCCAAGTAAGTTCCAAGCCTTTAATTTTATTCCTAGCTTACTTGGTCGATCGACGTCTAAATTTGTTTTATTACAAAAGTTAGCTTTAGCATTAATACCATTGATGCCAACTTTCCATGTAACGTTTCTGTTTAATCCACCTACTTCTAAAACTACAACAGGTTTACCTTGTTTATGAAATTCATTCCAAACAGCTCTATTAGGAGCCATTCTACCATTCCATAGTAATGACCAAATTACAGCAACGTCGGCATCCATGTCGTTTTCAACTACTGAGTCGTTACACTTCCATTCGTTGACAGCTTTCATCATAGCTTCGAAAACTGGCTTACCTGCCTTGCTAGAATTTTGAGTAAAGAATGAAACTTTCATAAAAGTATTTACACTAAATATGAGTAGTTAATTCGAGAAATGGAAATCAATGTTATACGGTTATAGTACAAGTAAAAGACATACTCAAGGAGTGGTAGACTCTTTTACTAAAGGCTCAAACGGTGTATCAATTGATATAAGCGATTTAAAAAATGGACTTCCGGGCGATGCTAGTACAGTTACTAGTTTTGGTTTTCTAAGAGGTACAGCCGAAGTATTTAAACAAGCAGAAAGTAAAGGAATCAATTACTTACATATTGACCATGCTTACTTTCAAGGCGGCCATAAAACAGAACCAGATCCTTGGTATCGTATAATCAAAAACGGAATGAACATAAAAGAAATAAACAAAAGATGGCCTTCTGACAGATTTAATTTTTACTTTAGTCAACAACTTAATATACAACCATGGAAGGAAAAAGATGACGGGTATATATTAATTCTTCCTCCGACTCAGCCGACAGCTTGGTATACAAATTCTACAAATTGGTTAGTTGAAACAGTAAAACTTATTAAGTCTAAGACTGATAGAGAAATTAAGATTAGACATAAACCACCTGTAATGGTTTGTGACGATAGAGGCTATCCTTTACATTCAGATATAGTAAAACAACATATTCAAGATATGGAACATCTTGTAAGTGGTAATACTTTACAACAAGATTTAAACGGTGCTAATTGTGTAGTAGCTTATAATAGTGGAGTAGTAGTAGATGCTATTGTTCAAGGTATTCCTGTAATTAGTCACAGTAATGCGGCTTCGTATCCTTTGAGTTTTAGCATTAATGATATAGATACAAGTGTAATGAAGCAAGAACCTGATAGACAAAATTGGCTTAATGCTTTGGCTTATCATCAGTTTAGATTATCTGAAATGAGAGATGGAACAGCTTGGAATTTACTGAAAGAATATCATGGAATATAACGTAGTATACGCTAGTTTTTACCGTCTTATTAAGCATATAATAGGCGTACACGCTGACTTAAGGTAAAGTACTATCAAAGTGCTATATAGAATATTTCCTGACGTTTTAAGAAGGTTTTAATTGGCACCACTTGTTTGATTGGCTGAAAAATTTTTCGATACATACATTAGTAGACTATTATACCGGATAAAAATTATGAAAATACATTGTGTAACAACTTTTAGTAATGATGGATACAAGCAATACGCCCACCGAATGTTAGATTCGTGGATTGAACACTGGCCTAGCGATATTACCCTCCATGTATACCATGATATTCCTGCTCCTCAATGGCACAGGCAATTTCCTAGATATGTTAAAATGTGGGCTTTCGATAACAAGGAACTAGAAAGCTTCAAAGTAAGAAATAAAAATAATCCAAGTGACAGTATTAAGTTTAGTCATAAAGTTTTTGCTTTTGGAGATTGTTGTGATAAGCATATTAATTTAAAAGAGCAAATTGTAATTTTTCTAGATGCCAATACTATTACACATAGTCCTATGACAGCACCTGAGTTAGCAAGTCTAGTAGAAGGCTATCTTGGTGCTTGTTCACTAGATCCTACAGAAACTGGATTTCATATGATTAACTTAGATCATGGAGATGCTAGAGAGTTTTTAAAATACTTTTTAGATGAATACCGAAGAGATAAAATATGGGATTTACCTGCTCACACAGATAAAGATGCTTATGATAAATCAAGAGAAAGAATAGGTGCTCATTTGTTTAATAATTTAAAAGATAACGAAGTGTTAAAGGGGATTAGCAAGTGAACATAAAAACAGTAACAACTTTTAATAAACGTTTATATGATGAGTATGCTCATAGATTTATGTCAACTTATAATTGGCCTTTTGAACTAATTGTTTATAGTGAAGACGAAATACCTAATGTAGAAACATTTAATACATTTGATCTTATTCCAAAATGTAAAGAATTTGTTGACAGGAACATCAATAGAGAAGTACCTAGTTTAAATTTAGATACTTTTAAATATGATGCTGTAAGATTTTGTTATAAAGTTTATGTATATACACACGAAATATTAAAACAAATAGAAGCAGGCACAGACGGCTTAATATGTATAGATGCTGATAGTGTATTTTATAATCCTATAGATGTAGATTGGATGAAACAAAATATACATCGTGATGGATATATGATGACATACTTAGGTAGACCACGACCAGATTATAGTGAGTGTGGTTATCTATATTTTAATTTAAAACACCCGCACACCAAATACTTTGCTGAAGCGGTTCAAGAAATGTATAATTCTGATATGCTATACAATGAAAAGGAATGGCACGACAGTTGGATATGGGACGAAGTAAGGTTTAGGTTTGAAGAAAGAGGTACACAAAATTATAATATAAGTGATAACAAAAAAGGTCACGTTCAATGTAGAAGTGTATTAGGTCAAGTTTACGACCATACAAAAGGCCCAAGGAAAATAACAGGGCGTAGTTTAGAATTTACAGGTAAAGAAAGAAATAACAATGAATAACATATATGTAGGATGGGATAGTAGAGAAGACATAGCTTACCAAGTTTGTGAGCATAGCATTCTTAATAGATCTAAAACTACTGAAGTCATTCCGCTAAAACAAAAACATTTGAGAGATAGTGGAATATACACACGAGATATTGACAAACTAGGAAGTACAGAATTTACTTTTACAAGATTTTTAGTTCCGTTTTTAAATAATTACGAAGGCTGGGCTATATTCTGTGACTGTGATATGGTATTTTTAAGTGATGCTAAAAACATATTTGACCAAGCTGATGACAAGTATGCTGTGATGTGTGTACAACATGATTATACCCCACCTGAAGGACATAAAATGGATGGGCAATTACAGTTACAATATCCTAGGAAAAACTGGAGTTCTATGGTATTGTTTAATTGTGGCCATCCTAGTAATAAAAAATTGACAAAAGAGCTTATAAATGATCCTAGCATAACTGGAAAATACCTCCATAGGTTTAGTTGGCTAGAAGATTCAGAAATAGGTGAACTAAGTCACGAGTACAACTGGTTAGTTGGGTGGTATAAAGAACCTAAAGATGGTTCACCTAAAGTGTTACATTATACAGAAGGTGGTCCTTGGTTTGATAATATGAGAGATTGTGAATATAGTGATATATGGAAGAAAGAAGTTATCAACTTATATTCTAGTCAATAGGATTAATAATGTCTGATTCGAAAATAGTAATGTGTACAGGTGGCTTTGATCCACTACATACTGGGCATATTGCTTATTTAAAGGCCGCTAAAGAATTAGGAGACATACTTATTGTAGGTATAAACTCTGATGAATGGTTGGAACGTAAAAAAGGCAAAGCATTTATGCCATGGAACGAACGTCTTGCTATTTTAAATAGTTTAGAAGTAGTCGATGAAGTATTTACGTTTATGGATGATGACAACACAGCTATAAATTTTATAAAACAAGTTAAAGCACATTATCCTATTACAGCATATAAGTTAATTTTTGCTAACGGTGGAGATAGAACAGCAGATAATATTCCAGAAATGATATTTGATGATGTAGAATTTGTGTTTGGTGTTGGTGGAGAAGATAAAAAGAATTCAAGTAGCTGGATATTAGAAGAATGGAAAGCACCAAAGGTAGAACGTAGTTGGGGTCATTACAGAAATTTATACAAAGGTAAAAATTTTATGGTAAAAGAATTAGTTATTAATCCACATAGTGCTTTATCAATGCAAAGACACGAGCATAGAAGTGAAACTTGGAACCTAGTTAGTGGCAATGCTGAAGTTTTAGTTAAGCAAGGTATAACAGATCCGTATGATGGACCATCAGTATGGGCATTACACCCTAACAATCCTGTAGATATAATAAAAGGAGTCTGGCACAAAGGCAGAAATACTACAGATGAACCAGCACATATTATTGAAATATGGAAAGGCGAAACTGATAAATTAACAGAAGAAGACATAGAACGTTGGGATAAGGAAGAAGAATGATATTATACTGTGCGGCAGACTCAAAATATTTTGATCTTTACTTTCATTTGTGGGCCCACCAGGCTAACAAGTTTTATCCTGACATGAAAAAGTATGTTGCTATATATAGACCTACAATTGAACAGCAACATAGGTGTCAAGCATTTGGTGTAGAATGGAAAGACGTTACAAAATCAATGCCAGCAGATCCTATTAGAAAACATTTTTATCTTTTACGTTGGTTAAACTTGCCTTATGAAAGAGGAGAACCAATATTAGAAACACAGATAAATTGTTTAGCAGTTAAAACACAACACTTTAGTGAACATACTGTAGAGCAGTTAAGGATTGGTCGAATGAAACGTGGTTTTATAGGTGGTGTATCGGCGGCAGTTTTCACACCAGAGGGTGCTAAACGTGTTGTTGAACAAGCAAAAGTAATGATTGCTGATCCTCCCGAAAGCGACCACGAGATGAATATGTGGCAAGAGGAAAATTTAACTTACCAAAACGTATTAGCAGAAGAACAATTTAAAAAAATTAACACTTATAAAAAACTAAAAGAACAAACTTGCTGGATTACTGCCGGGACATCTCAGAATCACACTCCAGAACAAAAGTTGAAAGTATTGAGGTATTACATTGATGAGTAAATTAACAGTTATTATGCCGGCCGCCGGCAAAGGCACACGTTTGAACCTGCCTTATCCAAAAGAAATATTAAGACTTGACAAAGAACAAGCATTAATAGATCACAGTTTTGACTTTTTTAGAGATTATGGTCGTAAAGATGTTGAATTTGTTATTGTTGTTAATGAAGAAAAAACAGAAATAGTAGAATATCTAGCAAGATATAAAGATAGGTATAATATAAGTTTCACTTATCAAAATCCAAACGAATTTGAATACACAGGTGCTATAAAAAGTGCTAGACATTTGTTTGGTGAGCATAATGTTATACTGTTACCTGATACTATTATGAAATTACCACCTAATGTAGATTTAGTAGAAGCATTAGAAAACAGTTTAACTGAAACTGGCTTTACATTTTTTTACAAAGAAGAAACAAATCCTGATATGTTAAAAACTAAAGGTGCTTTGAGTATTGATCTCGAAGGCAAAGTAGTATTGTATGAAGATAAGCCAGAACAAGACTTTGAGAGGTTTAATGCTTTTTGGTGTAGCTTTGCTTTTAGACGTAGAGCATTTGATGATTGTATTTCCTTTATGGAAAAGAGTACATTAAATCAAAGAGTAAACATTGATGAAATTAAAAGCACACCTATATTTCAAAGTAAAGGAATTAAAGTTGACGATTATACTGATTTAGGTACTTGGGAAGAAATAAGGCGATTATTAGCCAATCATGAGTAAGAAAATTGTAACAGATTGTGATGGTGTATTGTTAGACTGGTGTTATGCTTATGACATTTGGATGAGCGAACAAGGATATCAAAGACAACCAGACACAGATCACAGTTTTAATCAAACAGTACGTTATGGTATTAGTGAAGAAGATATGATTGATACTGTAAAAAGTTTTAATGAATCAGCATCAGTAGGTTATTTGCCTGCCTTTAAAGATAGTGTAGAATATGTTACACGACTTGCTGAAGAAGGTTGGCGGTTTGATGTTGTTAGCAGTTTACATATTGACAAGTATGCTCAAACTTTAAGAAAAAAGAATTTAACACACTTGTTTGGAGATGTGTTTGACAAGATTGATGCCAGTTTAAGTTTTACAGGAGGCAAAGGAGACTACCTTGCTGAACATTATGGTGATACAGGATACTGGTGGATTGAAGATAGCGTAAGTCATGCTGTTAGTGGACAAGACGCTGGCCTTAAGAGCGTGGTAATGGATTGGCCTTATAACCAACGTTGGGAAGGTCTAAGAGTAAAAAATTGGAAAGAGTTATACGGAGTAATAAATGACACCACACATTGAAGCACAAAAAGGAGATTATGCTCCTACAGTTTTAATGCCAGGCGATCCTCTTAGGGCTAAATGGATTGCTGAAACATTTTTAACAGATTATAAGCAAGTAAACGGTGTAAGAAACTGTTTAGGATACACTGGATATTATAACGATTCAAGAGTTAGTGTCCAAGCTAGTGGCATGGGACAACCTAGTTTAGGAATATATGCCCATGAACTTTATAACTTTTATGATGTAAAAAATATTATAAGAGTTGGTAGTTGTGGAGGATTAGCAAAAAACGTTAAGTTAGGAGACATTGTTGTTGCTATGACAGCCTCCACTGATAGTGATATGTCTAGTAAAATATTATCTAGTTTATATACTGATGTAAAATTTTGCCCTTGTGCCGATTATGAATTATTAAAAGATTTTGTTAGCAACATACCCAAGACGGCAAAGTATCATGTAGGTAGTATTGTTAGCACAGATTATTTTTACCAACCAGAAGAAGATTGGTGGAAACCTTTAGCAGATGTAGGTATACTTGCTGTTGAAATGGAAGCTCACTTACTATACACTTTAGCTATGAGATTTGGCAAAAAAGCATTAGCAGTTAGTACGGTAAGCGACCATCTAGATGGCGGTGACTCTATGTCTGCTAAAGAAAGGCAAAGTAGTTTTAACGATATGGTTAAAACAGTTTTAGAAACAGTATGTTAGCCTTTGGTTGTAGCATAGTAGCTGGAGAAGAGCTAGAAGGTAAACAAACAATACCTAAACTGTTTGCTGAACATATTGGCGAACCATTAATCAATCACGGACTTATGGGTGCTGGTAATGATGAAATTTTACTTGAAGCATTTGATAAAGTAGAACCAGGACATACTGTACTAGTAGGTATCACTGATGTAGCAAGAGTCTTTTGGCCACACGTAGCAGTCGAAGATAAGATGCAGACGTTTAGTATAAATGAAAAAAGTAAACTTCATAAGTTAAAAGAAAGTCTTGACCTTTGGTTTAAATGGTGCTATAATGAAGGTACATTAGAACAATATTATATTAAACGTTTTAAGCAGTTTGAAAAATATTGTCAAGTGTTAGGCAACAAAATATATTTCTTTTCAGGCATTACTCCTCCTACTAGCCAATTTCAAAAACATCATGGCACTAACTGGCATACATCTTCAGCATTGATAGATTACGCCGACCAGTATGGTAGAGAGCCCAAAGGCCATCCAAATGAAATATGCCATATTAAATATTTTGAAAGTATGAAAGAAGAGTTTAAATTATAATGAAAGCAAAATTAGTATCGTACTCAGTACCAACAGAAGAATTTAAAAATCTTGGATTAGATAATGTACAAGACTTGGTAGCCTATTGTGCCAAAGTAAGCAATCCATCAAATCAAATTAACAAAGAAACAAGTGAACGTTTGATTAAGTATTTAATACAACATCAACATTGGTCACCACTCGAAATGGTTAGTGCTTGTTTAGAAATAGAAACAACAAGAGATATTGCTCACCAAATAGTAAGACATAGAAGTTTTAGTTTCCAAGAGTTTAGTCAACGCTATGCTGATCCTACTACAATGGAAGATTGGTATGAATTAAGAGAAGCACGTTTACAAGATACTAAAAATAGACAAAACAGTATTGAAACTGAAGATGTACACTTAACTATGGAATGGTTTAAGAAACAATCAGCAGTACAACAGGCATCAGAAGATGCTTATAATTGGGCGATTACAAACGGTATTGCTAAAGAACAAGCCCGTGTAGTATTACCAGAAGGAATGACTAAAACAAGATTATATATGAATGGTACATTACGAAGCTGGGTACATTATATTGAATTAAGAGGAGCCAACGGAACACAAAAAGAGCATATGGAAATAGCTCACGCTTGTGCTGATGTTATTAGTAAAATATTTCCTCTTATGAATAATTTAGGAGATGAGAATGAAAGCAGGTAAGATATGGGGACAAACAGAACTCATTCATGCTAATGGAGTTCTTGAGTTTCATAGAATAGAATTTAAAGCAGGTTATAAATGTAGTGAACACGAGCATGAATTTAAATGGAACGGATTCTTTGTAGAATCAGGTAAGATGATAGTTCGTGTATGGCAAAGTGAAGACCAACAAGGATTAGTAGACGAAACTATTCTTAAAGCAGGAGATTTTACACAGGTTAAGCCAGGAATGGTACATCAATTTGAAGGTGTAGAAGATGGTGTAGCTTTTGAACTATATTGGGCTGAATTTAATCACAGTGATATTAAAAGACGTACGGTGGGCTCTAAATTAAAATGATAAATGTAGCTTGTGTTTGGATACCACCAAAATACAGTATGTCTTATGTAGATAAACTTTACAATAGTGTAAAAAGAAACCTAACACAGAATTTTAATTTTTATTGTTTAACAACACACCCACAAGACGTTAATAATCCTAATGTAATACCTATTAGTATACCTATTGATGAACAATTAGAAAAAGGTAAAAACAAATGGTGGTATAAGGCTCATTTATTCAAAGAACATAATTGGGAAGGACAAATCTTATATTTAGATTTAGACACAGTCGTTGTTAACAATTTAGATAAGTTTTTTAACCATAGACCTACCGAATTCAATATATGCCAAGATTTTAATCGACACGGAATGCCTAAATACTATGTAAGTAATAGTAGTGTAATGAAGTTTCAAGCAAACAATTATACTAAATTTTATCAAGACTTTATTGAAAATAAGACTAATATTGTTAACAAATTTAAGGGAGATCAAGATTGGTTAACTAGAATCTTAGAAGATAATAAATCATGGTGGCCTAAAGAATGGGCTATGAGTTATAAATGGGAAGTCCTCAACGGAGGATTAAAACATATGGGCACAAAAGAATATCTTTCTAATGAAACAATAGTAAATCCTGAAACAAGTATTTTAGTATTTCATGGCAACCCAAATCCTGGTGATATTGCCGACGATCCAATTATAAAAGAACACTGGTTATGATAACAAAGAAAAAATGTAGACACGGTAATTTTACTTTTTTTGATAATGATATTATCATTGGAAAAAGTATGGCAGTATATGGCGAGTACTGTGAATGGGAGATTATGTGTTTAGATCATATTATTGAATCCGATTGGCATATAGCTGATATAGGTGCTAACATAGGAACACATACTATACCATTTACTAGATTTGCTCACAAAGGTCATGTACATTGTTTTGAGCCTAACGAAACAACTAGAAATTTATTAGAAAGAAACTTATTAGATAACAAAGTTACTAATGCTACTGTTTTCCCTTATGCTTTAAGTAGAAGTGCTGGAGAAAAATATTTGAGTAATTATAATCCACAAAAGCCAGGAAATTACGGTGAATCAAGTTTAAATTCTAGTAGCGAATATATGTCTTTAGTTCCTACTATGAGATTAGATCAAATACAGTTTGAAAGATTAGATTTAATTAAGTGTGATGTAGAAGGCGAAGAACTTGAAGTATTTAAAGGAGCCAAACATACACTAGCAAAACACTTGCCTTCTTGTTTTGTAGAATGTAATACAGAAACTCATTTAGCACCTCTATGGGATAGATTTACAAAACTAGGATATCATAAATTTTATTGGTGCCCTGTTAGAAATTATAACCCAGACAATTACAATAATTACGAAAAGAATATATTTGGTACTAGTGGTGTTATTAACATACTAATTCTATCGCCTAAATTAAAAGTAAAATTTGATTACTTAGAACCAGTTACAGACAGAGAAGATACTTATAAGAAAATGTATGATAGAGTATCAACAGATCAAATCAACAAAAATAAATTAATTTAACTTTTCCAGTCTGACCCTGTCCAACCGTCTTCGTTGTCTACTGGAATACTACCAGTAATAAAAGTTTGATTAGGTAGTTTACTTTTTAACGTGTCATATGTTGATAGGCATAAATTATGTCTTGCTTTTATATCGTAAAGTTTATTTTTATCACTAGCTGTAATAGAACCAATTGTAGCAGTATCAAAAATGTTACTCATCCAAAATAGTGTTGGCTTGTTTTCTAAAGAATTAAAGAGTATATCTTGCCCCATAGTGTCAGTAACTAAATTTAATGAAACCCATGAGATATTTCCCATAAGTTCGGCGTGTTGAAGTTGAGTCATTGTTTTAGTAATATTATCAACTCCTCCCCATTTATCACATTCTTCTTTCCACATTCTATCCCATTCCCTAGGACCAGCGCCTGGTCTACAACCTTCTGTACATTGTCCTGTTTGTACTAGAATACTTTTAGCAACTGAATGTTCTAATGCCCATTCATGTAACGGAGTATGACCGTCCCAATCTATTATCATTTCTTTAGCAAAAGAAATAGGCAAACTACTAACATCATAAAGTACTAGTCTTTTGTCCCAAGTCCAATTTAACTGATATAGTAACCAAGCAAATTTTAAACCACTAGGTAATAGTACAAACTGATCAAAATCTCCTTTTGACTTAGCTTTTTTAATTTCTGATTCTCTATACTTTTCTGTATTAAACAAATGATGTACTAAAGTATAACCGCCTAAGCTCATAGTAAGTTTATTTCTTGTATAGTCGTCGGTTTGCCATTCGTTAGTAACACTTAATACTTCGTTCCATTCTTTATTATCGAGAACAACTTCGTCGTTAGTATAATCAGTATAGTAGCTTGTAATAGTGCCACATGGACTTTTTACTTTTATTGCTTTTTTTAGATGTTGTTCTTTTAGTAAAAGCATTAACAAATCTTCACTAATGTTTTTGTTATTACCTGTAATATGAAAGTAGCCTTTAGTTTGACATTCATTAATAGTCTTGTATATACGATCACCTAAGGCATAAGAAGATATTTTAGAAAAGAAGTTTGTATTATCGCTAAGATCTTGTTCTAAAACAATAGAATACTCATATCTCATTATATCAAAATAATCGTTATATAACATCTAAACTTTTAACCATTTCTATAACGCTGTTTTTGTACTGAGGGAATCTTCCAAATACAACATCATCTTTGTTTAATCTTTTCTTAAATGTTTCGTACCAAACTAATTCGTTATCTTTACTTCCTGCTGACCACATACGACTAGCATAGCTAGTAAAAATATTACTAATAAACCAATAAGATCTACCTTTAGTGTAAGTAGATAGTTTTTTAGCTAAGAAGTTATCTGAGATAACATTCATATTAACATATGAAATTTTTCCTAAAGCAGATGATTTTTGAAAATTATGGAAAAATTCTTTAAACAACTCCCAACCAACTTCAGGATCGTCGCTATGTTTTAAAGAAGCCCATCGTATCATTTCTTGTTCCCACAAATCTGTTAAGTGATTTCTGGTTGCTTCTATGTCGTTGCCTTCAATCCAACCAGAGTAAATGAATATTTCTTTAGCTAAAGGATTTTCTAAAATAAAATCAGTAAATGATTGATCCCAAGGAGACCATTTTTCTACTATGTTTCTTAAGTGTAATAGATTTGTACTACTAATGTCAAACAATGTTAAGTATTCTTCTTCTGGGTTCCATTTGTTTGCTGTTAATTGCCACGCCCACAGCCAACCTGAAGCAACCATAACATAATGATCAAACTTTTTGTTTTTTAGTTTATTAAAAGGATTGTAGTATTTTTCTGTATTAAAGGCAAACAAATTGTTAACCCATGGACTAACTTCTTCTTGAATTCTAAACGTTACTAGGTCTTTACAAAAGGGTCTATCTTGTGATGAAAGTTCTTCTAATGTTTTATCGGTAACACAATCTTCTAATAATTGGCCTAGTTTTAATAAATGAACGTTTCCTGTACTAATAGCTTTTTCTTCTTGTTTATTTTTAATCAACATTTCAATAAACATTGTTTCGCTAAACTCAGCATCATTTTCTACGATAATAGCATAGTTACTTTTAAATGCTAGTGCTTCTTCTAAGGTTTCAACTGTTGTAATATTATTAAGAACATTAGAAACAATTAAGCTATAAAAAGATGTTTGTTCGTTGGGATTTACTAATATTAAGTCTACAGCAGATTCTAATATCCTTTGAGCATTAGGATAATCGTTGCCTTCTATTTTAAACTTATCAAAATCTTTGTTAGACTCAGAACTCAACTTCACCGTCCTCTATATAATCATTCATATTTTCAATTAACCAATTGTGATTTTTCATATCTTCATCTGACTCGTAATAAACAAACTGTCTAAATGGATTAATTCTTTCATCAAACATATGAACTTCATATCCTTGTAATAAAAATTTACTAATCCAATTCCATCCATAGAAAAGTTTACTATCTGGTTGTCTAGTTATCTCGCCAGCAGATTTTAAAATGCCATCGATATTAGTTACTTTTGGAAATACTTGATCACTTTCGGCGGTATCTCGTCTGTTACCAAAAAATAGTCTTCCTGCTTTTTGAAAATGTTCTAAGTTTACAACTAATACATATGGCATAATCCCCCACCATCTATCTCCAGTGTCGTCACTTTTATGTACATAATGACACAGTACACTACAGTTAGGATTTTTTTCCATGTAGTTCATAGCTCTAATTGTAAACTCTCGTGCTATTACACTACCTGGTGTTTGTATAATAGCAAATTTAGAATCTGATTTATGTAGAGATTTCATTACACCTAATTCTACTACAGGTCCAGTATATTCAAAAGCAAACATATCTTTTAGCTCTTCATGGTTTGCTGTAGTAAGTGTAGATGCTAAAGTTCCAGCATTTTCTAGTGTATCTACTTTTTCATCTAAGAATTTTTTATAATCCCAATGTATTAGTGATACTTGATTTTTTATAAAACTCCAACTAATCATTTACGTCCTCTGTTTAAATTTACCCCACCATTGACGTCTAAAACTATTAGCAGTAATGTCTGCCCAATATTGTTCGTCTGGTGTTCCACTAGCAATCATATGATACCTTGTTTCGTTACTCATATTAACAACAGTATGATAGTGATTATTACCAAACAACCACATACATCCATCTGTTACAGGAATATTACCCCATTGACCCATATGGAAGTAACACTTGTCGGGATTTGTTAAACTAATATTAACAACACCTAAATCAAATGTAGGATCCTCTCCATCTGGTACATCATTATGCCAGCGAATAACTCCGCCAGGACGTAGTATCATAAATCTAATTCTGTTATATCTTTTATAGTGGAAATCATTTTTAAAGAAGTTTGTTGTAACAGGACATTCATCTGCTATCTCTGTCCACTTTAATGCTCCGGCGGCTCTTGCTTCATTGTAATTAGCATAACCATATTCTTCGGGTGGTAACGTGGAATCAGAACTTAAACCATAAAGTGCTACAGCAGACCAACCTTGGTTACTACCGTCATTGTATGTTGGTATTAATCCTTTTTCATCTAGTACTTTTGCTTCTTCGGCCATTTCTTCATAAGGCCATGTAGGAAAGTCTAACATAAGCCAAGGTAAGCCAAATCCAAAATGTTCTTTCTTTGGGTGACTGTTATCTCTTATCCAATCGTATGTATCTTGGTTATTTAAGGGGTCAATGCCAAAGTCTCCTGGCATGGGAATTTGCTTTCCGTTTATATCCATGTGGTGATTTCCTTTACAATATTTATCTGGGTATATAATGGGTGAGTGTATTATTGGCTTGACACAACTTACAGTTTGTGTTACAATAACAAAGTTATTTATAAGGAGATACAAATTGACCACATTATTAGCTGTAGCATTACAGGATGAATACCCAAACACTAATATACCTACTGGGTTTGATATAGTATATACTGGCGTTGGAAAAATTAATGCCACATACGAGCTAACTAAAAAACTTATGCTGAGTGATGACGAAATGCCAAAACAAGTAATTAACTTTGGAACAGCAGGATCAGTAAATGGAAAGCATACAGGACTAGTAGAAGTAGACATTATTTTACAACGTGATATGATAGCTGAGCCACTAGAACCACGTGGCATTACACCATATCAAGAAGCCAGCGGAGTAGATCATGCTATTGTATTACATTCAAATACTAACATAACTTTAGGCACAGGAGATAACTTTGTAAGTGAAGATGACCCGTGGTTCGAGTATGCTAATGTAGATCTAGTAGATATGGAAGCCTATGCTTTAGCCGTTGTATGTGCTAAAATGGGTGTAAAATTTCGTTGTTTTAAATATATTTCGGATAGTGCTAACAAAGAAGCCAAAAACGATTGGGAATCATCACTCAAAATAGCCAAAAATGACTTCCAAAAATTGCTTGAGGAGGAAAATAATTTAAAAACCTAATAAAATCAATGGTTTATAAGCAAAAAAAATATGCTAAAATGGTTGACAGCAAACCTAAAGATGCTATAATAGTATATGTAAGTTAGAAAAACAATAGACAATGAAAAAGGAGTAACTATATGTCATATGTTAATATCAAGAAAGGTTCTTACAGAAACAAACCTGTTGAGAACATCATTTTTCCACTCATTAAGAACATGACTTCAGGTAAGAAGGGTATGTTCCTTACTGTTGATGGTTCAAAAGTATTTGGTCCTGATTTTAATAAAATTAGGGTTACAGTTAAGCCAAGTGGTTTTGAGTTTATCGAAGATGAGCAGGATTATTTTAAACAATGTGATTCTTTAGGACACGGCGATACAGATGATGGATCACCTAGTTCACAAGAAGATGATGAGAAACGAATTAAAGAAATTGATGAACGTTTCGAAATTTTAAATGAAATGTCAGCAAGTCTTAAAAATGGCGACATTCGTGCTTTGATTGTTACAGGCCCTCCGGGGGTTGGTAAATCATATGGTGTTGAACAAACACTAGACGATCACAGCCTATTTGATGACTTGGCTAGTAGCAAAAGAAAGTATGAAGTAGTTAAAGGTGCTATGACGGCCTTAGGACTTTATGCTAAACTTTATGAGTATAGTGATCCAGGTAACGTAGTTGTATTTGATGACTGTGACTCTGTATTACTAGATGACTTGGCTTTAAACATTTTAAAGGCCGCTTTAGATAGTGGTAAGAAACGTAAACTAATGTGGAGTGCCGATAGTGCTAAACTAAGAGCAGAAGGTATCCCAAATGAGTTTGAATTTAAAGGTTCAGCTTGTTTTATTACAAACATTAAGTTTGAAAATGTTAAGTCTAAGAAACTACAAGATCACCTAGAGGCACTTATGTCAAGATGTCACTATTTAGATCTTACTCTTGATACAATGAGAGACAAGTATCTTAGAATTAAACAAATTGCTGACAAAGGTGATTTGTTTGAAGGATACGGTTTTAGCAAAGAAGACGAAGATGAGATTCTTAACTTTGTTTATGAGAACCGAAATAGACTTCGAGAGATGAGTTTAAGGACAGCTCTTAAAGTAGGTGACCTTAAAAAGATCTCTGAGAAGTGGCAGAGCCTAGCTGTATCGACCTGTATGAAACGGGTATAGTTGCTCCTTACTAGGCACACTTGGGGGAGTTCTTCCACAAAGGACTTCCCCTTTTTTAATAATAAAGGTTAGATTATGAGTTTGAAGTTACCATCAAATATAGAATACTGTATAGAGATAATGGCAGGGTTTACTGAGCCTCCTGTTGTACCTAAAGTAAAAGGTATTCGTATAGGTTCGTATATTAAACTAGCAAGATACGATGTTAACTTTGTTAATAATGTAAGTTCGTTTATTGCTAATAATCAAGGTATGACAAGCAGGCAACGTGAACTAGCAGTTAAATTAACAGACAAATACCGTAAGCAATTTAGACGTGTGGGAATTGATGTAACACAAATTGCTAAAGAACCAATTTTTAGTCAACCAGAAAGACAAGTAGACCGTACAAAAAAGATGACAATGGATGAAGATTTTATCTATTTGAAGTTTCCATATAATCAAGACTTGATTAAAGATGTAAATACTTTTTTACGTGATGAAAAATTATACCATAACGGAACCTCTAGATGGGTGCCAGAAGAAAAGCTATGGTACATTAATAATAACGAAAGTAATTTTGTTATATTATATAACTGGTCACATAATAACGGGTTTGAGAAATCTAAAGAAGTAGAACAATATTCAAAAGACATTAGAAAAATTTTAGATAATAAGTTAGATTATATTCCTTATGCTAGGGTTACACAGTCGACAGACTTATGTAATGACTCGTTTTTAACTCTAGTTAATGCTCCGCCTAGTTTACAGGAGTATTGGGATAAGAATGTAAGAGGACAATCAGTTTTAGGACAAATTAGAAGTTGTGGATTATTGGCAATAACACTTGACAATGAAGTTTTAACCAAGTATAATTTTAGTATAGTAGAAAAAGCAGTATTAGAAAATAATCATGTTAGTTTAAATTATGATTGTGGAACTATAATTTTTGCTTGTCTTAATTTAGGATATGAGAAAATAGCAGTAGGATTATCAAGTCATTCTCAGTCTAATGTTAAAGAAGTAGAAAAGATAGTAAGGCTTTATAAAGAAAAGTTTGGTTCTGCTAAAGGCTTATGTGTTAGTGGAAAGTCAAAAGCATTTGATGACATAGGAGATGATGTTATTGAAACACCAGATAAAGATACTAGAGTTTTAATAACTGATAGAATGAGTAGGTTACATAATACAGACTGGAATTTTAATTCAGAAGTAACTATAGGACAAGGTATGTTTAGTAAAAGAAATGTATGGATGTCTAATAAAGTTATAGAAGTAAAACCACAGCCAGATGAAGATACAGTAGATAGTGATGAATTATTTTAATGAGTAAATGTATATTACATATTAAAGATGAGGTAAACGTTAAGTTTGAAGGCTTAGATTTAAATGCCCGTAAAAAGCTAACTAACAAATTTAAATTTGAAGTTCCTTATGCTAGATATTTGCCAGCAGTAAGATTAGGCAGATGGGATGGCAAGATAGGATTTTTTCAGCTAGGCGGATCTTCGTTTACAAATTTGTTACCTGATATTATTCCTATATTAGATGAACTTAATTATGACATTGAATTAAACGATCAAAGAGAATATAGAACTAACTTTGATTTTGAACAAGTTACAGAAGAATCTTACAGTCATCTCACATGGCCAGAAAGGCACCCTATAGCAGGTGAGCCTATTGTATTAAGAGATTATCAAGTAGATACAATCAATAAGTTTTTAGAGAATCCACAAAGTATACAAGAAATAGCCACAGGTGCTGGTAAGACTTTAATAACAGCCGTATTAAGTAATAAGGTAGAACCATATGGCAGAAGTATTGTAATTGTTCCTAACAAATCACTAGTAACACAAACAGAAGAAGATTATATTAATATGGGCCTCGATGTTGGTGTGTTCTTTGGTGATAGAAAAGAATTTGGTAAAACACATACTATTTGTACATGGCAAAGTTTAAATATATTACTAAAGAAAACTAAAAACAGTGAAGCATTAATAACCATTGATGAGTTTTTAGAAGGTGTAGTATGTGTTATGGTAGACGAAGTACATATGGCAAAAGCAGATGTACTAAAACAATTACTAACAGGTGTTATGGCCCAAGTTCCTATTAGATGGGGACTAACAGGAACAATACCAAAAGAAAACTTTGAATGGATGAGTCTTTTGGTTAGTTTGGGAGATGTGACACAAAGAATACAAGCTAGTGAATTACAAGATAAAGGAGTACTAGCTAACTGTAATGTTAATGTTGTACAATTACAAGACTTTGGCGATTATGGTGGATATCAACAAGAACTAAAATATCTATTAACAAATGCTAAACGTTTAGATTATATGGCAAGGCTGTTTTCAAAAATATCTGAATCAGGTAATACTTTAATACTTGTTGATAGAATTAGTGCTGGTAATGAATTAGTAGAACGGTTAGGTGACAAAGCAGTATTCATTTCAGGAGTTACAAAAGGTGAAGATAGAAAAACAGAATACGACGAAGTTGCAGAAGTGGATGGAAAAATCATCGTGGCTACATATGGTGTGGCCGCTGTTGGCATTAACATTCCACGTATTTTTAATTTGGTACTTCTTGAGCCAGGCAAGTCTTTTGTTAGAGTTATACAGTCGATAGGACGTGGTATTCGTAAAGCAGAGGATAAAGATTTTGTACAAGTGTGGGACATAACGTCTACTTGTAAGTTTGCCAAAAGGCACCTAACCAAACGTAAAGCATTTTACAGAGAAGCTAATTACCCATTTCAAGTAGAAAAAGTTGACTGGGACAAATAAAGATGTTATACTACATCAATAATAAAGGATAAAAAATGAGTCAAATATTAACATTAGATAATAAATGTTTTCCGATGACAGAAGTACCTGACCAAGTAGAAGATATGAGGTTTGGTGTATTAGATAATTCAAATCCACAAGATCCAGATTATTTCTTTATACCACTTATATTTTTAGAAAGTTTTAATAGTCCGGCACTAGTATTAAAGATTGGAGATCACCAAATTAAGATGCCATTAGATTGGTGTATGCTTATTGGTGAAGAAGATCACGGAGACCTAGAAGTTTTAAGTTTAACAAGTATTAATGACAGAGGCTTCAAGGCGTTTGTGTTTAACCAGTTAACTGATTTCAAACCAGATTTTTATGACGTTGAAATAGTAGACGTGTATCAAGAAGTAAGATGGTTCTTTCCAAAGCTAAAAGCAGGACAGCTTCTTGCTGTTCCGTTACATGATGGACCTAAACCAAAGTGTGCTTTCTTTGTTAAAGAAGTAACAAGAAACAATGAAATTGTAGATGTAGGAAAAGTATGGGGATGAGTTTACCACTAAACAAGGTGTTACCTGCTATCGATAAAAAAGATAGAAAGTTCTGGGATAGATTAACAGAAGAAGAGAAGAAAGCATTTAGTCCTTTCTTATACAACAGGTATGCTAGTAGTGTTAAAGGTGAAAACTTATTACAACAATGGTATCTTAGAGCTACAAACGAACGTACTAACAAGAATTTTTTTGATATAAGTAGTAGTAAACATCCTAAATTACATTGGTTGCTATTAACTACAATTAGTCCACAGATGGGTACACAGTATCACGAATGGATACCTCATAAGAAAAAAACAAAATCTAGTAAAAGTGGATTCGATAAAACTATTAGAAAACTGTATCCTAATATGAAAGAGGATGAAGTTCAACTGTTAGCTTCTATTGTAACTAAGAAAGAACTAAAGGAACAGTTAATTTTACTTGGCTGGGACGATAAAGATATAAAGGCTGAGTTAAAGTGAATGGACAGATGGTTGAAATTGTGAAAGACGTTATTAACAATTACAAATCTTCAAAATCATACAAATGTAAATATTGTGAAAGAAGCTTTGTAAAAGAGTCAACATTATTAGCTCATATGTGTGAGCCTAAAAGACGTTGGGAACAAAAAAATGAAAAACACATTCAATTAGGCTTACAGGCATACTTGTATTTCTTTAAACAAACACAATCAAATTCTACAAACAAAGGTTACAAAGACTTTATAGGAAGCAATTATTATAATGCTTTTTGTAAGTTTGGTAAGTTTATGATTGATTATAAAGTCATAAACACACAAAAATATATTGAGTATGTAATTAACAGTAAGTTTAAATTAGATCATTGGTGTAAAGAACAGTATTACTTAGATTGGTTAGGCGGTTACTTAAAAACAGAGCATTGGGAAGATGCTTTAACTAGAAGTTTAAACACAATGGAATCTTGGGCAGACACAGCCGGAGTAGATATTAAAAGTTATTTTATAGCTAACAATAAAAATAAAATAGTTCAAGATATTATTAATGGACGTATAAGTCCATGGGTAATTTTTAGTACAGAAACAGGCAAAGAGTGTTTAGGAAAACTTAATGAAGAACAAGTACAATTAGTTTACCCATATATAGATCCTGACTACTGGAGACAGCATCTTATTAAATTTAACAAAGAATCTAAAATTGTAAAAGATACTTTAAAGGAAGTAGGATTTTAATGGAACACGTGGTTAATTATTTTAAAGAAAGTTATAGATTAAGCCCGTTTGCTTTTTATTGTGAGGTTGGTGAAGCAATAGTATTAATAATAGGTAGTGCTGTTTTAAGTTTTACAATTTTAAATCCAGCAACACATATATTTGTTCCGCTTTACTTAATAGGCAGTATACTAGGACTGATAAGTACTTACATAAGAAAGTCTAGTGCTATTGTCCTTATTAGTTGGTTTGTAGCAATGAACTTTTGGGCTTTCTTACAGTTATTCATCATATGATTAAATTACCTGATATAGACATAGACTTTGCTAATAGAGAAACTATATTAAGCAAGTTAAAACATATACCTGCTACTTTAGACACTGGTAAGAAACACAACACAGGTGCTTATTTTGTAGACATTCCTGTAGATCCTATGACTGGACAAGCAAGTATTGATCATGAAGTAGCAGAAGAAAGAGGATATTTTAAAGTAGACTTTTTAAATGTAAGTGTATACCAAGGTATTAAAGATGAAGATCATATTAATCGTTTACTAGAAAAGACACCAAACTGGAAACGATTATGGTTAGACGAAGAATTTTGTAGTAAGGTAATTCATGTAAATGGTCATTATGATCTAATGACACAAATGAAACCTGACAGCATTGTAAGAATGGCAATGTTCTTAGCAGTTATGAGACCAGGCAAAGCAAACCTAAGGCAACATAACTGGAAAGACATAGCAGAAAAAGTCTGGATTAAACCAGAAGATGGAAGTTACTATTTTAAAAAAGCACACGCCGTAGCCTATGCCCATTTAGTAGCAATCCATGTAAACTTATTAGAAGAACAAGAAAAGGAGACAACATGAACTTTATAATTTGGCACTTATTAGCAATAGTATCAGTAATGGCAATATCATTTATTGCTGGCTTTTGGTATGCTAATAATACTTGGATTAGGTTTAAAAGAACAACTAATGTTCTTAAGCCGATGACATCATCTAAATACATGAAAGAATAAATGACATATCTGGTAGACGATAAATGTGTTTTATGTAAACACAAGGATTGTGTAGAAGTTTGCCCTGTGGATTGTTTCTACGAAGGCGAAAACACTTTAGTAATTAATCCTGATGAATGTATTGACTGTGGAGTATGTGAACCTGAATGCCCAGTAGAGGCAATTTGGGCAGATACTGATTCTAGCAAGGATCCAGCTGAGTTGGCTTATTGGTTACAGTATAATAATGCTGAATTCATTGAAAAGAATAACTGGCCAGTTATTACAGACAATGATGATCCAATGCCAGAACATGAAAAGTACCATCCAGATAATTTCCCAGAAGGTAAAAAACATCTCTTTAGTGAAAAGGCAATGCCCCCAGGCGGCAGTGATTAATGAATTGGTTTCAAGATCATCAACGTGTATTAGTATATCATCCTGGACAAGGTGGCGAATATATTTGCTGTAAATTAAACGGTGAAAAGCCTCCTAAAGAAAATACTACTAATAGATTTAGAACTATTAACAGTTTTCCTGGACAAGATTACTTGTATGATCAGGCACTACGTTCTGAATCTGTTTATTGGGAATGGTCAGAAGAGTGTAGACTAACTTTTAATTCAGAACAACATTTAAAAAACGAAATACAAAATTCAAATCCTAAATTTAAATTTATGGGAGGTAATCCTGACAGAGATTTTCCTAGACTAGGAAGACGTAATCATGCTGAAAAGTCTGATTGGTTTCCTACTCATTGGTGTTATGGATTGTTTAGGGAACCTGTTTTTAAGTGGCTCGATTGTGATAACGAGGAATGGTTACATCATTGGGCTGTTTGTATTCAAATGAAAGGTGATAAATCTAGTATTGTTAGAACAAGTGATACTATAACAACTCTTAATAGGTATAGAAATTACTACAATAGCAAGTATCCTAATTCTAGAATAAGTGTAGACGATCCTAAATTTAGAGAGGAAACAGGATACATGGATTGGGCTAAAAGAAATACAGAATTATTAGACGAAAATGTTAAACCTATACAATCAGATGATTTACTTAGGTTTAAGAATTTGCCTTCTTAACTAACTGGATACTTCTTTTCTTTACTCTTTTTTCGCTGATATTTTTTAATGAAATTTGAGGCCCAGCGAGAACCTCACAGTCTTTGGCTATGAATGTGCTAAGGCATATTTTAAAATAAACAAAATCTTTCTTTAAAAATATGTTAATAGGTATTAGTCTATTAGACTCATTCCACCAAACATCTCCTAGATCTAAGAACAATTTCTTTTCGTCTAGGGTTTTAAGTCGCTCAATGTCGTATATGCTTAAACAATGCTTATCATAGTTTTGTATGATACCAACATATTCATTACCAGCATAGGTTACATGGCTAAGAAATGGGAATTTCTTCTGTAACTTTTCAAATTTATTCACGTCCGCTCCATAAATACAGTATAATAAAGGTAATTTTATAATGCTAAAAACTACAACCTATTTAGTAGAACAAAACCACTCAGTAGTATATACCACTATTGGGTCCACACCGAACAGGAATATGACTATGTATGCTCGTAATTTAAAAGTTTACAAGGGTGTTAACAACCCACTTGTAATAGAAATGAAAAACAACGATCAAAAACCTGTAGATATTACTGGTAAAACATTTGTCTTTAATATCCTAGATCAGGAAAATCGTAAAACACTTATTAGTAGAACAGGTACAATTACTAATGCTTCAAAAGGCAAGGTAAAATTTGATATATCTGAGAGCGATTTGTTAAAAGTCGATGGACAGTTTTTAAACTATAGTATTTTAGACAATACTAGTGGCGATAGAGGCGTGATTTTTGTAGATGATCATTATGGTGCTATGGGTAACATAGAAGTAATTGACGGACCATATACAGAGTTTAGAACTTCACAGGAAATTACATTGCCTGATAACAATGCTGTTTCAGTTGAAGCTTCGCCTAGTTTAAATCAGAATTCTGCTTTACATACAGCTCAAGTATATTTTACAAATTTTACAGGTTCTTTAAAAATTGAAGGTAGTATGGCCGCTATAAGCGAATTAGACACAGATGAATGGTTTGAAATCACTACAAAAAACTATTCAAACCAATCAGATAACGTTTATATTAATTTTAATGGTGTTTACAGCCACGTTAGATTTTCTAGAACACTAACTTCAGGTACAATAGACAAGATATTGTATCGTTTGTAAAAAAATCACTATATGTAGTGTATTTTTATCCTATTTTTCTGGTTGACTTTATCTCCAAAGATGCTATAATGTAAGTATAGTTAAAAAGGAGCAAAAATATGTCAGCACTAACTAAACATCTAGAAGCAATTAATATTAAAGCTCAAGCATGGGTTGACGAAGATCCTAAAAACCGTTTTTCGGGTATGGTTGTAACTGACCCTAACCATTGGGCAGAGTACGGCATTTATACCCCTTCACAATATGATCGTTATGTTGACGAAAATACTCTTTACGAATTGGCATCTACGGCATATTCTAAAAGTTATGCTAGAAGCATAGATACAGCATCTATGTCTAATGATGAACTTCAAAAGGCTATTAACGAATATAGCATTCAAGCTGAAGCTACAATGAAGCAAGAAGCTGAAGAAGAAGCTATTAGAGTAAAAGACTTTGAAGGGCAGATTTTAAACACAATTAAATCTGGTGCTGGAACTCGTAAAAGAGCAATTAAATGGATTTTACAAAGTCAAGATTTAGATAAAGAAAAAGATAAAGGTTATATTTGTTATAGCCTTGGTCTTCCTTACTCATTTGAGAAGGAGTTTACAGAGGTATTAAGCTAATATGTCTTTTGTGGGCTTTTTATTATTGTGTTTAGTATTAATGTATGCTAGTAAAAACTTTCCTGGGGCTATAGGAAATTTATTTAAAGGCGTTATGATTATATTTGGAGTATTGTTTATTGCCATATTGTTATTAATGATATTGGCATATTGATAATTATTAGTTTGTAAAGAGGAATATTTTGAAAATTTTTAAAGACAAAACAGACGACTTTTTTAGATGGGTTAAAGGTACAGAACTAGTTGAACTAGACGACATTGATGTATCTGAAGATCCAGTAAGGCCTGAGCTTACTTTAGGTTTTAGAATTCTTCATGGAAGAAAGATCTTTGGTTTAAAATATCAAGATGAAATTGAGGCTATTATTTGTGTAGCATTTTGTCCTGAAATACCATATACAGTTAGAGAAATGGACTATATGAGTAGAACAGAAGATGGCACTATTGCTATTGCTTATACTGTATGGTCTCGTAAAAAAGGTGCTGGTAAAGAGATTGTAAAAAAATTAGGAGAATGGTGTAATAAAAATCATTGTTCTAGACTAGTAACGTTATCACCATTAACAACTATGGCAACACACTTTCATATTAAGAATGGGGCCAAACAAGTTCATATTAACGACATAACTCAAAACTTTGAATATAAGTTAAATTAAATTATTTGTTTATTTTTAGCAGTATTCTTAACGTAGTTTGCCATTCCGTGGTCTCTTAAACCATCAAACAATTCAAAGTTTTTAATGGCCGCCCAATGTCCTCTAGCCCAGTCTTTAAGTAATTGCCATTTAGATAAACCGTTTCTTAACTTACCATAATGATTAATGTACATCATATCCCCATGGTGTCTGAAACCCATAATCCATAAAGGTACTTTAGTAACTAGGTCGTTGTTATTACGCCATCTGTAGTGTTTAACATTAACACTTTCTACCCATTTTTTATTACCAACTCTAGGTGATCCAAACGTGTATAATTCTTTACATTTATTTTGTAATCTACTAGCGGCGATTGTTGCCATTGCTCCACCTAAACTGTGACCACAAATATATAATGGTTTTGTTGTGCTTAATTTGTCTTTTATGTCTTTCCAGACCTTATTAACTTCATCATAAAAGCCATCATGTACTCTACCTTTAGTTCTAGACTTGCTCTTCCATGCTTTTAGGTCAGCTTTGATATCATTAAACTCTTTTGGCTCTGTACCCCTAAATGCTAACACCTGCTCATCTTTGTTTGTTAATACTACTACTTGAGCACCGTCTTTGCTTATAAATTGTACTTTAGTATATCCGACCTTTTTTAGTTTAGCTGTTAATTTAGCGTCGAATTCTTCATACACTAATCCTGCCAAATTAGCGAAATGACTACTTCTATTCATAATGTTTACTCCTAATGATTACTTTTAATATACTATATTTAACGATTTTAGCGAAAAAACTGTAAACAAGATATTAATAGAACTGAAGAAAATTCAATAAATAACATTACAGGGAGACTCTAATGAAAAGAAAAACAAGATCATTACTAGAAGAATTAGATTCTATATCGTACGATAGGGATCGAAAACACGTGGTAGAAAGTAGAGCAACTCACCTAATCCAATCATCAATTAACTTAATCAATATGATAAAAGAAAATTTTAGCGAAGAAACAGCAGTAGACTTAGAAAAAAGATTTTTAGCGGCTATTAGAAAGCAAGAGCCAGTCAAATTCACTAGAGGAATTAGGAAATTAAAGCATGAAGATTAATGAAGTTGATAACGTAAAAAAGTACAGTAAAGGTAGTTATAAGTTATCAGGTGGCATAACCGGTAAGGGCGGCCAAATAGGCGAAGTTATTGATATGACAGTACGTCATTATAAGGCGTGGAGAAATATTGTAGCAAAGCATCAAGATCATGCTAAATCAAATCCAGCTGGGTTATTAAAAGCCTGGCATGAAAAATTTTATGGTTCTAGTTCAGCTAGAGTATCATGGAAGAAAGCTACTAGCGAACTTGGTGTTAGTGATGACAAAAAAGGCGCCAATGCTATTCTAAGAACTGTAATAGGTATTATGTTAAAGCCTAAATCAGCTGTAGAAATGCAATCTTACATTGAACAAATACAAGATAAACTACCTAATGATATTTCTAAAGAAGTACAAGAAGATATGCCCACTCCTCAAGGAGATCCAGAACCAGCCGCGGCACAAAACCAAGGTTCAAACATAGCAAAAGGTACACTTAAAAAAGCATCTGACGGTGCTCCATATGAGTGGAAAGGTGCTCAATGGGTAAATTTAAAAACTGGTAGGATGGCAACTAAACAAATATCCGCAGAATTAGGAAAATAAAATGCTAATAACAGAAGTACTCAAACGCCGTACATGGCAAACATTATTAGAAGCAACAGATAAAAATTTACATTTAGAGCATTTAGAAGATTTAATTTTAAATAACGGATACGATGGTGCTATTTCATCTCTAAAATATATTGATGCTATCAGAGGTATGCTTTACACAGGAGGTAAGGCACAGAGTCAAGTAACAGTTAAATGGGACGGTGCTCCGGCAGTATTTGCTGGCACAGATCCAGTAGATGGAAAGTTCTTTGTAGGAACTAAAGCAGTATTTGGTAAGACTGAACAAAAAGCGGCCAAATCTAATGCTGACATAGACAAATGGTATCCTGGAGAAGGATTAAATGCTAAACTTAAAATAGCATTATCAGAATTAAGTAAATTAGGAATTCAAAAAGTATTACAAGGTGATATGATGTTTACTGATGATTCAATAGAAGAATCAAATATTAATGGCGAAGCACATTTAACATTTACACCAAATACTATTACCTATGCTGTTCCAGTAGATAGCAGTATTGGTAAAACAATTAGACAAGCAAAAATTGGTGTTGTTTTTCATACAACATACTCAGGTGAAACGTTATCTGATATGAAAGCTGACTTTGGTGCTAGTGTAAACAATTTAAAGAAAATACCTAGTGTTTGGGTAGATGATGCTTATTATAAAGATGTTAGCGGTAAAGCAACATTAACAAAAGGTGAAAACCAAACAATAGTACAAGCATTAGGACAAAGTAAAAATACACTTGGTAAAGTAGATAAAGAAAGATTTAATTCATTTTTACAGCAACCTGATTTAGCTAAATGGGTTAAACCATTTATTAATAAAAAAATTACAGCAGGACAAAGTATAGGTGATCCTACAGCATTTGTTAAAGACTTTGTAGTATACTTTAAAGAAAGAATGGACAAAGAAATTGCTGGTTTAAAAAGTGGACCAGAAGGACCTGCGGCACAAAAAAGAATTGAACGTAATTTACAGTTAGAACAATTTGTAGATGATAACTTAAATAACTTGTTAGCAGTTATGGCCGTATATAAACAAGTTATACAACTTAAATTAAAACTGTTAAAGAAATTAGAATTAATAGAACAGAACGTAGGCACGTTCTTAAAAACAGACTCAGGATATAAAGTTACAAACCCAGAAGGTTTTGTAGCATTTGGTATTGAAGGTGGCGCTGTAAAACTTAATGATAGATTAGAATTTAATACAGCAAACTTTAATCAAGCAAAGAGCTGGAGCAAATAATGGCATTTGAATTTATAAAAGAAGAATTAGGCGAAGCTAGAATGTTTAAAGATCCTAAAAGGATTAATGTTAGCAGTCAAGCACGTTTAGGTGATACATTGTATTCTCATTTACTTGGATTACAAGTAATGAAATATGAAAACCCAGCCCAAGCTAAAGCCTATGCTAGAAGCACTATGAGGTTTGCAGGCTTTGATGGTGTACGAGCAGGAGCAACAGATTTACACAATTTGTTAGCAAGTGTTGACAAAGTGCCACAAGCTCAAGTAAAAAGATACTTAATGGACATTGTTAATGGCAGAAAAGATACCCAAGCAGATCGTAGAGCATTAATAATGATTCAAAGAGGCTTAGGTGTTAGAAGTGGTACTACAAATCAAATGAGACGTATTATTGCTGACTGGCCTAGAATGTTACCAAATGAGCGTAAAGTAGCGGCCACTAGACTAGGCTTTGCTTTAAATCACAATGCTAGAGGCAGTGACTTAACGCCTATGTATGTTAAAACAGTTAAAAAGGGTGGCTTGGGAATGGATCAAGCTAAAAGCCCATTATCTAAAAATCCACTTGTATGGGGAGCAGTAGCAGGAGCGGCCTTATACAAAGCTATACGAGATCCACGTTTAAAAGACCGTATAGGCGGTATTAAAAATTAATCTTAGTAGTTAAAAATCTCCAAAATTGTATAAATACTTGTATGTTCGCACTAGCGGATAAAAATTTAGGAGACTTAAAATGGCAGATTTAACAAGAGTACATGGCGCTTCAGGCGTTATGTTCGCAGGAAAAGATGTAGCTTTAACTAGCTTATCTAAAACTAACTTAACACAAGCAGAGCTTGATTCAGCTATCGCTTTCATCCAATTAACAGCGACTATCGTTGGTATTGGTGACGATACAGCAGGTGGATTTAACGCAGGTGCTTCAGACGTAGTTCACGTACTATCTGAAGGTCCAGCTCCAGCGGCAGGTTCTAACTTTGGTGGTGTTACTGGTGTTACGGCGGCTGTTGTAGCACACTTTAACTAATAGTTAGAGAAGTTATACACAATTAAAAATAGGCACTTTTATAGTGCCTATTTTTTTGACTACCCTTTCACGTTAAGATAAGTACATATATAATGAATTATCTTAATCTCAATGAAATAACACAAATACATTTCGAACATACTAGTAAATGTAATTTACTTTGCCCTCAATGTGCTAGAGTTACAGATGATGGTACAGTAAATCCTTATATGCCTATAGACGAAATGTCTTTAGATGACTATAAAAGAATACTAACACCTGATGTTGTTAAACACGTTAATCATGTCTTCTGGTGTGGTAATTATGGTGATAGTATTGCTAGTAATAATTTTTTAGAATGTTTAGAATTTGTAAAAAGCACAGGAATTGAAGGAATAGGTATTGTAACCAATGCTAGTGCTAGAACACCAGACTGGTGGAGAAAGTTAGCAAACATTTTAAATGGACCAAAACAATCAATAACAATTAGTGTAGACGGTCTTAAAGATACTAATCATTTATATCGTGTTAATAGTAATTGGAATAAAATTATTGAAAATGTTACAGCATTTATCGAAGCAGGTGGAGAAGTACATTGGGATTATTTAATATTTGATCACAATATACATCAAGTATCAGAAGCAAAAGAATTAGCAAAAAGTTTAGGAGTTAAAAGTATTAATTTTAAAAACACTAGTAGATTTGTAAAAGTAGAAGAATTTAATAAAGCTAGTAACGATGCCTTAACAGTTAAAACTAGAAAATCAGAACATACTATTTCTAGTAAAGAAAACAAAAACAAATCAAAATATGATCAAATTATAGATAAGTTTGGATCATTCCAAACTTATGTAGACCAGACGCCTATAACTTGTAAATATAAAAAGAAGAACATGATTTATATAGACTTTGAAGCAAAAGCCTGGCCTTGTTGTTGGGTTGGTACTAATAGATACTCTACTGGTAGAAAAAATATACAAACAAAACAAATAATAGATTTACAAGAACGTTACGGAAAAGATTTTAATAGCACAAAAATATATAGTTTAAAAGAAATAATGGAACATAAATTTTATAATAATGATTTAGTTAGCAGTTGGTCTAATAAAATGAATGATAAAAATCCTAAATTATTTACTTGTGGAAGAACGTGTGGAGATAGTTATGAGTTTACTAGTGTGGGTAATTTTAATGAGCAGAGGATAGAATTTTGAGTATGAGTCAATCACATGGATCACCGCACGCCGGTTATAGCTTTGGACAAATAAGAAGCAAGTATAAAATTAGTACATTAGTAGATATTTCTCCATCGGGAATAATATCAGAATATAGAGAAGGTGTACAGATGCCTTTTGTAGATGATTTAAATCAAATTATTAATAATCAAGAAACATGGCATACTAGTAGGAATGAACAGCGTAATTGGGAAACAATAATTCAATGTATTTCAATTAGAGCTCAGCCTATTCTATTAACAAAACCTATTATTACTGAAGTAACTGGTATAGGTAGTAAAGGTTTTGGTTATACAGGAAAACACAAAGTATGGACATTTGAATTTGGTTTTGAATTAGCAGACATATATGCATCAGCTGATGACGAAGTAGGTTTATTAAAAGATCAATTAGATTTAATACCTATTGTAAGTAGCTTAAAAGAGACTGTAAATTTATCTGTTAGTTCACTTGCTACAACAGGCAATAAAGTAAATACGACCTGTATTGCTATAGACATATAAAACTACTTGTGGTCGTATAATTCTTAAGATCAGATAAATAATTACAGTTGGAACTTAACAAAAACTTAGGCAAACTTTATAGGCAACAAACACAGGCACATTGTAAGTAGATCCAGCCCAGAAACATAGTGGGAAAAACAATGGCAGTACTAGACGTTGAAAAAGAAAGCCTCGAAGCACACGTGGACTTATGTGCAGAAAGGTATAAAAGAATGGAAGAGAAACTAGACTCGATTGACGAGCGTATGACTAAAATGGACGAAGTTTTAGTGGAGTTACGTGACGCTATGTACAACGACAAAACAACAAGATCAAAACAAATGATGACAGTTGGAGTAGGAATAATAGGTGCTTTAATATCAGCAGTAGCATTTTTAACCTACCAACTAATTATTCTTAATTAAAACTTCATACTAAATACAAGTATGCTAGTAAATGAAATTACATCAGAAGCAACAATGGCATGGGCCAGATCGGGCAAAAAAGTAGTCCGTAAATTCCGTTGTTCAAGCGGAAGGCTCAAAGGTAAGATTGTAGCGAATCCAGGGAATTGCTACAAAGCACCTAACATACAAAAACGTATTAAACTAGCTATTACAAAAGCCAAGTTCAGTAGACGAATATCTCGTAAGGCTAATAGGACTAAACGTATTAATCCAGCATCTAGAAGAGTACAAGCTCTAAACAAAGCAGGTAGAAGATAATGGAAGCTCGTTATAGTCAACGATATGGGTGGACTTTACAAAAAACTACTGATACTAATTATTGCGAAAACTGTGGCAGACCTGAGCATGAAGGCAGATTAGTCGAACAGTTTATTGATGGGGATAACAAACCAATTGAAATAGTAGTTTGTGATCATTATAGAAAACAGGAGAAGTTCGATGAGTTGGCATAATTTACTTAATGAATTAGATGTTACTAAAGGTAAAGTTACTAAAGTTTCACCTGACGGTAACCAAGTAACAATTAAAACTTCACCTGGACAAGAATTAAAAATAGATGCAAAGAAAGACCCCAATATTGATATTTCAACAGCGGGCGGAAAAACATCTATTAAGTTAAACAAAAAGTCAGGTCCTAACGTAGGACAAAAAATTAAACCTGGACAGAGTGTAGACGTTGAAGAAGATGTACAAGATAATAGAAAGTATCAATCACTAGAAGAATTATACAGCAAACTTATAGATATTGAAAAGCATATTAACCGTTTAAGCGTTATGGATAGTGCTACAGAAATACAAGGCAAACCAGTAACAGGCACAGCTGACATACATGATCAACTTACTACTATGTACAAAAACCTTGAAGGTTTACAAGGTGCTGTAGCAAGAGCATTAAAAGTAGTACCAGCTGAACAAAATCCAGACATACAAAAATTCAAAGCAGGCATGAAAGAAGGCTTTGGCGATAATGCCACAGCAACTCAGGCTTTAAGACTTATGGTTGGTTCTCAAAATTTTGCTAAGGCAAAAAGAGCTTTAGAAATGGCTAAAGCAGGTAAGAGTGTACCAGCAAACTTTGTATCAGGATTAATTCCTTTATTAGATTTATTAGACAACGTAATGTCAGGTAGTA
>Ga0315320_10000109_pt1 | contig 63287 bp, 54 predicted proteins | sample M140m21515metaG_FD_203458 | JGI IMG/M metagenome (GOLD analysis project Ga0315320, IMG submission 203458) | Ammonia-oxidizing marine archaeal communities from Monterey Bay, California, United States - M1 40m 21515 | ecosystem: Environmental > Aquatic > Marine > Coastal | place: USA: California... | reverse complement strand
AACTGGTTGGTTTCGACGTCGAGTTGATGCACCGTTTGGCTTCACGGCTGGATGTTCGTTTGGAGCTTGTTCCCTATACCTTGGACACTCTCGTTGAACAGTTGAATTCGGGGGAAATTGATGTTGTCATGAGTGGATTGGTGATCAAACCAGAGCGATTACTGCAGGTTGGATTTTCGTGGCCGTATCAACGGGCGACTGTTTCAATTGTGGTTCGTGATCATCGCCGCGATGAATTTGATGCTCATGCTTTACGTGGTATTCCCAATAGTGTTCGCAAATTGGGGACTGATGAGTTGGATGCTGCAAAGCAAGCGCGTTTACGTCATCCAGAAGTTGAGTTTGAAGTGGTGGATTCGATTCAGGATTTCTTTGAGGGCGAGCGGCAAGATCTTGATGGTTTGATCCTGCCCGCCGAGGAGGGCGCGGCTTGGAATGTGCTTTATCCAGAGCATTCTGTCGTCATTCCCAGACCTGAAATTCATCGCCCAGTTGGATTGGCAGTGCGGAAAAATGACGGTGAGTGGGTGCGGTTGCTCGATCGATTTCTGGATTTTGAAGAGTTGGATGGCACGCTGCAGCAACTCAGGGTGTATTGGGTTGAGGGTGAAGGTACCAAGGACCAAAAGCCACGTTGGTGCGTGTTGCGGAATGTATTGCACTGGCTGCCCTAGAGCATGGGTGCAGTCGAGTTGTTGTGTCCCGCTAGTACGCGTGATCCGCTTCGTTTGATGCCACTGAAAACGGAAGTCAGGGATCGTCAAACTCTTTGTCAGGAACTTTGAGTTTCAGCGGTTTGCGTTTTGATTGCGGTTTCAGGTTTCTCGTCAATCCACCATTGAGAAGCCCGCGCAGTTGTCCAAGCTCTGGAGCATTCGCATGCGATCAGGGAATCTCGCAACTGAATCGCGCTAGCCGTTCGGTCCTCAGGCTTTTTTTCGAGGCACTTCATGATGATTGCTTCCACGTCGGATGGAATTCCCGACCGGTGTACCGAAGGAGGGTCTGGCGTTTCATTGACTTGCGCCATCATGATCTGAATGGGAGTTTGTCCTTTGAATGGAACTTGGCCGGTGAGCATGTAGTAGCCGACCATGCCAAGAGAATAGATGTCACTTCGTGAGTCAGTTTTCTCGGGGTTCGTTGCCTGTTCCGGGGCCATGAAGGAGGGTGTCCCGGCAATCATCATCGAGGTTTGGCTGAGCGACGGGTCAACTTTGACCCCCCGCACCACACCAAAGTCCAGCAACTTGGTGTAGTCCCTGATCCCACCTCTTTCAGAGATGAAAATATTGCCCGGTTTTATATCGCGATGAATCAGGCCGACCTCGTGAGCTTCTCTCAACGCGTCACTCACTTCGATGAGGAAGTGAACTGCTCTCTCCGGTGGTAACGGCCCTGTCTTTTTAATCAATTCACCGAGATTCATTCCCGGCAACAATTCCATCGCAAAGAAAAAGATTCCCTCGTTAGTTTGTCCGTAGTCGTAAACCTGAACTGTGTGCGGGTGTGTAAGCTGCGCCGTTGCCCTGACTTCACGTTCAAAACGTCGTAGCGCATGCGCATCTGCATTCTTGTCGGGTTGAATCAGTTTGATTGCACAAGATCGTTTGAGCAGCAAGTGTTCGGCTTTGTAGACACGGCCCATGCCTCCTTCGCCAATCAATTCAAGGAGCCGGTATTGGGCGAGTCTTCGGGCCTGGAACGCGGATGTTCTCGCACCGTGAATGGTGTGCGCGGCAAAAATCGAAATGCACGCTGCAATCAGCGGCGGAGAAAGTGGCCTGCCGAGCAGGTCGTTGTGCATCAATTCACTGATGTTTTGGTTGTAAACATTTTGGGCAATGACACTGGTGAGTTCGGTGACCAAGTAGGGGACTGCAGCCATGGGAAGCAGAATACATGCCGCTCGTTGCCAGCGGTTTGGCATGAATACCCCGTAAATGAAGATGACCAGACTCCATGTGACGTAATTCCAGTTGTTGATGCTGGCGAGCATGGTGGACATGTTCGGCTTGTCGGCCTCAATCACATTGCATGTCATGCGGACGTCTAAATCGATTGCCAAAAGTCCCACATTGGCCATCACCAGAAGTTCAGCAATCCTGATTTGCATTAACGACAAGTTGTGATTGCGATAGAGAATGATCGCAGCGGTCAAACTGATAACAAAGGCTATCAGACGAGCGATGTAGTCAGTTTCTTCTGTCGAGGACAAGAACCAATCGACCGTTGAGACTGTGATGATGGTGGTCATTACAGTGGCAATGATCATCAGTCGGCGTCGCAGGATTTGCCGGTTATCTTCCCAGACATCTTTTTGAACGAGAAATGTGTCTGAATCAGGAGCCGCGTTTAGAACGATCTCGTCATTGACGGTGGCGTGCGCATCGGAAGTGTCCAACACGGTTTCTTCGATGTGGTGTTCCAGTAGCGATTGAACCTGTTCGACGATCGCAGCGTTTGTGCCTGCTTGTTTCGCGATGTACGCACCGCGTTCTTCAGGCTCTATCGCAATTGCCTGCGTGAATATTTCTTTTACGCGTGCATACTCTTCGGGAGTCACGTTGAATGCTCGCTTGTCAATTCACGTCGAAGCCATGCTCTCAGCATTGTCCAGTCTGATTCAACCGTTCGCTTGGACACTTTCAGAACTTCAGCGACCTCTTCTACCGTTAGGCCACCGTAGAAACGGAGTTCAACGATCTGCGCCTGTCGGGGGTCGAGTTTGGCGAGTCTGCTCAAGGCGTCTTCAATTGCCAGGACATCTTCGTCGCTCCGCTTGCTGATGCAGAGATCTTCCTCAAGAGAGATTCGATGCAGGCTACCACCCCGCTTTTGACTGAGTTTGCGACGCGCGTGATCGACGAGGATTCGTCGCATCATCCTGGCGCCGATCGCGAAAAAGTGGGTTTTGCCCTGCCAGTTGACCTGACTCTGCCCGAGCATCCGTATGTAAGCCTCGTTCACCAAGGCAGTTGGTTGCAGAGTGTGGGATGGTGATTCGTTACGCAGCATCTTTTGGGCAAGCCCCCGCAGTCGGTCATACACCAGTGGCATCAGCTGGTCGGCTGCGTTGTCGACACCGCTAGCCAGTTGCTCCAGCAAAGCCGCGATCTCCTGCTCGTTCGTTGAGCTGTCTTCTGAAACATCGAAGTTGTTGCCAGTTGCTGCCTGGTGCTGATCGTCTGCAGAATTCATTTCATTTGCCATGCTGGGGACGCGAGCGTCGTCTTAACGACTTTGTTTGTCGGTTGCTGATCGCTGTTGCCGTGTTGTGGATTGCAGTTTCAGTTTAGCCGCAGAGCGTTGTTGATGCCGGTATCGATGCTGTCATGTGGAGCTGCGGTAGGAGTGTTTGCTCCGTTGTCGGAAAAAAACTATTTCGCCACGAATCAACTGCGGGTTCCTGCGGAGTTACACGCGATTGATGAGTAAGGGCAGAGAAGCCTTTGGCTTTACGCGACAAGCCTGCACCCTCTGTCCTGTAAGCACAGTCAGCACAACAGTCCAGCACAACAGCCAGCTCCAAAATTTTAGTTGAAGGTAGCGTTTCCTTGCAATCCACTGCCACTGATAGCCGAGATACGATGCATTTGGCCGACGGCGAGTTGGTACGGGTCACCGTTAGCGGCGACCACCGAGGTTACGAACTTCTGACCCGAAGGTACCAGAATCGTCTATTTAAATCGATCATGCGGCAGGTTGGTTGTGTTGTTGCTGCGGAGGAAATCGTGCAGGACGCCTTTGTAAGGGCATTTCTGAGTCTCGGTTCCTTTGAAAAGAAGAGCAGTTTTTATACGTGGCTCTACCGAATTGCACTCAATTCCAGTCGCACTGACTTTCGACGAAGACAAAAAATGCGTCCCCTCGAAAGCATGGGACAGGAATTTGATCACCTTATCAGTGATCGCCAGGCCTTGCCTGCAGAGTCAGTTGAGCGTGCTGAAGAGCGAACCAAGGTGAGAGAGGCGATGCAAAGGCTTGATGAAAGCTTTCGTACAATCCTCATTCTGCGGGAGTTTGAAGGGTTTGATTATCAGGCAATCGCGGAAGTATTGGATATCAAGGTTGGCACAGTTCGAAGTCGTCTGTCTCGAGCTCGGCAGCAGCTTCGAAGGGAGCTGAGCCTCTATCTGAGCGAAAGTGACTCGTCAGCAGCAGATTTGTCGCCCCACACTGTGGAGCGAATCATGCCTCCGGAAATTAAGTAAAAGAGTAGCGTGATGTTCGTAACCAAACGATTGATCTGCTGCGAAGGGTTCAATCTGAGAGGGTGGGGGTAAGGCGAGCCGTCAAGCATCGCTTTCCAAAATAGAAAAGAGTTGCCTTGATCATCTCAGGCATGCTGGCCCGTTCGTCTTCACGCGGTCATTTGGAAAAGGGCCATTGCAAAAGAACGTTGAGCGAAATGATTTCGTTGGAAGCTCAGCGGTTGGTAAACCCCCAAACAGGGTGTTGCTTTGCACCCGGAGCCCAATTTGCACCCGGAGCCCAATTTGCATCGTAGCGATGTTTGGTAAGCAGCACGGATTGTTACTGGCTCTCAAGTTTTCGCAGGCGAAGTCAGGAATTCTTCGCGGTACCCTCCGGACAAAGACCCTCAGGAAACACGGAATCTTGTACATTGGTACAAACCGAGTCGGCACTTGGCAGGTGCTTTGCTGATCGGGAACTAAATCAGAGAGTTCGCCCATGCGAACGATAAACGTAAACACAATTGAGGATTTTCATGGCGATTCAATTATCAGAAAATGCAGATGCAAAACTGCTCGATGTTCGGGTGAGCGGCAAACTGTCAGCAGAAGATTACGGCAGTTTTGAGCCTGCGGTCGAAGCCTTGATCGGCCAAGTGGGAAAGATCAACATCCTTTTTGTGATGCATGACTTTCATGGTTGGGAAATGGGGGCTGTTTGGGAAGACATCAAGTTTGCTACCAAGCACTGCTCAGACATCAGCAAAATTGCCATGGTCGGCGATTCCAACTGGGAAAAATGGATGGCCATGATCTGCAAGCCTTTCACACTGTCGTCCGTCAAGTACTTTGACGCAGCAGACGAAGTAGCAGCAGCAGCTTGGCTCTCCGAGGAGTAGAAAAGCCTCGCATCACGGGGTGCTGATTGATCAGTTGCCGGATGTGTACCCGAAAAACCGAGTGTCAGGCTCGTGTGAATTCAATCTGCAGAGATAGAAACTAGGCTGGTGAATTGGCTGCAGAGTGAGTATTGGGGCGGGAATTACTGCTTTTTCCCCTTCTCAGGAAGGGGCCGTTGGTTGCCAGATGAGCAACTAAGCTCCGTTAAATTGGCTCAGGATCGAAAAGCGACTGTGCTGCCGTGACCTGTTTGTCGGCTTTTGATTATCATGGGGATGCGTCGCGACAGCGTCGTTCTGAACTGAATGAAATACCTGATTGCACACACTGCATTCTGAAATTGGAGATGATTATGGGTTTTGCCTTGCGAGCAATGGGTGGGTTACGAGCATGGGTTGGATTGGCGGTGGTGTTTACCGTTGCCGGGACGGCACAGGCACGAGTCTGGAAAGACGTGACGGGGCTCTATACCATCAACGCCGATCTGGTCGGTTTTGATGATGACATGGTTATTCTGCAGCGAGAGAACAAAGAACTTGGCTCATGCCCGATCGACAAACTTTGCAAGGAAGATCGTGAGTACCTGAAGAGCAAAGAAGCGCTGGAAATCCACAATAGCAATATTGATCAAACCCAAACTTGGACGATGAGTAATGGTCTCAAGGTGGTCGGTAAAATCGTGGACTACGAGCGTGATGAAGTCGTGATCAAGCAACAGGACGGGAAAGTCGTTGTCAATAACAAACCGTTTGATAGTTTGCCTGAGATCTATCAGGACATTTTGCTCCGAGTTGTCGAGACGGTCGAATCCAAGCCGATGCCAAATAAGAAGGCTCTTGAGGATTGGGTGAGTACCTCGCCTATCTTTAGAAGCGGCAAGTCTGAGAATTACAATCTCGAGGGCGTCGTCTTCGAATTGCAGGATGGTTCGCAGTATGCAGTTCCGTTCTACCTGTTTGCCAAGCAAGAGCAGGAAATGCTGAAGAGTGGATGGGATGCTTGGGTAGAAAGCCACAAGACTGTCCCAGCGCCTCCTGCACCCGCAACGCCTGGGAAAGCGGATGAGTTAGCAGGGGCCAAGCCCGCAGTGGGATTCACCGGTAAAGGTGATTCCGGTGATGCAGACTTGCCAAAGCCCGCGGAAGGGTTCACTGCCGGTGGTGAAAAGGCGGATGCTGGTGCTGAGGGACTACCAAAACCTGCAAAAGGGTTCACCGCGAACCTTGACGACGATGTCGCTACGAATCCTCTAGGATCCGGAGCAGCCACTTCGGCGAGGAAGCCGGCAGCTCAGAATTACAAGCAGGATGATCAAGCATTTCACTTGCAGTCCATGGCCGCAGCTTATCAGAGAGACCAAAAGGTTAACCAACGAATCGCCATGATGAATCTCAACATGCAAGCGATTCAGGCTGGCTTAACCTCGGCTTGGGAAGTCACGCTCTATCCCAATTCAGGTAATCCTTATCCACCAAAATGGGTCGTGACTTACGGACGCAATAGCTTGATCGCCACGCAAGAAGCATTGCGAAGTAATCCAGGTTATCGTGCTGGCCCCGTTCGAAAGGTAAGCCGTTAGGTAACCGAACGGCGGCAACAAGTCTGAGCACGCATAGAAGATCTGGTCGCATCAGCATCAGGTGTACTGGTTTCGTGGTGATCCGAACCGTTCCCGTGCATCCGCGGACGGGTACGCGCGTTGATGACGGTTCATGTTGTGCAGACTGACTGAGGCCGTGTTTTGTTGCTCTGGCCGTCTTTGTTTGCTGGACGTTTGCAGTGGCGCGGCGGTTCGTGCAGAACCCTCTCGTGTTATCAACTTTCTGGTGGCATGCTACTAGTTGAGCCATGTTGTCGAGCCGATCGATAGCAGGATCTTGTCTGCCAGGATTTCAGTCTGCAGCTGTGTTGAAAACTGATTTGTGAGTACCGTTGGCTGCGGAAACGCCGTCCGTGAGGTCAAGCGTTTTCGTTCTCTTGAGTCGTTTGCTTACCTTCTGTGTTATCCAACGTTTTGTGCTCAGGTCGTTGGGTGACCTGCACGCCCACCATGCGTGCAATCACAATCGCAACGTAAAGCTGTCCCGCCATCGCCTCTAGGTTGGCCAGGGTTCGGGCGAGATTGCTGAGCGGAAGAATGTCACCATATCCCAGCGTGGTCAGTGTGACATTACTGAAGTAGATCATGTCGCAAACCATCTGTTGCCGCACGCCCAAGGCGACATAGTCGGGAATATTGAATGAGTGGGGACGCCAAACCTCAATCATTGAATAAACGAGTGCCCAGATCAGAGCCAGTAGGAAATAGATGCAGACTGCACCTAAAATTTGGTTGGTGTCGATTCTTCCACTTTGAAAAACGCTCCGTGACAAGGCGTATACCAGCGAGAGAAAGATTGCGAGGTAGCAAGCATAGACGGCCATCAGCAACACTCGTGATGGTTGGAATTCCGCGAACATTGACGCGGATAACGCAATCACGCCTGTGATGATTGCGAAGAGTTGGCTCCATCGCGACTGCGATAGCGAACGCATGGCCGAGATGACGACGGTGAAGAAAAGTAAATTGAAGACCGTTCGGTTGACATTGGATGTGTCATTCAGCAGAGCCTGCCCAACGATGATTCCTACCAGCGCAATGAGCAATTCGAGATGGCGCAAACGCTTGAATGTGCCCAGCTTCTTTTGTCGTTGTTCCAAGGAAGGGTGAGTCATCGGTGTTGGTCGTTGAGCAAAAAAATTGTTGGCGAGTTGGCCGATTCCAGCATGACTATGAATCAGTAGGTTCAGGTAACGGACTCGTGCTGGTGGCAGATTCCACGGTTTTCTTCTTTCGGAATTCCGAAATGCTTTGGAAGACAACAAAGAATGTTGGTACGAACATCAGGGAAAAGAATGTTGCGGCAATCATGCCGCCGACAACTGCATTGCCGACAGCTTGTCGGCTAGCGGCACCAGCCCCAGATGCAAACAGAAGGGGAAGGAATCCGAGAATGGAAGAGACTGCAGTCATCAGGATGGCCCTGAAACGCAGCCGCGCGGCATTGCGAGCGGCGTCGCGAATTGGTTTTCCGTCCTTTCGTTCTTGGCTGGCAAACTCAACGATCAGAATCGCATTCTTGCTCGCCAAAGCAACCAAAAGGACAATGCCGATTTGCGTATATGTATTGTTGTCTGCATTACGCAAGACCAGTGCAAGCACCACGCCGAGAGCAGCCAGAGGAACGACGGCGATGACTGCAGCAGGGCTTGTCCAGCTTTCGTATTGTGCCGCGAGCACGAGGAACACAGCCAAGATTGCCAGCAGGAAAATTGTAGCTTGGCCGCTGCCAGCCTGCTTTTCCTGGAAGGACATGCCCGTCCATTCGTAGCCGAAACCAAGTGGCAGACGCGAGTCCGCCATTTCTTCCATCATGCTCAGTGCCTGGCCTGAACTGACGCCAGTAGCCGGTGACCCTGTGATCGATGCGCTGGGGTAAAGTTTGTAACGTTGTACAACCGAAGGTCCAACCATTTCCTTGACTGTGACGATCGAACTGATGGGGACCATCTTTCCGCTGGTGTCGCGGACGTCTAGGTTTTCAATGTCTTCGGGCGATGCACGAAATTCTGGTTCCGCTTGGATTCGCACTTGATACGGACGGTTGTTGTAAGTGAAGTCGTTCACATATGCAGAGCCCAGATAGGCCTGTAATGTGCCGAAGACAGTCTGCAGTGGGACGTTCATCGCCTTGGCTTTGACGCGATCGACTTCGGCAAATAGCTGGGGCTCATTGGCTCGGAAGGTAGTATTGAGCCCCGATAGGCCGGATTGATCGTTACCCGCCTGCACAAGATCCTGTGCGGTGTTCTGCAGTTGCGTGTGGTTTGCTCCACCCTTGTTCAGGACTTCCATCTGGAAACCACCTGCGTTTCCGAGGCCATCGATGGGTGGTGGTGCAAAGGGAAAGACAATGGCAGCTTCGACCTGAACAAAACGCCGTTTCATTTCCGTCTCAATGGACTGAATCCGCGTCTCGCGGGTTTTGCGTTCATCCCACGGATCGAGAATGACGATCGAGAATCCCAGGTTGGAGCCAGCGTATCCACCCAGCAATGAGTAGCCGGCGATGGAGAGAGAGTTGGCGACACCGGGAATCTCTTGGTAGTCCTCATTCAGTTTGTTCATGACCTCCGTGGTGCGTTCGGTTGACGCAGCATCAGGCAATTGAACATTAACGAAAAGGTAGCCTTGGTCTTCTGGTGGCACAAAGCCGGTGGGCAGTGAAGTGAGCATGAATCCGGTGGTTGCAATCAGGCCGCCATAGACCACCAAGACAAGTACCACCAACCGAACGAACCAGCCAATCACAAAACCATAGACGGAGGTGACTCCATCAAAACCACGATTGAAGAGGCGGAATCCAATGAACCTTGCTTGTTTGGGTTTGCGAAGCACGATCGCACACAGAGCAGGGCTGAGTGTCAGAGCGTTGACGGTACTGATCAACACTGCGGCCGAAATGGTAAGAGCGAACTGTCGGAATAGCTGGCCGGTAATTCCGCCCATGAAGGCACTGGGTATGAAGACGGCCAGCAGGACTAGCGTGGTTGCAATCACGGGCCCCGTGATCTCATCCATCGCCTTGACGGCAGCGTCCTTGGGGCTCAATCCATCGGAAAGGTGTCGCGTGCAGTTCTCGACCACCACAATCGCATCGTCGACCACGATTCCGATCGCCAGCACAATCCCGAATAGCGAAAGCATGTTGATCGAGAACCCAATCGCATTCATCACTGCGAAGGTGCCGATGAGGGAGACGGGGATAGCGACCACTGGTACAACGGTCGCTCGCCAGTCCTGAAGGAAAATGAAAATTACGAGGACCACTAAAGCGACGGCGATAAAAAGCGTTTCGTACACCTCGGATATCGAAGCCTCTACGAACAAAGTCGTGTCGAAGGCGATGCTGTAATCAATTCCGGTGGGCCAGTTGTTGCTCTTGCTCAACTCCAGCATCTTCTCACGGATCAGCTTGGCCGTGGTCAGTGCGTTAGCGCCTGGTAGTTGGTAAATCGCGACCGAAGCCGATGGTTCGCCATTGAATTTCGAGTTGAATGTATAGTTCTTACCACCCAGTTCAACTCGGCCCACATCACCAACTGTCAGAGTTCGCCCGTCCTCTCCAGTGCGGATGATGATGTCTTCGAATTCCTTGACGTCCGTCAATCGGCCCTTGGCGTTCACCGAGAACTGAAATGCTGTCCCGGCCGGCGCTGGAGGAGCACCGATCTGCCCCGCAGCCACCTGCACGTTCTGTTCCTTGACCGCGTTAAGCACGTCATCGGTGGTCAGTCCGCGCTGTTTCAGCTTTTGAGGATCAAGCCAGATCCGCATGCTGTAATCCCCTGCGCCAAAAACAGTCACATCACCAACGCCAGCGATGCGACTCAACTCATCTTTGATCGTCAGTGCATAGTTGCTCAGGTAGAGTGCATCGGCGTTTTTTTCAGGAGATGTTAACGCAATGAATTGTAGAATTTGGGTGGAACGTTTTTTGGTCGTGATCCCTTGAGCACGAACCTCTTGAGGAAGCTGGGGCTCTGCAATGGCGACGCGGTTTTGCACCAACACCGACGCAATGTCCATGTCGGTTCCAAGCTCGAATGTCACCGTCAGGTTGTATGTGCCGTCATTTGCACTTTTCGAAGACATGTATAGCATGCCTTCCACCCCATTGACTTGTTGTTCAATAGGGGCCGCAACCGTTTCAGCGATCGTGGTTGCATTACCGCCGGGGTAAATTGCTGAAACAGCAACCGTGGGGGGAGCAACCTCAGGGAATTTCGCAACTGGCAAGGCGCCAAACGAAACGAATCCTGCAATCACAATTACGATTGAGATGACAGTTGCGAAGATGGGCCGATAGATAAAGAAACGCGACATCTGGTGCTCGATTTCTGGTATGCAATCGAAAGAGGGTTCGCCCCTCATTCAGGCTCAATGATTATGGGGCGGGCGTCTTCGGTGAAGACGCGTTTTCTGATTGCTTTGTGGCGGGTTGGGTTGCATCAGAGGAAGGCGGTTCAGATGACGGTGTGGTAACTGGGTTGGTGTTGGGCTGGCCGCGGCCACGCAACAACGCCTCGGCGTCAACCGATAGTGTCGTCTGGGTCGGGACAACTTCTGCACCCGCCCGAGCACGCTGAATCCCGTTGATGATCACACGATCATCGTCTTTGAGGCCGTCTTGGATGATCGCCCATCCGCTCACCGTTTGGCCGACTGTGACTTTCGTTTGGATGACTTTGTTGTCTGCTCCAACGGTCATGACGAATGTTCCTTGGTCATTGCGAGTCAACGCAAGTTCAGGAACAAGAAGTGATTCGACTGACTCTTCGGCAGGAATGCGGATGGTGACGAACAACCCTGGCAGCAACTGGCGGTCCTTGTTATCAAACGAAGCTCGAAGTCCCAGCGTGCCGGTGTCAGATTCGATGCCGGCCTGATCGACGTAATCGAGTTCGCCTTCAAACGGAAAGTCTTCATCGGTTTCGCGGCGGAGGTACACTTTCTTTCCACGCCATCTGTCTTCTCCCGTGTCTGGCTCAATCTGATTTTGCGTCTGAGCCAATCGTCTGGCCTTCATGAATTCCAACAGGCTGCGGTCGCTGATGCTGAAGTTTGCAAAGATGATCTCGTCATTGACTACCGTGGCTAGCCGGTCACCATTTTCAACCAAGTTGCCAAGCTTGTAGTAAGTCTTCGTTATCGAGCCGTTGATCGGCGCATGGACATCGGTGTAGGCAAGATCCAGCTTTGCTTGATCTTCATCGGCTTCTGCGCTGCTCAGTTTCGCCTTGGCGGCAGCAACATCAGCCGTTCCCGATTCGGAATTTGCCTTTGCTGCTTTGTCAGCTGCGAGAGCGTTTTGGTACTGAGCTTCGGAGCTGGCGTTCTGGGCTTGTAGCTTTTTCTCTCGGTCTAACTCCAGTTCGGCCCGTTCTTGCTCAGCTTCGAGAGTGGCAACACGTGCTTCTTTGACAGCGATATCTGCTTGGGCCGCTTTTACATTAGCGTTTGCTGATTTAGCAATTGCTTCGTATTGGTCGGGTTCGATCTTGTAGAGGGGTAAGCCCTTCTTCACCGGTTCACCAGGCTTGAATTCAACCTTCTGGATGAATCCACGGACTCTTGATCGGACATCTGCTTCTTCCGAAGCTTCTGTACGCCCCGTTTCTTCCAGGAATGGTGTGATTTTGCTGCGCACAGGTAACGCAGTTGTCACTGTTGGTGGCGGCGGTGGGTCGTATTTGTTCTCTTGTCGTGTGCAGCCTGTTTGGCAGGCGGCAAAGCCCAGAATTGCGAGAAGGCTCGCATTCTGAAAAAGCTCGTTTTTGTTCATCCAGTTAACTCGATGAGAGAGGTATCCAATGATATGGGGCGCACTCGCTTGATCATGTTCAACAACGTTTCCCACTGCGGCCCAGTTTAGGCGTGTTGACACCAGAATAGGAGTCTGCCCGCAGCATAACCGATAAATGAAACGACGGCATTAGCTGGGGGCTCGTGACGTTGATTCTTCTTGTTGTTTTGACAGGTCGAATGTCCAGCGGCCAGCCATCAAGTCGGCAATCGATTTTGTGGTTGGAAATCGGCCAAGGATGATTTTTACGGCTGCCATGATCGGAGTTGCCAAAAACATGCCGATCACTCCCCACATCATGCCCCAAAACATCAGGCCAACCAGAATAGTGACCGGGTGCAGGTCGGATGAATTGCCCATGATTTTGGGTTCGACCACATTCCCGCTGATCAATTGAATGGTGCAAATCACAGTGATTGTTGCCGCCATCCAACCCACCGTCCCATTGGGATCCAGAATGATCAGGGGAATTGGCAGAAGGCTAGCGACAATGGGCCCCACGTTGGGGACAAAGTTCAACAAAAACGCAAGCACTCCGAATGTGAATGCCATGGGTACGCCAAATAAACGTAAGGCCAGCCCGAACACCAGTCCCGTGAAAATCGAAATCACTGTCTTCAGTGAGAGATAAGACCTGATTTGTTTATCCACTTCGCTGAGTGTCGGAGAGTGGCTGATCGATGGTGTGCCAATCAACAAAAAGAATACATAGATCAATACAACCACACTTGTGGACACCAGACTTATGAATACCTGTGACAAAGTTGTGATGCCGTCGCGAACCATTTGGTCGACAAATTGACTTGCCTTCTCAGACGGATTCCCGGGGGTGGTGGCGATTCCATCGACGCTGGCCTCGCCATATGAATCTGCTCGATCCGTTGTCTGGACAGACGACATGTCGGTTCTCGCGTCCTCTGTCGAGGATTCACCAACGCTGCTGCGGGGGGGAGAATCGCCTGCCTGAAGAGTTTGGGGGGATGTCGTTGGAGACGTTGTATCGTCCGAAGAATTGGTGCGTGGTGATGATTTGGGTGGTGTGAGGTTCTTGCGGGACACTGGTTTAATTGAGTCTCTGAAAGAGAGTCGATCAGGCAAGTATGACTCAACCCGGTCCACCAGGTGGCGTACGCGATTACGGTACGCTTGCGCATTGGTGGACAGGTCGAGCATGGAAACCCAGATCGAACACCCGAAAATGATCAGCACGATTACGCCAAAAAGAAAGGTCAGGCCGGCGGCAACAATACGCGTTACGCCCAGCCGTTTTTCCAGGACACTCAACACAGGGCTGATCCCGCTCACGACAAAGAACGCGACGACCAGTGGTACAAGTACAGGTCGCAGCCAGTAAACGGAAAACGTGATGCAGACCGAGACAAGAACAAGCAGGCAGGCTGTCTGGACCCGTGTTTGGGGATCGTCTTCCGAACGCATGATGTTCCTGTGGGTGAGAAAAAGTGCTGACGTTCGGAACCCTTGGGATTTTTAAGCCCGAGCCGTTCGCAATCATTGTGGGTCGTGAGGATAACCAACAAGTGTCCATACGACGAGGCGGTTTTTTATGGCGGGCGGTTCACCTTGCATCTTTTCCGTCGCCGATGTGTTGGTCGGTGGGACGTTCGTGTCACGCGCTGTCGCTAGTATGTTCATCCTCACTGTTAATCCACTCAAAATGCTGCTTATGGCATGCAAATGCACTCTACCGAGCCGGAATTTTGGTTCGTCGTGCGGCAAACTGAAAAATGAGGGGGCACAGATCAAAGCAAGGCCGTATGATGAAGAGGTCCCCTGTGGAGGCACTGCATTGCTAATGCTGGCAAGTCGCTGCTGCGGGGTGGAAAATGCTGTAAGGTTCAGTGAAGATTTGGCCTTTCCTGCCAATTCTCGCTGTTTCCCTTGGAGTCGATTTCTCCGGCGAGCTTTGCTTTGGATGTTGGACAGAATCAGGAAAGTGACTTGCTAAGGGGGGAAGCAGTTGATTAAAAGAAGGAAAAGAGCATGGAGTGCTCATCCAAAAACGCAGGTTGCATTTTCAAGAGGTGATGAGTGTCGCTCTGCCGAGGGGCGATTTTCCAGCGTTCCCCATGACTTGCTGATGCTGTGAGCGTTCGTTGACAGCGAAGGGACGAGACTAGCCGGAGTTGCTTGATGAGTTTGGATGATGAAGATACCGTTGACGATCTATTGGCGATGAGTGCCAATGACCCCGTCGAAGTTGAGTCGGTCGTGGAAGACGCTGTTGAAATTAGCGCGGTGACTCATCGTGGGCGAGTGCGAAGCAACAACGAAGACCAGTTTGCCGTTGTCAGAAGACTTCGTTCCGGCGTCGTCTTGGCAAGCAGCTTGCCGGCAAGTGAGTTGACGCATCAAGATCGTACTGCCTGGTTGATGTGTGTGGCGGATGGACTTGGTGGAGAAGTCTCTGGCGAGGTTGCCAGCGCAACAGCGGTGAAAGCCATGCTGGAATTCGCAAGCGAAATGAGCAACTGGGTGATGCAGCCCGGCAAGAATCTGCAGTTGGACATTGAAAAGCGTGTCATGCTTTACTCGCAGGCGATCAAACGTGATCTACGGGCAAAGGCGAAACAGAATGCCGATCTTGACGGGATGGCAACGACGCTTACAGCAGCTTACATCTACGGTGATTCAGCAGTGGTCGTCAACGTAGGTGACTCGCGGTCCTATTTGCTGGGAGCCGATGGGCTTCGACAAATCACGAGGGATCATACTGTCGCGCAAGATCTGTTGGACGCGGGTGTGCCAGCTGATGCCACGCGAGCCTACGGAAATGTTTTGACTCGCTGTTTTGGAACTGATGGTGAACCCGTGCCTGTTGACGTCTTTCATGTCAAGCTTGCCGTGAATGATCAAATTTTATTGTGTTCTGACGGGCTGTCTGATCTCGTCATCGATGCCGAAATTTCAGCGTTGATTACCAATGCGGAATCCACCTCGGATGCTTGCGAAGCGCTTGTGTCCGCCGCTTTGCTGGCCGGAGGGCGAGACAATATCACGGTCGTGCTGGCACGCATGCTGGAATCGATGGTCCCTCATCCGCTCGATAGTTTGCAGGCTGCAGTGGACCAGACGGACAGTGGAGCAGTTACGAAAGTCTAATTGCTACTTCTCGGCGGCCCATCGCAGGGCAGTGATGAGCCGATGTGAAGAATCTTGCCATGACTGACCAGCAGATGGTGCCTTGGAATGTCTTAGCTTTTGAACCATGCGAAACGCTCATTCGCAGCCAATCGTGGACTGTTTGATCCGCTGCGCATCGGCAGGAAATGATTGCTTTTTGTGTTGTCCTGTCTCGGATACTCACGCTCAACTGCCGCAAAAATCAGGGATTACGCCGTGGGGATTGACAGGCGCTCATACTTCACTGGTGCCGCGGTGAACCGACGTAGTTTTGAAGTGAGGCTGCATCGCACTGCGGCACCCTCTTTCACATTTGGTTTGAGCATCTCCGATCGTGAGCAAACCTGTTCTTGAATGAATGTTGCGAAACCAAATTGATTTCATTTCAGCACGTGCACTTTGCTGTGGGTGCTTCCTCCAATCTTCTTCAAATCGCCGACATCCGTCTGGTTGGTCTTGAGGGCTCTTCTCATTGATCGACTGGCGGGGTCGTGACGCCGTTGGCAATCGGAATCGATACGCCGGCAATGGTCGAGAATGGATCGCCACGCCCCAAGTTTTTGTCTGTCAATTTTTCCAGAAGCGAAAAAGCCTGCGTGACTGATTTTGCCAGCACCGGACTGGTCGGTGTATGGCAGTGGGTTTGTGTGCCGACGCCTCCTGTTTCCTTGAATTGATCGACGAAGGTGGTTTCGGCAGCTTTTTTACGCAAACTTGAAGGTGGCTGATCGGACAACCTTTTCCCGCTGACAGTCAAACTTGGCTCGGTTGGGAGTCAGTTCCGTTCGTGCAAATTACCTGATTTTCTGATAGCACGCACAAGGGTAAAGCCCAGATAGACCGCGATGGCGCAGCCGACCGATCCTGGCAGGGATACGCTGCCAATCCTCGGAGGCACATCGTTGCTCCACAATGAGGCTGATCCCACGAATAGTGCCGCGGTCAGGATACCAAGAACAAGTCGGTTGGTAATGCTGTCGAGCTTTCGGTGCTCAAGGTTGATGTTGAAGCTTCCGCGACGAATCCGATTCATGATGTCCGCGACATCTGAAGGAAAACTTTCGGCAAGTCGCGTCCAGTCCCGTTGAGCTGACTGCAGTTTTCGCCATGCCCGCTGCGGTGAGAGCCTGCGTTTGATCGATTCGGCGCGGTAGGGTTCCAGCAATTCGATGATGTTAAAGTCTGGCGACAATTGGTGGGCAGTGCCTTCCAACATGACAAGCATCTTGATCAAAAGGCTGACTTTGGAGGGAAGCAAAATGTGGTGTTGCCGAATGATTTCGATCATTCCATTCAAAGACCCGCTGAGATCGAACTCGTCCAGCGATTGCCCGCCGTAGTCATCAACAAAGTTCACCAGGTCACTTTGCAGCATCGCTCGATCAAAATCTGTCGGAACCTCGCCGAGCTCCACGACGCATTCCTGCAGACGTTTGCTGTCCCGATCAATGGCAGCCATCAACAGGTCTTCAATCTGTTCTCTGAGTTCTTCATCAACTCTGCCTACCATTCCGCAATCGAGCAAGCCGATCACTGAACCCGGAAGTACCATCAAGTTACCTGGGTGGGGATCCGCATGATAAAATCCATCGCGAAATACCATCTGCAGGAACATGTTCGCACCACGTTTCGCAATCTCCGATAAGTTGAAATCGGAATCCTGCAGTGCTGTGCGATCTGTGAGTTCGATCCCATCCAAACAGTCCATTGTGAGGACTCGTCGCGAGCAGCACTGCGGATGCGACGCGGGGATTGCAATCATCGGGTCGTCCCGGAAATTACGGGAAAAACGCGTTAGATTGTTTTGCTCGCGAGTGAAGTCGAGTTCATCGCGGAGCGTGCGGGCAAATTCTCTTGCGGTTGCCAAAGGCCGATAGCGGGCAACGTCTTTCGAATAATGTTCTGCCAACTCGGCAAGCTGAATGAGTATTTCGAGGTCATTGCGAACGCGTTCTTCAATGCCCGTGTGTTGGACTTTTACGACGACTGATTGACCGTCCTGCAGAACTGCGTGATGAACTTGACCGATCGACGCTGATGCGAATGCAACCGGATCAAACTCGCGAAAAACCTTCTCCGGTTCAGCCCCTAGTTCGTCAGCTATCAGGCTGCTCACTTCCTCTGCAGGGTCGGGGGGCGTGCTTGATTGCAGCTTGGATAATTCGTCTGCTAGTTCCGGGCCAATCAGGTCTGCACGCGTACTTAGAATCTGTCCAAGCTTGATGAAGGTAGTCCCTAGTTCCGTCAGTGCCATCCGCACACGTACCGCCTCAGGCAGGTCGCTAATCTGTTGACCGTCCGTAGTGCGCAGGTGACGTTGCACCCATTCCGTCCGGATGCCACTCAGCCACGGAGCGATTCCGAATTTCATCGCGACGGATACAACTTCATGAAACCGCGCGGTGTTGCGGACGAGGCGCGGTAGGTCGGTTACTTCCACGGAGGGTTCTCAGGCGTTCTTGGGATCGGGTGGAGTCGCAAATGCAATGGTGAGAACGTCGCTCGCTCACTCTTTTGTTTCACTGATGGCCTGGCGCACACGCTGAAAACCGAATTTCAATTCGTCTGCTACCATTCCCAAAGCTGATACCATATTGTCAGCGGTTTTCTCAACGGCCTCAGTGACCGGTTGATATTCGTCAGCAAGTCGATCGCATTTTTTGGACAAGCGTTCGTATTCATCTTTCGCATCCAGACTCGCTAAGTGAATCTGAAGTTTCAGTTCGTCGCGTTCTTTTCTGACAGTATTGACAAGCTCATCCAGCTTTTTCCTTGTGTCCGACATGAGTGTGTTCCCTGGAGTTCGAAGGTGACCTGCTCATCACAGGCTGCAGTCATAGTTTAGGGTTGTATCAGATTTACGTGTCCCTCAGTTTGATAAAGCTGGCGTGGCAGAAGTTGACCAGTAAGCAATCTGGCGTTTGTGGGGTGAACGCAAGAGCCGAGCATTCTCAACGGTTGGGGTTGGGGCGGTGTGCTGTAACAGATGGTGCTGCTGCAGGTGCTCGGTGGTAGATGATCAATGAACACCAAGTCGGGGGGGATTGAGGGGCATTCGGATTATCGAGGTATGACCGAATTTTCGGTTTGTGCGAGGCGTTGATCCCTTGCCCAGCATTGCCCAAACGTTACCGTTTAAGACGGATGCGACAAACATTGCAGGAAACACAGTCGAAAATAGGGCAGCTACTTCCGGTTCTCAGCGCATCCTGTTCCACTAGAGATTATTGTGATGACTCAGCTGTCCGTTGGGACTGAAGTTTATACAGGAGAGACGCATGCGATCGATATTGACCTATCTAGGTGTTGGCTTGGTGGCCGTTGGACTGATGCTTGCCGATCAGCGGGAAGCTGAGGCGCAATATCCGTACACGATCAATGCTGGACAGACTTACATCGCACCCGTGCAGGCTTACACGCCTGCTGTCGTTGGTTACACCGCCGAACGTCGCGGGTTGTTTGGGCGACGCATGGTCTACAGGCCCGTGCTTGGGCCCGCAGTGGCTCAGCCTGTCGCTGTGGCTGCTCCAGTTCAAACAATCACCCAAGCGACTGCGATTGCGCCGATCACCGCAGCGAGACCTGTGCTCCAATCACAGGCCATTTATCAGGCGCCGCTAACAACTGCTCCAGTGGTGGTTTCGCAACGCGTCGTCACGACCGGACCAGTCGTCGTGGGAAGACCTGTCATCGCTGCACCAACGCCAATCGTCATGGCACCAGCACCGGTTGTTATGGCGCGGCCTATGTTGGCTCCGGTTGTTGTCAACCCGCCCGTCATTGTGACACAGCCTCCGGTATTCAATAGCTACTATCCGCCTGTTTACCCAACTCCGTTTGCACCAGTCTCCGGGTTTTGATCCTGGTGGTGAATGCAGTTTGATTCCTGGTAGGAACGCAATGGTATCGTGCTCATGGGGTAAGCAACCTCGCACGTCTTGTTGACGCGGTTTTTAGGCAGCGTTTGGGTTGCCAACCGACGCCGTGTGTTGCTCTCTGCATGCGTCTTGTGCATGAAGGCAGTTGATTAGCATTGTGCATTGTGCATTCGCTCGCAGCATGTGTTCTTTTTGCAAGCTTTGATGACGCTACACCGTAAGTTCTTTTGTTGGGCGATACGAAGTCAGGCTTGGTGTTCTGTCGTCAGAGCCTGTTTGCCACTCTTTCTTCTGATGCGGTTGATGATCCCCAGAATACCTTTGCGGCGGGCAAGACGTTGCGTCAACTCGTGTTTGTAGGGAAGGTCCATCAGGGTTACGCCAAGCAAGATCAGTAAGATCCCCTGCCCTGGCGTGAACAGCATGATGACACCTACCATCAAGAGTACGAAGCCGAGCGAGTTGCACAACAGTTTTTGACCAAAATAAAACAGGCTGTGTCGCTGCGTGTCACGACAGTTGGTGGTGTCAGAGCGACAGAGGTAATCTGCGGGAAGACGTAGGATCACCAGCCACGAGATCAATAAGCTGCCAATGAAAAAGAGTGTTGACAAAACCAGTAACCATACGAAGTTCTGCGTTGCCAATTGGCTGATCGCTTCGAAAGTGTTTTGAAATGGGGGCATGAAGTGGGTTGTCCCCAAGAACGCAATGGGCTGGATTTTCAGGGTATGTGATTTCCGACGTACCAAATACTCGGTGTCTGTTCCATCATTGGTGTGTGCAGCTGATAGTCAAGTCGAATCGAGAGGATGTGATCTCAGTCTATCGTACGATCATGAGTAGGCTTGGCGGTCGTGTCTTGCCAGAGTTCGCCCTCGTTTGTCAACGAAATTTATCTTGGCAACGGATCGTTGCGTTGCAAAGTTCATCAACGCATCTTCGGCTTGCACGTTCAACGGTTGATCGTAGATGCCCGCTGAGCAAGTTGCCAATAGATCATGGGGCCCGCCGTCCTTTGAATCAGTGAAGTGCGTTGCGGGGCGGGCAATCTTGCTCGAACAACATCGTAGAGATCGCGAAGCATGGTCTCATTGTCACCGTAGTAGCTGTGTCCAAGCAGGCTAAGATCGGTTCCACTGACATCGACGGTTTCGATCCCAGGTGCAATCACAATGTCGGTGCCGCTGTCGCCAGCTCTCGGGTAACCATTGACCTTCCTCGATGCAATGAGCGCCTGGTCGTCCGAGGAGGCATAGAGTGTTACATGATTGGCTACCTGCACGAGGGCCGGTGCGGCATCGCGGCGGAAATAGTCAGCGTCAATGTCAGGTGCTGCCAAGACAATGCGATCAAACAGTGGATCGTCTTCCGGTGTCTGCTGTTGACTGATTTGGCGGATCGCTGCTGTCATTGCACGATTGCCCATGCTGTGGGCGATCACATTGACTGAATCTGCGCCAGTTTCCAAGGCTAGGTCGAGCAGGAAATCTTTTAGGTGGGGCACCGTCCAATCTGCATTGTTGGCGTCAACTGGGTAACCCGTCAGCGTTGCCTGGCTCGGCCAACTGTAGCAAATCGGGACGCCTTCGAAGGGCAGGTCGACGGCAAGCTGAGCCGTTCGTAATAAGGCCGATTCAAAGCTAACGTTGTAACCGTGAATGAAGACCAACAGGTCTCGTGCTGGAGCTGTAGCAACCGCGTCGGAGACTTTTTGTTTGAAGTCATCTTCGAGCAACTCAACAGCATCCGTTAAGACGATGTGTTTTGTTTGGTCCTCACGAACTTCGAATCTCAATAAACTAGGGCGTTCGACGACGCCGCGTTCATGCAGGTCCGGAATGGATACTTCGGCAATGCCGTGCGTGAATTGGCCTCGATCGCCTGTGTAGTTGACTCCGTGCTTTTCAATGGTTGTCTGACCAAGGAAAATCAGGGAACATGCCATGCAAGCTGAAAGGCAGCCCAGCATGGCACTTATACCCGCAGCTTGAGTTCGACTACGCAAGGTTGAAAAACCGGCGTAGGCAATGCAGAGAAGTGACAGGAAGCCAAATGCCATGAACGCATTTTTCTGGCCCGATAATTGGTAGGCAGCAAGGGAAATGTGGCTGCGTTGACGATCAGTGGCGTAATAGACCTGAACCTTGGAATAGCCGGCGTCCGTTTGCAAAGTACCTGCTGGCATCCCTGCCACCGGTTCCGAACTGCCAGACTTACGAGTAGGGCCAACAGCGGGCACCGCTGCGGACGGGGAGCCGGCGTTCATCTCGAACATCTGCGGAGCAGAGACGTTTTCCGCAGCTGTTGATCTCGCCGTGCGAAATTCCATGGGATGGGCCGCTGGGAAACGTGGTTCCGTTTCTGTGTTGTTCCGAATGAATGCACGCGGTGGCATTGCGTTGGTTGGTACTGCCGACATCGGGGCGGCGATAGAAAATGGAGTGTGCGTTGCTGCGGGAAGTGTGTCGGCAGGCAAGGCAGAGGTGGGTGATCTTCGTTTGAGTGCAGGGGGTGCCGAAAGGGTGTTGAGGTGATCAGCAGTTCTGCGGTTTTCGCTGAATCTTGGCTTTGATGGAAAAGCAGGGTGGGAGTCGGGCTGCAGCATGTTGCCCGGTTGCGATAGCCGACGTGTGCTCGAAATGGAGGGGATGCCAGATTCCTCCGGCTCTCTCGCAGTCGGATTTGGAAATTCCAATGCAGACATGCTTGGAATGCCAGGTGGGACAATACTTGCCCCACTGATGGTTTCGTTTGGCAGTTCTAGAGTTTCGTGTGCTGCGGCAGAACGAGTTGAATCTGAGTTGAGTTGGGAAATCGAATTTTCTGACGCATGATCGTTTGGGATAACCAAGGCGTGATCGTCAGGGGCCGTAATCTGTGTTTGTGGTGCTGGCTCGGGCGTTCCTGCCTGTTGCTGCGGGGAACAACCCGCCAGCAGAATGCAGCAAAGAGCAAGTGTGAGCGGATGATGTTGGACTCTGGCGGTTGCTGTCATCATTTGGATTTCCCGGCATCATTGACGAAATCGTCTCAGAAATCAGGATTTAGCAAGTTCAGACGCCCCGCGTCGATGGCAGCAGGGGATGATGCTGATTGCGTGCAGTGAACGCAATGCTAGCGAAGATCCACGCCTCAGCGGTTCTGCTGAGAAGCTCGTGGCTTCAGAAATCAGAGGCTTCAGAAGATGCACTTCAGATGACACAGTCCGCTCAGGTCTGTGACCGCAGACGTTCTCGCAGTGGCTGAATGATCTCCTGCGGCACAAACTTGGCCAGCTGTTCGTCGTCATCGCTAAGTGCAGCAATTTGCTTCAGTAGTGAACTGCTGACGTGGGCGTATCGTTCAGCGGCCATCAAAAATACAGTTTCAATGTCTGGTGCGAGTTGGTGGTTCGCCATCATCATGGTGAATTCACCTGCGATATCGGTGAGGGGGCGGATGCCCCGGACCATCACTCTGGCTCCAAGGCTTCTGACAAAGTCGACCGCGAGGCCATCAAACACTTGAACACGAACGTTGGGTAGCCCGCCTGTCACGCTACGCACCAATTCGACGCGATGATCTGGATTGAACAGAGATCGTTTGTCCGCATTGCTTCCTACCCCGATCACCAGTTCATCAAACAGGGGAGCAGCTCGCTGGATGATGTGCAAGTGTCCGAGTGTGACGGGGTCAAATGAGCCCGTGTAGACAGCAGTTCTTGAATGGGGCATCAGTAGGCTTGTGTGTCAGTGATGTTGGTGTTGCGGCAGGTTCGGAAGGGGGATCGGTGACTAGCAAGTCTGGTCAGTTCAACGATGATTTCTCTTTGCACCAGGCGTATTCTGTTTCGCATTAGTCGGCTGGGGTGGCAGAGTTCGTTTGTTTGCCTCTGCTCATCGAACGCACGACCTCAACAAGTCGGTCAAGGTCGTCCTGATTATTGTAGGCATGAATTGCGGCCCGGACGCCGCCATCTCGGCACGATAACACAACCTTTTGTCGCATCGCTTCTTTCCTGATTGCAGCGGGCTCGAGTCCAGGAATCTCAAAGGTGACGATTCCGCTACGGTGTTGTGCCGCCCTTGGGAATCGGGTTACTGCACCGGATGCACTCAGTTGCTGATCAAGTGATACCGCGAGGTCGCAGATTCGGTCCGAAATCGCGTCTTGCCCCAATTCGTCTCTGATGTCGAGGATTAGCTGCAGGCTGGCAGAAAGGGCCGTGGCCCCCATCATATTGGCTGATCCTGCCTCGAAACGGGCTGCCGAATCCCTCAGTTCAAGCGTTGGTTGAGCGTAATTGAAAGAGTTCTTCACGCTGCCCCAACCAACGTTCAGGCAACGCAGTTTGTTCAAATGACGTTTTGCAATCATGGCAACGCCAGCGCCCTCTGGGCCAAGCAACCACTTGTGTCCGTCAGCTGCTAAGAAATCGACTGGCGTTTTTTCGAGGTCAAGAGGATAAATTCCGAGCCCTTGAATTGCATCCAGGAATACCAGAACCCCGCGACGGTGGGCCTGATCCACAAGATTTTCAATGTCGATGCGAAATCCAGTCGCGTAGCCAACCCAGCTGAGCGAGATCATGCGAGTGGTGTCGTCGACCTGCGACATCAGTGACTCAACGGTTACTTCGCCGTTGTGCCGAGGGGCAAACCGCACTTCGACGCCTTTGGAAGCTTGATTCTGCCAAGGGAACAAATTGCTGGGAAATTCGCCCTCGGGGAGGACCACACTGTCCCCATTTTGCCAATGCCACCCTTCAGCAACGAGGTTGATGCCAGTGGTTGTATTAGGAACCAGGCAGATCTCATTGCCATCGCAATTCAGTAATCCGGCAAACTGTTTCCTCAGATGTTCGACTTTCGCGGCCCATTCAGGCCAAACCGTATCACCCTGCTGAGCCGCTTGAGCGGCAAAATGGGCAATCGCCACTTCAGCTGGTTTTGATAGGGGACCAACCGCTGCATGGTCGAAATAAGCCCACTCAGGGGCGATGGACATGTGCGAACGCCACCATGCCCAGGGCGAATCAGAAATTTTTATTGAGATGAGAGTTGTCCCCTACCGGCAATTCATGGGCTAGAATCAGTTAACATTTGCAGTTAGTCTGCGAGTGGAACCACGTAATTCCCGGTTTTATCGGTACATTCGGTCGACCGTCTTGATTCGCTTAATTTAGCCGCCAGACGTAGGCTTGGGAAATACGGTGATTAGTAACTATACTTTGATGCACAACGTGTTTATTTCCGTGACTACTCCTCCTTTCATGTCCAATCGGCGAGGTTGTTAATGCCCAAGGCGCTTTGCCTTATCAGCCTTGTGGCGTCGATTCTCGTCGTCGTCTTGTTTCTCGCCGATATGGCGTTGGGACTCCTTGGCATGCAAGATTTGGCCCCATTACGGTCAGCGGATACGCTGATGGACGTCGTGTTCATCGTTGCAGGTGCAGCGTTGATTTTCATGAGTTGGACAACGTATCGAGAACAACGCTAGCTGATCACCCAGCGGTCGACTCTGTCGCCCATTCAGCGTGCTCGCGGCATTCCCTGCCACCGCCGTCATGGGCGGCCTTCTGGACGCCTGAAGCTTGCTGAGGGTCTGCCAATCAGCCCACAGGGCAAGGTTGTCCCGTTGCTGCAATGGCAGTGACCGATGCCGTTTTTTGACCCCCGGATCAAACCCCTGCCAGTGAGCCTGTTTTGCATCAGCCATGGCGTATTGCCAGTTGTGCATCAGGCGTGGCTGGGTGCCAACGCTGGGTACGAATTTGCAAAGATGTGGTTCGGCAACGCTGCAGCGCGTGATATCATGCTCGGCTTGAAAAGCCACGGATCTTTGACGTCGTGCTCGTTGGCAGATCCGCTTGATGATTTTGAACGAGGAGTGTTGTGATGTCATTATCTCGCCGCCAATTCACTCGACTGACCTGTGCCACTGCGATGGCAGGCATCTCAGTGGCACGGTATCAGAGGGCCATGGCTGCTGAAGCGACTGTCGGTCCGCTGGAGACGTTCGTTCCTACCAGGGCAATCACTCGAGGCCCTGCCAATCATTGGTTCGGGTATTACGATAAGCGTGAGTTCGATCCGAGCGGGCGTTACGTGTTGGCAAATGAGACCTCATTTGAGGGACGTCCACCCACCGGAGAAGATTCTATCAATGTGGGCTATGTCGACACGCAGAATGAAGACGAGTGGTGTCAGCTAGGAACCAGTCGGGCATGGGGGTGGCAACAGGGATGCATGCTGCAGTGGGTCGGCGACCAGGGTAAGCAGGTTCTCTGGAATGATCGTGAAGGCGACCGGTTTGTTTGTCGCATCCGTTCCATTGAGGATGGAAAGGTGCGCACCCTGTCACGTCCGATCTACACAATCTCACCCGATGGAAAATACGGTTTGTCTGCCGACTTTCGAAGAATAGACAATCTGCGTCCCGGCTACGGCTATGACGGTTTGGCAGATCCCCACGTCGCTGAGCGTGCGCCCTCGAAGTCAGGGATTTGGCGGATCAACATCGCGACCGGCGAGGAACGTTTGATCATGTCGCTTGCCGAGGCCGCAGCGATTCCTTGGCCCGGTGGTGATCGTTATGCAGGGGCATGGCATTACTTCAATCACCTGCTGATCAATCCATCTGGAACGCGGTTTACCGTGCTGCACCGTTACCGACCTGAGTTTGACCCAGAGACACTGAGTTTTGGGGGTACCGCAAACAACGGTTTCATTACTCGCATGATCACAGCCAATCTGGATGGATCTCAACGATTTGTTTTAGATCCCAGCGGTTTCACTTCGCATTTCATTTGGAAAAATGACGAAGAAATTACGATGTGGACGCGACCCAAAGGGGCGGCGTCGGGATTTTATACTCTCAAAGATCAGACACGGGAAATCATACCTGTGGGTCACGAAAAAATGCCCACCAATGGGCACAATACTTACTTGCCACATCCTTATCAGGACTGGATTCTGAACGACACGTATCCTGACCGAAAGACTTCACGCCAGACGGTGTTTTTGTATCACGTGCCGAGTGGTCGACGTTTTGATCTTGGTCACTTTCCTTCCCCCAAGGCTTATCGAGGAGAGTGGCGATGTGATACTCACCCTCGTTCCAGCGACGATGGCACGAAGGTCGCAATCGATAGTCCGCATGATCATGGACGTCAGGTTCATTTGATGGATGTGCGAAGTGTCCTCGAATCAATCTGACAGGCGGGGGGATGATTTCCCGCCCTCTACGATTCCTGTTGTTGGATTACAACTGGTCGGGACTACTGTTGGTCTTTTTTTAGCAGTTCCAATGCGGCGCCAGTCATCGTAAGAATTCCAGTAGTGAGGGTGGGCTCGACGTCGGGATAGTACTGGCTGCTATGCAAGGATGGTGCTGGAACACCAAGTGCTTTGAAGCGATCAAGGCGTGATTGGTTCACGCTGCCCAAGCGGTACATCAGGATCGGCACACCCTCGCGACCATAGCGGCTGAAGTCCTCGCCGCCCATCGAAGGTTCATCGACTGAAACCTTGTCTGTTCCAAGAGTGGACTCAAACACTTTTTTAAGACGTGCCGTCAGGTCATCGTCGTTGCGGAGTGACGGGGTGCCTTCGCTGATCGTGATCTCTGGTGGTAGAGCATCAAAGCTGATTGCCACTGCTTTGGCTTTGCGTTGTATCGCACTGAGGACTTTCTGGCGGACCGACTCGCTGTAGCTTCTCACAGTCAATTGCAAGTCACACTCGTTGCCGATGATGTTGTGTTTGGTGCCCCCATGAATCGAGCCGACGGTCACCACAGCAGGTTCGATAGGTTTGATTTCGCGGCTCACAATCGTTTGAAGTGACATCACCAGTTGCGCTGCTTGCACGATTGGGTCGATCGTCGTGTGAGGTGCCGAGCCATGGCCTCCGCGGCCCTTCATGCGGATGTCAACACTGTCGACATTGGCCAACGCGTAACCAGGTAAAACACCCACCTCCCCTGCCGGTTTGTCACCACTGACATGCAGTGCTACAGCAAAGTCAGGTTTGGGAAAGCGTTTGAATAAACCGTCCGTCAGCATCGCCTTGGCACCCGCGCCGCGTTCTTCTGCCGGCTGTCCAATGACCATGAGAGTACCTGACCATTGGTCGCGATGTTCAGCCAAATACTGGGCACTTGCAATCAGGTTTGTCATGTGGATGTCGTGCCCACAAGCGTGCATCACACCTGTAGTGGCGCCGCCAGGTAACTCGATTTTTACCTCAGAAGCATACGGTAGTTGCGTCTGTTCCATCACTGGCAGGGCGTCCAAATCACACCTCAGCATGACGGTTGGTCCCGTTCCGTTCTTCATGACCCCCACGATGCCATGACCGCCAATCCCAGTTGACACATGGAACCCGCTTTTCTGCCATTGGTCGGCTAGGTGCTTCGCCGTTTCCTGCTCCTGGAATGACACCTCAGGATGCGTATGCAACCACCGATAGGTTTGTACCAAGTGGGGTAATTGATCCTTGATCCAGTTTTGACGCTGCGAAATGCTTGACGCAGATGTGGGAGGATCAGCGAGTGCCAAAGAAAATGGGATCAAGAGCCAAATGACTGCGATGAAGCATTTCAAGGGACGGACCTTTCTTGTGAGCAGAAAACGATTGAAGCCGACCATTGTAGACCGAAACCAGTTTTCAGCGGGAACTGAACATGCCTCGTGTCCGAGGCGAGGTTGTATTGGTATAAATCCGTGGTAGCCGCATCATGCAAAGGCTGTACTAAATCCCTGGTTGCTGATCCAAAAGGTGATTCGTCGATGACCAAACGCGTTCTCATTCTTTGTACTGGAAACTCCTGCCGCTCGCAGATGGCCGAATTTCTTTGGAATCATTTGGGCGAAGGCGATTGGAGTGCTGAGTCTGCCGGTTCTAAGCCAGCCGGGTACGTCCACCCGCTTGCAATTGAAGTGATGAAGGAACTCGGTCTGGATCTCGGTAACGCCACCAGCAAGCATGTTGATCAATTCGTAGACCAACCGATTGACCTGGTTGTCACCGTCTGTGACGGTGCGAAGGAAAACTGCCCGACGCTGCCCCATGTTGGCGAGACGCTTCACTGGCCATTTTTCGATCCCGCCGATGCCAAGGGTAGCGAGGAAGAGAAGACGCAGGTGTTTCGTGAAGTTAGAGACGAAATTCGTACTCGCATTGAGCATTTTTTCGCTAATGTAGACGTCTGAATCTTGGCCTGTGTCGATATCTGACTAAGCAAGTTGGGGCTTCAATAGCACTCACGGTACAGGGTCTTCGAGCTAGCTGAAACCTTCGAGCTAGCTGGGGTTTTTGAACAAGGGTTGCGTTCGCTGGCACCGATTGCCGGTGCATGAAAAAACGGAGCGTTCGAATCGCTGCCCGATTGCTGCGATTCAAGGCTCCGCTCTGATTGCCAAGCGATTTTATGCGTTGAGCTTATCTGAATTTTACGATTCGCGGCTGGCTACAGAGCAGCCGCGGCATGTCAAACCATCCAAGAGAGTGTTCAGCTCTGCTCTTCAGTATTCTCGGTCTCAGTGACTTCTGGAGCGGGGGAGGCTGTTTCGAGCTCGACGCGTTTGACGTCGTGTTGCTTGGCTGCGCATGCGGGGCATGCTGAAACTTCCCGCATGATCTCAACACCTTGACCACCACGATCTGGAGTAGGCTCGTCGCGATCGCGGAAATTACGCCCACCACCACGTTTGAACTCTCGCTTTTGGCTCGAGTAACGCTTTTCGCGAACTTCGATCACGACGCTATGACGTGTGGTTTTAGGTGGCGTTATCTGTTGGCAGAAGTGGCAGCGAAACATGTTCCCAGTTCCTGTATGAATTGTGTCTGCAAAAGGGTTAGCGATTCCTTGCTGGTTCCGTGTTCCTTCTTTTGCAGGGGAAACCGAGCCGCGGCAGGGCACCCAGGAGCTTGTTGCCATGAAACAATCTGCTCAAGGGCAACTTGCCACGCATTTGGCGGAAGCAGTTGCGCCCAAAATCGAGTTGCAGGATAGCGTGATCGTGGTGTTTCGCCTAGCCGACAGGAGATCAGTATTGCAAAAGTGGGGCATTGGAATGATTGATAAGGGGGCCGTCGGTGGATGGACAGAAGCAGGTTGATGCAGATTGTGGCAGTTTCAGATGAAGGGCTTCAGGTGACAATCGGGCCAGCGAAGCCGGTTGGATGCGGATTTCTTGGGGCGGACCCTGAGCCGTTGACTCTCCCAAACTCAAGTAAGTTCGTTGCCTAGCCCCGTTTTGGGGCGTGTGGCTCGCCAATCGAGGAACAAAAAACTGACCATGCAGAACGTTGCAAGCAAGGCCACGGACAGAAGCCCCGAGAGGAAAACTGCCCAGCCATGATTTGTAGCAATGGATCCGCCGAAGTAGTTGAACAGCAGGGCTGCCCCGTATCCGAAAATATCGATGATGGCGACGAGAAAACCCGCGTGTTTTCCACCGAAAGCGACCGAGAAAACACTCATGGGAACGTAGTATGCCGGGGAAATTGCAAGCCCGAGTAAAAAGATGGTGGTGATCGCGACCACGGTCCGCATGTCTTCAGGGACAATTTCCAAACGCCAAAGAAGCAAGACAGCTAGGCAACTGAAGAACAACTGGCAGCCAATGACCCCGATCAATTGAAGTTTCGATAGACGGTCATAATAAAAACTTGTGATGAGTAGGGCAGCAAACATGCCCATGGGGAAGGCGGTACCTGCTGCGGATGCCTTTCCATCGCTGAAATTGAGTTCTTCTGAGAGATACAGCGGGATGAAGTTCAGGAAGTCCATGCAGACGGTGAGAAATACAACGCTCAAGCCAATCAGCCAAAAGCGGCTGCTGGTGGCAAAGGCCGCGCACGCTTGCCACAGCGTTGTGTGATCTAACGCGTGTTCAGCTTTCACGAGACCATGTGCGTTGTCGTTATCCTCCTGGGTATCGTTTTGATGCTCGAGCAGTGATGGCAGACCGGCATCCTCTGGTTGTTCTTTGATCGTGAAAAAGAGAACAGTGATGACGCACGCGGTTAATGCAGCCGAGACCAGAAACACGCTTCTCCAGTCCATCAGTGTCAGCAGGTAGCCAAACAGCAGCCCCGCTGCAATTGTGCCAACACGCGAGCTTGTGGCAATCACGCTCCAAACTTGTCCATATCGTGTCGATGGAAACCAAGAGCGCACCAACTGTGCCATTGCAGGCCAGCCGCCTGCTTTCGCAGCTTGCCCGAAAAAATTGAAAGCAGCGAACAGGAAGAAAGATGAGCTGAATGCAAAGCCCACGTTTGCGATCGCGGTCAGCGAAAGTGCCACAAGGAACATTCGCCGACCTCCCAGCAGGTCAGCGCCGGGACCCGTGACTAATTTTCCCAAAATCGCGCCGGCAGAGTGCCACGCCATCAAATGCCCAAAAGATTCCTTGTCGATCCCCAGCGTGGGATCCTGAACGATCTGGACGCTGCACGCAACCAAGGTGTTTCTGCAGAGCATCAATGCTGCATAGCCGATGTACATCGAAGTGAGAACAAGCAGTTGGAATCGCACGAACGGGCTTGATGTTCTTGCCCGAAACAACTTCTTTGCCCAGGAGGTTCGCTGTGGCTTATTCATGTGCTCATCCCCGTTTCGAACTATAGTTTCTGTGCCCAGCTACAAATCCAGTGCTGGAAATCAACAAGGAGTGAATGATTCGCATGCCGTTTATGTATCAGCCTGCGCGGGTTCAGTTTGTCTTGTTAGGCCTTGTCTCCTGCACTCGGATTGGCCGATGAGTCTTCTGGATTCGGATTGGCTGATGAATCGTTGTCGGTATTCGAAGCGAACGGCAGCTCCAGCAATTGGTGCAGTTGACGTTCAATCGCCGCCATGACGGGATCCTCTGTAGCTTTTCTATCTCTTTTGGTTGCAACGGGAATGGCTGGACCAATTTGGACTGTTGCCGACATTGGGTGGTGGATCCGGCTTATGTCTGTCAGGTCTTCTTCGAATTTTTCGACCGTTTCTAATTGTCGTTCCTTGCTTGGATCTGATTTTACGTAGGTCGGTGGGTAGTGCCCGAGTTGTTGGGCGATGTACATATCGGCCAGTTGATTCCATCGTCGTTCTCGCTCCTCCTCTGGCAAGTCCTCGGTGATCATGTCTCGGAGGATTTCACTGCGAAGTTGTTTGACTCGGTTGACGATCGTCCCCTCATTTTTTCCATTGAGCCATTCTTTCTCGATGGGAGTGAGGATCTGATTGATTAAATTTTCCACTCGTTCGGGAATGGAACCCGTTTGTGGTGCTCCGATGTATTCGATCTCTTTCAGCCACAAGAGTGCTTCGCCAACACGATAGATACGCTGTGTGCGATCAGGATCACGTCGAGGACGCCATGACAGCGCTTTTTCGATGTCATCCAGAGTCTGGTGAATCGCTTCGTCGATGTCTCCGTGAAAGTGATACCGGATGCCCACAGCATGGACCACGACTTTGCCTGGCGGATTCAGGGTAGCACGCTTCTTGGCTGCCGAGCGTGCGATAAACGAAACTCCATCCATTAATGCGAGAAGTCGATCATTGGTTCGAGTGATCACGCCCTCGGGGAAAATGACAAGAGGCCGTCGGGCTTCGGTAAGAATGTCGATTCCTGCCTGCAGTGCCTGACGATCCATTCCTTCTCGGTAGACACTGAACGCTCCCATGCGACGTAGTATGAATCGTTGTAGCCAGCTTTGTTTGAATAGGTGCCAACTGGCCATCGTGTGCGGGGCGAGTCCAACGCGATGGCAGATTTCATTGATCACTGAGGGATCCGCTGGACGGCAGTGGTTCGGAGCCAACAGAATCCCATGACCAGCTTTGAGCGATTCCTGAATGTGTTCCAGACCTTGGCATTCAATGGATTCGATTCCGTAGCTTTTGCGCAACCATCGAGGCATGATCAGTTGCAGACTGCGAGCCCACCAAGTTCCGCGGTAGGGAGGGACAAACTCGTAGGCTTCATCGATAACGACAGATTGCATGTTGGCCCGGAAATACGGTGATTGGATGCTTCAGCGTGAAGGCAGTACATGATAGCAATGCTTGGGCTGTGTCACGATAGCGTTGTCGGTGCACTTGCTTGAGGTCGGTGCACTTGCTTGAGGTCGGTGCACTTGCTTGAGGTCGGTGCACTTGCTTGGGGTTGGTGCCTGTCGCTTGGCTGACGCAGCGCAACGTCTTGGGAAGTTTGTCTCGCTTGGTGGATTTTTTTATGCGAGTTCAGTCGCGGCAACATCTCCATGGATGGAAAATACACCCCCCGTTCAAATTCATCATTCCGAGAAGAAATAGTCGGGATACTCGATTTTTAATGCGGTTTTTTCCGGTTTGCCGTCCACAAAGCATGATTCGATCTCTGCTCTCAAGCGTGCTCTTGTGTCAGGGTTTAGTAACGGGTCGTTGGTCTGTTTTCGCCATTGGTCAAGCTTTTCACGCAGTTTTTGAAGCGTCGGTCGATGTTCCGCGTTGGTTGCCAAGTTCTCAAATTCCCATGGATCGCTTTTTAAATCGTACAACTCGTATTCAGGAGGTTTCTCCATCAGACGGTAAGCGGTCTGGACCTTTGGCGAAGCCGCTCGGATCACGTCGGGCAAACCCTGGAAGAAGCGGTTGATGGTGAACGAGTACCCCGGGTTGATTTGATCTGGTTGCAGGTTCTGAATCAGTTTGTAGCGTGCGTCACGTACCGTTCGCTGCGGGAAATAATTGTGAGCTGAATGCAGGTGGTATTCCGTGTAGAGATATTCACGCCAGCGAACCACTTGCTGTTTAAAAAGAGGTGCGAGTGATTCTCCAGCCAAGGAGTCGGGGACTTCTACTTTGGCAGCTTCTAGAAGTGTCGGCATCAAATCCAGCGTTGATACCAGTTCGGTCCGAACGGTACCCGGTTGAATGAAGCCCGGCCAGCGGATAATCATCGGCACTCGAACACCTCCTTCGTAGGAGGTTCGTTTGCCACGCAGCAGGTCCGCGCCGTGGTCACCAAAGTAAACCACAAGAGTTTCCTTTTCCTTGCCGGACTTTCGCAGTTGTGACAGCAGGTCGCCAATCAAGTGATCCAGCCGATTCATGCAGTTGTAGTAACTTGCGGTTTCCGCACGCAGTTGAGGCGATTCGAGCCCCATGTAAGGGAGTGCAGGGACATCTGATCCGGTTAGCGGTTTAGACGGGATACCTGCTACCTGATCAGTGAAGGGACGGTGTGCGTCGGGGTAGTTCACCGCAAGAAAGAAAGGCTGAGATGACTCGGTGAAAAAGTCCGATGCTTCCTTGGCGTAGCTCTTTAATTTTTTGCGAGCGAAATTTGAAGTTGTTAGTTCCTTGAAGTCGAATGGAAATGCTGTTTTTGGATTCACATGAATTTTGCCAATGATGCCCGTGCGGTATCCGGCGTCGTGAAGGCAACGTACAAGGTTTGGCTGAGCATCGTTGTACATGCGGAAGTTCCATGTCGCTAATCCAATTTGGCCATTCTGATGAGGGTAAAGTCCGGTCAGGTAGGCAGCTCGCGATTGGCTGCAGCCAGCTTGAGGAACATAGGCATTGTGAAAACGAACGCCCTCGGCGGCGAACCCGTTTAAGACTGGGGTCTTGACATGTTGGTTCCCATAGCACCCGAGTTCTTGCCCATTGTCTTCAGAAACAATCACCAGAATGTTTGGCAAGGCAGCGGAGGTCGTGTCGGCCCCCTGCGCACCGAGTGGGGCGAAGACAATCGCGATGAATGAGAGCAAAGTTAAAGGATTGAACAGCAGCAAACATCGGCAATCGTAATGATTTATCACAGTGTGTTCTCAAATTTACAAGACTGGTTAACAGTAACGTGACGGATGGTCGGCACTGTGTTTGGCCGGACGCATCGCTGCGGGCTGTGATTGGATATCGTGTTGCCGGTGGTCGTGTAATCGAAACACTCGTCACTCAGGCTGACTCGCCGTTGACGTTTGACCATCAAAGGGGGGCGCTGGCAGCTGGGGGGGAGGTTTGGCTTGTGCCCAACCGGCAGCAAGGGTTTGTTTGAGTTCTTCGCGAACCTTGGCGTACTGTGGATTTTCAATGCAGTTGGCTGTTTCGCTTTTACTCGTGTTGTAATCGTAAAGTTCGCGAGCAATGATTTTTCCAGTTTTCCACTTTTTCCATTCGACGTAACGGTATCGGTTGGTGCGGACGGCGTATCCCATGACGTCGCCATGGCCTTTGTGCCGATTCGAAATTGCCGCTCGTGGGTGCTGGCTGAAGACTGCAGACTTCCATTCTTGGTCGGGGTTTTTCAGTAAGGGGTAAAAACTTGTGCCTTCGAGTTCAGCCGGAGTCGGTAGCCCGCATGCTTCTGCTAGTGTTGGATAAATGTCGACTAGTTCAACGAGCTTGCTGCAGGATCTCTTGCTGCGCCTGTTCGTGAGTGCAGAAGTTGATTCGTTTTCGGGGAGGACAACGATCAACGGAACGCGAGTGGAAAGTTCGTAATTGTTGGCCTTGGTCCACAATCGCTGTTCACCAAGGTGAAAACCATGATCACCCCACAGCACGACGAGCGTCTTATCTGCCAGTTTTAATTCTGACAGATGTTTTAAAATGCGCCCCACCTGTTCATCGATATAGCTGACGCAGGCATAGTAGCCATGTCGGAGTTGCTGGATTTTTGCAGGAGTTAATTCGCCATTGTTCGGGATGTCGTTGTATCCCTCAAGTTCTCTCCAGCTGCGTGTTGCCAACTCAGGAGCATGAAGCGGTGGCGTTTCCGGGGCAGGGGGTGAGATTGTGTCTGGTTTGTACATGTTCCAGTAGCGACTTGGTGCGCAAAAAGGCAGGTGCGGCTTGCGAAAACCAACGGCCAGAAAGAAAGGCTTGCCATTCTTTCGGAATTCTGTCAGGCGTTTGATTGCTGCGTCGCAAACTTGACCGTCAATGTAGGTGCTGTCGGAAACCTTGGCGGACTCTGTGGCCGAACGTTTCAGCCCGCTACCTGTCAGGTTTTCCTTCAGTGCATATCGAAGTTTGGGGTCGCGATTGACTGCAAGTAACGGCTCGTGTGTCCAGGAAGGAGGGTCAGACGCAGGCTTGCCATTTCCATGCAGGATCTTTCCGATCCCCTGAGTTTGGTAACCATGGTTCTTAAATAATTGAGGGAGTGTTACCGTGTCGGGCAGTGCGTTTCGAAAATGTGTGGAAAGATCCCATACTCGCGTCGTGTCGGGGCGCTTGCCAGTTAAAAGCGAAAGGCGTGATGGACTGCATAGGGCTTGCTGGCAGTAAGCACGCTGGAAAACAGTACCTCGTGAGGCTAGGTGATCCAAGTGTGGCGTTACCGCGGTTGTGTCTCCGTAGCATCCCAGCACCGGACGAAGATCGTCGACCGCAATGAACAACACGTTGAGTGGTTGTGCATGAACCGTCTCGTCTGCTGCCAGGGGCGATCCCCGATCGATGACTGATGCAAAGCAGCCAAGGATGCAAGCGGATAACAGCGTTACTATTCGTAGCTGAATTCGATGTGGAGTTCGTGTTGGCATGGCGAATCAGACGCGGTGAGCGGTGGAGATCGCGTTTCCACGAGGTTGGGGATGGTGAGCAGTGTCTTGCGGCGGTGAGCGTTCCCGCCACACAACTGGATTTCAACGCGAGCCGCTCCTTGCAGGATTCAGTGCTGGCAATATCGAAAGCCACCGTGGGACATTGTGTTCAAGCATGTTTTGTTCAGGAGAATCGGAGGAGGTTCAATCACTTCAGTTTAACCCATGAGAACGTACGGCTGTGGTATCTGATAGTGCTAGGTTCTAGGATTGTGTGACCGAACCGAAGCCACCAAATTCGGGAGTCGAAGTGTTTTGGTTTTTGCCAGACAGGGACTCGGAACCTGAAGTGTTTCTCGTTTCGGGAGCAGGGACTTACCTAGTGGGTAGATTGTTGGATTCGATTGCTCACGCACGATTTGTCAGCCTTTGTTAAAAATTCTTCCCGTTGACGATTTGCGTTGTCCTAAGTACAAACCCGTCTCAACATTGAGATACACAGCCCTGAAGTCATTGAAGTCGAAGTCTTAGAAGTACATGAAGGTTCTAGATAAAACGCGCCGCAAGAAACTGCAGCGTAAAGTGGATGCGGAATATGGCTATCGCAGTTATCGTGATCGCGATGTCGAAGTCCGTAAAGCTAATTGTGGGTTTGGTGTCTTTGCCAGGCGTCAGTTTTTGCCGGGTGAACTCATTATCGAAATTTCTGGCCAGCTGATTCCACGCGAATCGTACAACGGCTCCAGTTTTGTGATGGAATTAAGCGAGGAATGGAGCATGGAACCAACCATTCCTGCGGCCTTCCTGAATCACTCTTGTAGTCCTAATGCTGAGTTGTTGCAGATCACCGAATACACGCTCGGCTTGCTCGCATTGTGCAACATCGAGCCGGGTACCGAATTGAATTTTGACTACCAGTGGCCAGCACTGCACTGGATTCCCCGTTGCCTCTGTGGGGCTCCCGTCTGCCGCGGGTGGGTCGTTGATGAAAATGAGGTCAAGGCGATGAAGAAATTGGCAAGGAAGAACAAAGCGAGATAAAGGTTGGAACCTTCCGCGATCTTTGTCGCTTTGATGTGCGTGGGACGATAGGCCGTGCTTTGGCGGTGAAAAGTATCGCGTAGTTCACGACAGTCAGCGAATGTTCGACTGGTTTCTTGACGCGTGGTTTCTTGACGCGTCTGATTTTGTGCTGTCTTGGTATGCCGCCTATTCGTTGTCCATTCCACTGAGAATACTTGAAAGCACATTGGTCAGTTGGAATCGATTCTTCATGATTAACTTTTTGTTGATGGTGACGCGAGCGGTGAAGTCGAAAATCCCACTGAGCGTTTCGTTCAGTTTGACCTCCACTCGCAGGCGATCTCCCGGGCGGGCAAAACCTTTGTACTTTGCTTGCTTCACTCGCACGAGTACGCCCAGTGCGTATTCATTGAAGTGGGGGTCGTGTGTGTTGTAAATCTCCATTGGGTTATGTCTGGCTGCAATTAAAATGCCGGCTGACTGGGTGGTGAGCTCTTGCATCATTGCACCCGGAAAAATGGGTGCGTCTGGGAAATGACCATCGAGAAAATATTCCTCCCCCGAAATTGGTTTCTCTGTCACGATAGAATTTTCGGTGATGGAAACGATTGTTTCTACGAGCAGGTAAGGTGCACGATGGTGCAGGTAGTCTTCTGGTTTGTCAAAGTCGTGATGGAAAATTGCCATGTGGTTCATGCGCGCAAGAGATGGTGTGTGCTGGACGCGATTGCAAGACAAACGCGTTTCTCAGATGGGTGTGCGGATCACAGCAGAGGATCCGGACCAACACTGAGATCTTATCGACAAATCAAAGTGGATTGCAGCAGGCTAATTCACCAGAGTGGCGAGTGTGGGATAGAAGTTGAGCACTGGAGTTCCGCATCCGATCGTCTTGCCGTCCTTTTGCGTGCTGCTGGTGCTCACTGCAACAACTTTGCCCTTTTGGTCAACGATTGGGGCACCGCTTGTGCTTTGTATGTCAATATTTCGGTCGGTAAAGCTGTACAGCAGCCAGCCATTCTCACGACGCTCAACGGTTGCTGGGTGCATCAGTCCCCTTGATCCGCGTAACTTGGAAACGAGCCAAACACGCTCGCCGTTGGATGGTATGCGTGGTGAAAGGGGCAGGGCCTCGATGGCCGTGGGATCGGTGACAGTGCAGGCTGCAATATCTCCGAGCTCAGATTTTTGCGGGTGCGGACGCGCACCGCTGAGGTTAAGAGGCTGCATCCGGATTTCGCCAAAGTAATTGTCAGTCTTGCAGTCCTCAACGATCAGTTTGTTCCAAGCTTTTGCGAGTTTGTCAGCCTCTATTTCTGTTTTTAAGCCTCCAGCTGGTCCAAATAAATGCAGGGCGGTGAGTATCAGTGTTTGGGACTTGCCTGGCAGTTTGGCCGCAAATGCCGTTCCTGCATAAACTTCCCCCTCGCTGGTTCCAAACCGAGGACGAAAGAGTGTGCCCATTGAGATGGTCAGGGGAGGGTGTTGCGATTTGTCTCGGGGAACAGACGCGGAGTTCTCTGTGTCTGAAGCTGTTGTGTCTGAAGCTGTTGTGGTGTCTGCGGCAGGCTGTTTATCAGATATCTGTTTCGTTGGACCTTGGTTGGTCGTTTCGGCAAGGGGATCGTTGCCCATGAGTTGGGGGTCGTCAGTTGGTTGCTTTTCCGTTTTAGCTTGCCCATTTTTTCCTGCCGCTGAGGCGTCACGCTTGGTTTGCAATTCACCTGTGGTTTGGGTTTGAGCAACGGTGGAGTCTGTCTCTGCTAACCATTTCCAGCCTGTAAACGACAAGACGCAGGCGATTGCCACAGCTAAGCCAGCAATGACCGACTTTTCTTGGTTCGTGCGGGTTCGATTTTTCTGGCTAGTGTTGTTTCGTGGCCTTGCCCGGTTGATGGTCTCTGGGGGGCGTGCTGGTGGTTTGTTGTGGGCGCTCGATTCCGAAGCAACGGTCGAGCCTCTGGCAGTGTGCAGGGCCTTGCTGGATGCAGGTGGCACGGTTCCCGCCGTCTTTATTCTGTCAGCACGATCTGCGATTTCGGCAGTGTGCATCACTTTGACGACTTCAATCACCGGTTCCGTCTGCCGGTGATTGTTGCCCGTGTAGACCGGCACCGGTTCTTTGATCACTTCGGCTTCAACGATGGGTTGGGCTTCGACGATCGGTTGGGCTTCGACGATCGGCTCGGCGTTACTGATTGGTTCGGGGCTGAGCCAGAGAGGTTGTTCGGTTGGTGTTTCTGTCTTTGCGGGGACTGGTACTCCTTCCTTGTCTGCCTCGGCAAGGTCCAGTTCATCAGAGTTTTGAGTTGGTCCAACGAAACCTTTGCGACCGAGTACGTGTTGTACTGCAACACTGAGGGAATCAAGTTCCTTGGATTCGACTTTGAGAAGCTTGTCGATTTTGGATAGCCATTTCTTAGCTGGAATCCACGGGCCATTTGCACCTGTTCGAACATCAATCCCACCAGGCGTCATGAGTTTCAAGACATGGTGAGCTCGTGTTAATGTGAATGGGCCTTCGGCAACATTCTTGTAACGGATGAAGATGCCATTCTTCTGCAGTTGGCGTATCTTCTTTCGGATAATGTCGACAGATCGCCAAGCACTGTTCCCTTGGCGAATCAAGAGTTCATCGTTAGTTGAACGCTCCACATGTTCGCGCATATCCGACTCGGAAAGAGGGCCGGTGGTGCCCGCTTTTTCCTTGAGAAACCATTCTGAATCTGACTCGCTCGTCATTCCGTATACTGCAAACGCCGGTATGTCATGCTATTTCCATTGCGGTTCGCGGTTGCGAGACGCGTTTCATCTCCTGAGAAAAGTCTAACCAGTGTCAATCAACTGTTGTGGAATCTCGCAAGCATTTGCTGCGTTTTGGGTTGTTCCCTAACGGGAATTAAGGGATTGGCAAGGTAAACAGGATAGTTTGATCAATTTATCAAACTGTCTTTGCCCTCATTTAGTGGCGGCGAGCAGTTTCTGGTGGTTCAGGGATGATGCGGCATCGACCGCTGGAGGCGTTTTCACTTGCTGAGCCACGCTGTTGTGTGAATTGCCTCGGGCCGTCTCGGTGAAGCTGATTCCTTGGATTTGAGGTTGTTTGCGCAGAGAGGCATTGTTTGCGTACCTCAGTGGCCAAACACGCACTCGTTGCCCCGTTCGAACACGTCTTTAGAAGAAAAATCACGGGGGATCAGTCGTTTTCCCAGCCGACCGGTTGCGTCCATGCTTGTTGGAATTGTTTTTCAAAGGAGGGATCTTGGTGCGGTTTGGTGCTTGTGACCACCGCCCGAACATAAAGTTCATTTCCCTTCATGCGATAGGAAGGGGATAGGCTGTTTGACGAAAGCACTCGTTGTCCCACGCGTTCCTTGTCATCGTTGCCATCAGGTTTGAGTGTTGCGATGAACTCGGTCTGATAGGTCACGTTGTCTTGTGGCGCGATATCCAATTTCAGTTCTTTTGTTTCTGCATTGAATTTAACGTCCTTGAGCGTGACACCGCTGGAAGCATAGAAGTCCCCTCGTTTCATCGCCCGAATCAGATGTTCCGGTGTCAGGTACTGACTACGGACCATGACCCAGCCGCGGCCTGGTCGTGAGCCGGCTTTGCCGTGGTATTCATGGCTGTCGTCTGTGGCGATTCCCATCAAGGGTGGAACATTCAACGCTGTTCTCCGGATCGCATTGACCGTATCCCAAATGGATTCCACGCTTGGGTGTGTTGCATCGCCAAGTTGATTGACGCCAGGGTGGCCGTTGTAAACCTCAAAGAAGCGTTCTGAAACCACTGCTGCAAGATCTTCTGCGGTGACGGCATAGCCAAAGTTGGGATGGTTCAAGTGGGGCAGTACTTCGCGGCCATGACTTTTCTCGTGCTCGAGAATGGCTCGCAAGTTGTTCTGCATTGTTTCTCGGACCGTGGCTCCACCTGCTGGCTTGAGAGCCTCGGCAACGTTGGTTGCGTTGATATGGACGGGTTTGCCCTCCGATCGATCGCTGATCTCCTCCGCAGGAATCATGATGAATTGATTCCGTTCTTCGACGAGGTTGCGAAACTCATCGAGTGGTTTCAGGCGAATCGCAAACTCTGGTGAACCAGGTTCACCACGCGTCTCCACCCATGAATTGCCAAAACGTGCTCGGTAACGATCCAAAATGCCATCGTCACTTCGCTTCACGATGGCGGTGTAGGGCATCCAACGGATGCCTTCGCTCAACACGTTGTGATCCGTCAGGGCAACAAAGTTGTAATCCCGTTCACGGTACCAGTCGGCGATCATCTCCGGAAATTGGTCGCCGTCGCTCCACAGTGAATGGGTGTGAAGGTTTCCTTTCCACCATCGTGCTTCAGGGTCAGCTGCCTCGCTTGAACTCGGCGTCAGGATAGTAAGGCAGCCTGTGAAAAGCAGGAGTGCTAAAACGCAGGACCGATGTCGGTAGAGAATGGCTTGCATGGCGCAGTGGTCGGTTATCAAGGGTAGGAAGCGTGGATGAAATCAAGGGCAGCTGGCGATGGGGCTAGCTGTGTAATCGTGTAGACGAGTTAAGCCGTTGGGTGAAAGGTTGTCATTGCCAAGGGAATGACTGAGTGCCTGATGAATTTTGAAATTGTGTACGGCGGATTGTGTACGGCGGATTAGATCAATTTAGTTTACTACATTCAGGGTGATAGAAGGGGGATGTGAGTGTTCCTTGCAGTATTGGTATACCTGAACGGTTTGGATCCTTGACGGAAGATAGCGGGTGCGGGTGGGCGTTAGCTTGGAGCGACCGCCTGCATGATCACTGCACACAAATAAGCTCCGTAGGTTCCTAATGCATATCCCACGACGGCTAACAGGACACCGACAGGCGCCAGCGATGGGTGAAAGGCTGCGGCAATGACAGGGGCACTTGCAGCACCTCCGATGTTTGCTTTGCTGCCGACAGCTAAAAAGAAATAGGGCGCGTGAATCACTTTGGCGACGACTACCATCAGGAGGACATGGATTAGCATCCAAATGCCACCTACCAAGAAAAGCCCCGGGTATTCAAAGACTGCCAAAATGTCCATCTGCAGGCCAATCGTCGCAACCAGAAAGTAGATGCAGACGGTTCCCACCTTGGACGCTCCCGCGCCTTCTAATTGTCGAGCTTTGGTGAATGAAAGGATCAAGCCGCCCGTGGTCGCCAACACAATGAGCCAAAAGAAAGATGAGTTGAGGCTGAATTTGCGAAGGTACTCGTAGTGCTCATTAATGAATGGAGCAACGACATCGGCGACCGCATGACAGCATGCCGTGACACCAAAGCCAACTCCAAGAATAATAAATAAGTCAGCAACCGTCGGGTTACGTGCGATTTTCTTGGAGAATTGCTCCATCTTGTTTTGTAGCTCGTGGACGCTGCTTGCGTCCGCCTTCAGGAATCGATCGATTTGAGTGGCTTTGCCAATCCCAAGCAGCAGAAATACCATCCACAACTCACCGATCACGATATCGACCGCCAGCATGACACTGAATAACTCATTGCTTGGATTGAAAATTTCCTTCATCGCAATTTGGTTGGCACCACCACCGATCCAGCTTCCGGCAACCGTAGCAAGCCCGCGCCAGACCGCTTCGGAATCTTGCCCACCTACAAGCTGTGGGTCGAAGTTGCCGACAATCAGAATTGCGATCGGGCCTCCGATGATGACACCAACCGTTCCTGTCGCAAACATGACCAGTGCTTTTGGCCCCAGTTTTAAGACTTCTTTTAAATCGATGCTGACAGTGAGTAAAACAAGACTTGCGGGTAACAGGAACTTCTTGGCAACCGTGGGAAGGTCCGAGAACGACGGGTGAACAATTCCAAATGTGGTTAAGAGCGATGGAAGGAAATAGCAAAGCAGTAGCATCGGAACAAATTTGTAAAACTGTACAAAAAACGGATGCTTCAGGCTGTGTGTCCAGAAGACAAGGCCCAGAATTCCCAGGAGCATCCCAAGCAGAACAGCGTCATTCGTGAACACTGGGGGGGCATCGGGGCTGTCATGCGGATCGGTGCTGCCGACTGTACTCTCTTGCGATGCCGAGCCTCGCTCCGACGCTGCTGGTTGCTCAGAAGGTTGCTCAGAAGATTGCTCAGAAGGTTGCTCAGATATGGCTGACGGCTCAGATGATGCTGAGAGGTTCTGTGCATCCGAGTTCGGAGCAATGCATAGGAACGTCGAGAACGTAATGATGATTGCGATTCTAGCTAGATTCAGGGGCATCAATGGAATGTCTCTTTTGGGAAGGTTGCTCAAGCGTTGTATTGTATTGGCATCTTCGTGCGCCCTGAGTTGGCACCTGCTGAGCCTAGTGATCTGCTGGCCGGTTCATTGGTGTGAGGACTCTTGATGCAGTCAGCAACTGGTGTCGAAGAGAGTGTTTTGTAAAAGCGACGTTGTCGTGGCGGGTTTTTGCTTTTCGTGCCCATCAGACACTACGACAGGGAGTACCATATCAGATACAGTCGCTGCAGGAACAAGCTTGACGTTGGATCGGCTGGTGGTGAGGATGTGCGTTGATGGATGGCTTGAACGAACGCGATTACTGGGAGAGGCGGAGTAGGCATGGCTGCTGAGATCATCGAAAAAACGATCGATTACAAGGAAATATCATGTCAATCATGTGGTTCGAATCTTCTGGTCGAGCCGCAGATGTTGACTGCGATTTGTCCCTACTGCGCGTCCCCGTCGATCATTCAACGGCCACCGTCTGAAAATCTGCCCACGCCGACTTTTACCATCGGCTTTGTGGTGACGCAGGAGCGAGCGATTCAATCCGTTTCGCACTGGATTCAACGTTCCTCTGTATTTGCCAAATCGGCATTTCGTAAGGCAGCACCCGAGCTGACTCGTGGCGTCTATCTCCCCGCGTATTTGTACAACGCGGTGGCAAATTCAGATTACCGCGCTGATATCGGTGAGAACTATACCGAGACTGAGACCTACACGACCACCGATTCAAATGGCAAAACCGTGACACGGACACGGACCGTTGTTAAAACAGAATGGCGTACTTTGCAGGGAAGGCATAATTGTTATGTCCTTGATGTTGTGGTGACCGCATCCAAGGGAGTGACGAACGACGCCTTGGAGGCGATCGAGCCATTTGATCTGCGAGCGTTGCGTCGCTTCACGCCTGCAATCATTTCCGGGTGGCTGGCAGAGGAGCCCTCACGAACTCAGGACGAGTGTTTTCGTTTCGCGCATGGCGAAGCGGTTGAAAAGGTTGGTCAGCAATTGAAAGGGTTCATGCCGGGGGATTCGTACCGTAACCTGCAGTATGAGACAGACGTGGCTCGCGAATCCATCGACTTGGTGCTGTTTCCAATCTGGTCGTTCGCGGTGCGCTACGATGATGCCAAGCCTCCACTTCAAATCCTCGTGAATGGTCAGACGGGACGCGTTGGTGGTAAGGTTCCAATTTCGCCTGTCAAAGTTTCGATTGCGGTTGGTGTCGCGTTGCTCGTTATTGTGATCGGGGCGTTGTTGTTTGGGATGGCGAGGTAATTGACAATGAGTGATTCAAATAGCGACACAGTCTCGGAGGAACTTGATCAGACTGATTGTTCAGCCTGTGGAACGCCGCTTGAACGTGGTGATTTGCGATGCGCCATCTGCGGAAAGTCAGCGCCAGCCCGAAGTAAGAAGCTGGCCGCGACTGAAGTGGTCAAAATTCTCCGTTGCACCGGCTGTGGGGCAGCGGTAGCGTACGATCCCAAAAAGCAGGCTCCCAGTTGCTCTTTTTGTGACAGTGTGGTCGAGATCGAGACGCTGGAAGATCCGATGGAGCAGACAGGAGGTTATTTGCCTTTTACGGTCACGCCGGATGAAGCCAAAGCACAGTTGCAAAAGTGGCTCAGTTCTCTCGGTTGGTTTCGACCGTCCGATTTGAGCACTACCGCACGCGTTCAGGAATTGAAACCGTTGTGGTGGGTCGCGTGGGTTTTTGATGCCGATGCAATGGTCAGTTGGGCGGCAGATTCAAATCATGGAGGTAGACGTTCTGCTTGGGCACCCCATGCAGGCACCACGGAAATTGTGTTTGACGATATTCTCGCATCCGCTTCCCGGGGGTTGTCGGCCGCTGAGGTTGGTGTGCTGACTCGTGGTTATGAATTAGCAACCGCGCAACCAAATCCGGAAGGTGCTGATAACGCAACCGTTGAACAGTTTGATGTGCAGCGATCCCAAGCTCGCAAGGAAGTTGCCCAGGCTTTGGATCAAATGGCTCGGCAGCGTGTACAGCAGAGTGAAATCCCCGGTAGTAAGTTCAGAAAATTGCAGGTTTCTCTGGTCCTGCAAAATCTTGTTACCCGGCGTTTGTCATTTCCTGCTTATGTCATGGCGTATCGCTACAAGGGGCAGTTGTACCGTCTTGTGATCAGCGGGCAGAACAAGAATTTGCTGATGGGGAAAGCACCCTATTCGCAAGCCAAGATCGCGTTGGTTGCCTGCGCCATCGCTGGTGTTTTGGCTTTGGTTGTCTTGTTGATCGCGATGTCTCAGTGATTCTGAGTTAGTGGTGCACTTTGTGAGCAGCGTGTGCTGTCGTCATCCACCCTGGTTGGGATGCACGTCAGGTATCACCAAACGGGTGTGAACGATCAGGTGGCTACCAAAACGCAATTATTGACTCGGCTTAGCACGCCGGCCTGCCGGATCGCGGGGATCAACTGTGCTTTCAGCCCGTCCGTGGGCAAATTGCCCCTCACGACGATTGCCGTATGTTCTATCGAAACTTCGAGCAACCCAGTGTACTGTCCAAGCACGGGGTTGGCCTGCAGCACTGTGCGAATGTTTTCGACAATACGTCGGTCTCGGGAATCACATTCTTGGGTCGTCATGATTTCTCTCCGGATCGTTGCCATGATCGAAGGCAGGCGATTCAGACTGAAGACGGTTAGGTGGGTCCTTGATTTGAACACTCTCGCGGGCACTTTCGCCAAACAATGTGTTCAAATCAAACTGTAGTTTTAGTAGCTCACATTAATAAAAGAGTATCGAGAAAAAAGTATTCTTTGTAATGAAAAGAAAAGAAAAATGGCTGCGGTATTCCACATGTGTCGACTCAGTCAATTGATCAGGCTCTTCCGCCAGCGAAAGGCGGTGAAAGCCACTGGATTCTCGTTTGTGACGCAGGCCTGCAAAGCGGTTGGGGCGTGATCTGTTTTCGTGGGTAGCTGATGCGGCTTGAAGCTTTTCAGGCTTGCTGTGCTATTCCCGCTGTTCAACTCTTGCTTGCGTGGTTTGACGCCACTGTCGCTCGAATTCTCTGCCTCGTTTTCCGATTCCCGCTGCGATGAGCTGCGTGGGCTCGATGTCGTTTTGCAATAACAGGGCGAGGGTTTGGTTCACGACTGCCGAATCGTGTTCTGCCAACGTTTTCGCAAGCACGCGAAGGTCTGGTTTGCCAGATTTCGAGTCCAGTGGCGTCTTGGAAAGCAACTGTTTTGCGTGGTCACGTGGCGAGCGGTAGGTTCCGTCTCCGTCAGTGTCTAGCCAAATTGGCCCGGTGCAACTGAAGGTTTTTGACTCGAAGGCGGGAGAGTCGGGTTGGTAGGGCTTTGCTGTTGGCCAATGCAGTGATTGGATCCCGGCACCCGTAGCGACAGCAGTCAGCCATGCATCATTCGGCAGGTCTTTGGCTGGGATTTTCCATGTGACTGTGGTGGAGAATGGTTGGCCGCTCTTTTGTTTTGAGTTGATTTCAGCGGTGAACTTTGGTTCTCCGTTAATGAATAATTGAACTTTCCGAGGGTGTGACCAGTGCGGCGCCAAGACTTTGGCAGTGACTTCGAGCATGGTAGATTGCCCGTCAGTGGCGTTTTGTTTGACGCTGAACGTGTCTCCCGGACCATGCGAATTTGCCAAGTCAGTGCTCGATCTGACTTCCAATTTCACCAGCAATCCATAGCTCACGATCACGCGACCGTTCAGGAATGCATCCAAGGCCGCGTCGGAATTGATCGAACCTGGGTCGTCATCGTCCGCTTGGATGTACGTCCTGCCTTGCCCAACGATGTATCGAGAGACGTCGTGTGAGTCACTGCAGCCGACGGGGGTTACCCGTAATCCGTGGTTGATCAATCCGCACCAGTCAGTGAATAGCTCCATTGTGTCTGTTTGCACGGCACCAGAGTTGATCAATTCCATGGCATTGAAATTCTGTTGCCAGCCATCGAGATTGTCCCCCGTCAGGCTCAGGTGATGTCGTGGGGAAAATGGACGGAAGCTGGAATGCAGGTCGCGGGCGTGATTCAGGATCGCAACGCGTACGTTGGGTGTTGAATAGATATCTGTAAGCAGTTTTTCCCAGTCGAGTTCGTTGTGATCAGGAGTGCGGCCGCCAGCGACTGCCGGGAAAACATTGAAGTGTCCATGCTTGGTCGTGACTTCATTCCCGATCACTGGCGTGAAATAGCTCGTCACACCGACAGTTGCCGCAATGGGTCGGTAATCAATCTGTTTGTTGTGATCGGTGGCGATGGGGAATTCGATGCCCTCGCCCGCTAACGTTGCCATCCGTTCTTCGATTGTGCAGTCGCCGTGACCCGAGTGAGTGACCGTGTGAACGTGGGTGTCGCAAGATATCCAGTTGTCGGTCGCGACTTGTCTTTCCAGAATCAGTGTGCGTTTAGCTGTTTCGCCCGCGGCGACGTTGATCAATGCAGATGCAGTCGAGTATTCAAATCCCCGGCCCGCAGTGATCCTGTATTCTCCGGGAGCTATCGCGAGATTGGCTTGACCGTTTGCCGTGTAAATGACACCCTCGCGAATCGCTAGCCCATTTCCGGATTTTGTGCCAAGTGGAAGGAGCGTTCCTTGCCGACTGGTGAGTGTGATTCGGCCGGGAATCAGAATGTTTTCCTGATTCATGATTGCAATTTGCAGTGTGGCACTGCTACGCAATTGGACCGGTTCCGCCGAATGAATGATGATTTGTCCAACGCGGATATCATCTGCGGGTGCATTGGTTCTGCAGGTGATGCTGAGTTGATTCTTGCCCTCCTTGAGTGTTCCGACTGGGATCAGGAAATCTGTTCGTAGCTGATTCTCATCTCGTACCAATTGCCCAAGACGCTTGCTGTTAAGTGTGACCGTCCATGATTCTTTGACATCTGACTGCGTGAGCGTGAGTGTGCCCGGCGTGTTGTTGGTTACAGATTCGAATTCGAGATTCAATTCAGGAGCATCTGCCTGTTTTGGGAACGAAGCCCATTCCTGAGGTTCCGTATTCCGCAGGTGAATCAGTTTTGGCTCAACTGAGATTGATAAATTATCTGCAGCCCAAACTGCTGTCCCCCAATTGTCTATTGAGCAGGCGACAGTGAAGTATGCTGCTGCGATCCATGCCGAGCAAACAATCACACATCTCATTTTTGACATTGGAATCATGCTTTCCTCGGCTCGGACGATGTTGTGCATCTTCATGCGTTTTGTTCTCGCTGGGTTTTCGATCGTGTTTTCGTTCGCTGGATTAAAGACTGTACGCAGGCGGTGATCTATTTCGTGGCGAATGTATTCGTTATTGCAACTTGCGCGGACGGATTTGATTGGAAACGCAAGTGAAGCGACAAGTGAAGCGACAACTAGGGCGGCGGGTGGGCATCCATGATGGTTGCGTCCTCGGCGTGATTGAAGCTGTTGGCTGCCAAAAAAACGGATTTCGCTGCATTTTGGTACCGTCAACACCTCAGAGTCATACCCGCCCTAATGCTGACGCCATAAACTCTCTGTCTGTTGTTGGGATCATTTGAACAGTTTCTTACATTACGTTTCTTGCTTCACGACGATTAAAAAGTTGGTTCATGTCTGACAAGCCCAAAATATTCTTAACGCGCGAACTGCCTCCTCAAACGATGGAACTGCTGCAGGAGCAGTCTGTGTTGACGATGAATCATGAGGATCGCTACCTCACCAAGCAAGAAATCATGAATGGCATTCAGGGAGTCGACGGTCTGTTGTGTCTGTTGACGGATGCGATTGACGATGAAATTCTCGCCGTCAATCCGGCGTTGAAAGTGGTGGCTAATTTTGCCGTTGGATTTAACAACATTGACGTCGATGCGGCCACGGCACGGAAAATTCCGGTGACCAATACACCCGGGGTTTTGACGGAGACGACAGCCGATATGGCTTTTGCTCTGCTGTTGGATATCGCACGAAGAGTAGCCGAGGGTGATCGTTTTGTTCGTACCAAGGCGTGGCAGGGATGGGGGCCACTGCAGTTTCTTGGCGCAGATGTCAGTCACTCGACGTTGGGGCTGATTGGCTTGGGGCGGATTGGTAAGTCGATGATTCCACGAGCACGTGGGTTCAGTATGAATGTGCTGTATTGGAATCGGACCCGTTTGACACCCAGTGAGGAGGCTTCGCTTCAGGTTACCTACTGTGAACTGGATGAGTTGTTGCGGCAAGCCGATTTTGTATCGCTGCATGTGGCTCAGAATGATGAAACGCGTTATCTCCTCGGGAAGCGTGAGTTTTCATTGATGAAACCCGAAGCTTTGTTGGTGAACACAGCGAGAGGTCCCATTGTCGATGAGAAGGCGTTGGTTTTGGCGTTGCAATCGGGCCAAATTGCAGGTGCTGGATTGGATGTGTACGAACGGGAACCGTTGTTGGAGCCTGAGTTGTACGAAATGGACAATGTCGTGGTCGCTCCACATCTCGGAAGTGGTACGATTGGCACTCGAACAAAGATGGGAAATATGGCGGCTGAGAATTGCCTTGCTGCCTGCCGTGGACAACTTCCACCGAATTTAGTGAATCCGCAGATTTATGATTGAGACATTTGCTCCCCTGCTGTCACTTGCTCCTATCATCGCAGTCGCGATTTTTCTTGTCGCGTTGCGTTGGCCTGCAGCCAAGGCGATGCCATTGGCCTATCTGACTGCCGTGGTGGTTGCTTTGTTTTTCTGGAAGTTGAGTGCGATGCAGGTGTTTGCTGCTTCTCTCAAAGGGTTAGTGATTACCTGCACATTGCTGTACATCATTTTTGGTGCGATCCTGCTGCTGAATATGTTGGCCGAGAGCGGGGGGCTTACGGTGATTCGGCAGGGCTTCACTAATATCACGCCCGATCGGCGGGTTCAGGTGATCATCGTTGCGTGGTTGTTTGGATCATTCATCGAAGGCTCTGCTGGCTTCGGGACTCCTGCTGCTGTTTGTGTTCCGTTGTTGGTTGCGTTGGGATTCCCTGCCAAATCAGCTGTCATTTCAGGAATGCTGATTCAGTGCACACCGGTTTCCTTTGGGGCTGTTGGAACGCCCATCCTTGTGGGAGTAGGCAATGGATTGAGTGAACAGCAGGATGTGGTGCAGTACGCATCGCAACTTGGTTTGGAAAACTGGGAGCAACTGCTGCCGATGATTGGACTCAGGGTGGCAGCCTTGCACGCTGTCGCAGGTACGATGATTCCACTGATGGTGGTGGCAATCATGACCCGCTTTTTTGGCAAAGAACGCAGCTTTTCACAAGGATTGCAAATTTGGAAGTTTGCGATCTTTGCGTCCTTGTCGATGACCATTCCGTATGTTGCCATCGCAGCAACCCTGGGGCCGGAGTTTCCGTCGCTGCTGGGGTCGTTGGTCGGATTGGCGATTGTTGTTCCCGCTGCAAAGAAAGGATTCTTGTTGCCCGAGAGCGAACCATGGGATTTTGAGGCAAAGAGCAACTGGGAAGAATCGTGGAATGGAACGATTAGCAGTGAACTTCGGGAGGCACCGCCCAACCTTTCTTTGTGGAAGGCATGGTTCCCCTATCTCGTGATCGCTTTGCTGCTGGTTGCTACCCGGTTACCTGCCTTGCAATTAGGGGCACTGATCAAGTCGGTCACGCTGCCCTGGGATAGTTCACTGACACAGGATTTGTTTGGGACGCCCGTCACGATTGAACCTGTCCAGCCTCTGTATCTGCCCGGCAGTGTCTTTTTAGTTGCCTGTCTTGTGACCGTTGTTTTGCACCGTATGAGCAAGGCCGCTGTGGGGCGAGCGGTGAAGCGGTCTGCTCGGATGCTGGTATCTGCATCGGTTGCCTTGCTATTTGCTGTACCGATGGTGCAGGTTTTTTTGAATAGTGAACAGGGTGCAGCTGGGTTAGACAAAATGCCAACCGTGCTTGCAGAGAGCGTGGCGTCGCTTGCGGGCCAAGCGTGGCCAGCCTTCTCTGCGATGATCGGGGGCTTGGGAGCGTTTGTGGCAGGCAGTAACACCATCAGCAACATGACATTTTCATTTTTTCAGTTCGGAGTGGCTGAGCGAATCGGTGCCAATCCAATCTGGGTGGTTGCCCTGCAAGCAGTAGGAGGAGCAGCCGGAAACGTGATTTGTGTTCACAATGTCGTCTCAGCTTGCGCTGTGGTGGGATTGGTTGGACGAGAAGGTGATGTGATACGGATAACAGGCTTCGTCTTTCTGTATTACATTCTTGTGACTGGAATATTAGGCATGTGCCTGGCCTGGACCTGACCAGCCGGCCCCTGTTTTGCTTTCTGAGCCCCTGTTTTGCTTTTTGAAACCCTGTTTTGCTTGTGCAAAACGATTACGACAATCGAGATACCGAATTAATGACCATTGTTGAACCGCTGAATCCCCGTGAACGTTTGCTGATGGGACCCGGGCCAAGCACCGTGCCTCAACGAATTCTTCGTGCCATGAGCGCATCGACGCTCGGGCACCTCGATCCGCAATACATCGGATACATGGATGAGACATGTCAGATGCTGCGGGATGTATTTCAAACCGAAAATGCATTGACCTTTCCTGTCTCAGGGACCGGGATGGCTGGCATGGAAACCATCATCGTCAATTTGGTTGAGCCTGGCGACGAAGTGATCGTTTGCATCAATGGTGTCTTCGGCGGGCGAATGAAAGACAACATGGAGCGTGCCGGTGCAACGGTCCACACTTTGGAAGTGCCTTGGGGTGAGACATTCAGCCAGCAGGCCATCGCAGACGTGGTCGCCAAACATCCCGCCGCCAAGCTGCTTGGAATTGTCCATGCAGAAACATCCACGGGAGCGTTGCAGGATCTCACTGGCATCGCATCGATTGTCCACGATGCTGGAATGCTGTTGGCTGTCGATACGGTGACTTCTCTTGGAGGGCACGATGTCAAAGTCGACGAATGGGGCATCGATGCCATTTACTCGGGAACTCAAAAGTGTTTGTCGTGCCCACCAGGTCTGTCACCCGTCTCTTTTTCGCCACGGGCGATTGAGAAGATGGATGGGCGAAAGACAAAGGTCCAAAGCTGGTATCTCGATGTTTCAATGCTTAAAAATTATTACACCGGTGGCGGTGGGCGTGCCTACCACCACACGGCGCCCATCAACATGGTGTACGCGTTACGCGAAGCGCTGGCGATCGTTCTTGAGGAAGGATTAGAAACCCGAATTGCACGACATCGCGAAATGCATCTGTTATTACGCGAAGGGCTAGAGAACCTGGGTTTGACGTACATTCCCAGTGAGTCACTCTGCACTCTCAATTGCGTATCGGTGCCGGAGGGCGTTGATGAAGCGGCAATTCGCAGTCGCTTGTTGAATGAATACGATATCGAAATTGGTGGCGGACTCGGGGTCTTTGCCGGCAAGGCTTGGCGAATTGGTTTGATGGGGCATGGTGCAAATCGACGGAATGTGGGCACACTACTGGCCGCGTTGAATGACTGTTTGGGCTAGAATCTGCAGCCAGCGAAGGGGCCGGTTGCTGTTGTGTGAATGCTGCTGATCGAATGCTCTCTGCGTTTGATACCAGCTTTGGTACAGAAAGCTGTCAGGCTTCAGGCGAGAAGCAGTTGTGATCAGATGCCACGACTGAAAAGTCGAATGAGTCGTGCTGTGTAGTTGGAACATTGGATTGAACTTTAGTCAGGATTGATGGTGACTTCACTCGACGGACTGGCGTCAATATTTCCGCAGTCACGATTTGTCCGTGATGCGGCGAATCAGGCGGCTTTTGAATCAGATGGGCTGACCGCGTTTAGGGCGAAGCCGCGCGCGATCGTGATTCCAGAGACCGCAGAGGAAGTGATTGCTGCGGTCCGCTGGTGTCATGAAAATTCGGTCCCGTTCGTTGCGCGGGGCAGCGGCACCAGCCTGTCTGGTGGGTCTTTGCCGGTCGCTGATGGGATCGTGATCGCACTGAACCGTATGAATCGTATTCTTGAGATTGACCCAGATGAGCGAATTGCCGTGGTAGAGCCCGGCGTGGTCAATCAACATGTTTCTGATGCGTCCGCAAAACACGGTCTCTATTACGCTCCTGATCCGTCCAGTCAAAGTGTTTGTACGATTGGAGGGAACGTGGCATTCAATTCAGGTGGGGCACATTGTCTTAAATACGGCATGACGTCCAACCATGTGATTGGTTGCAAGGCTGTCTTGGCAACAGGCGAGGTTGTCACGATGGGGGGCCGCAGTGTTGAATCGGTTGGACCCGACTATACGGGGCTGTTCTGTGGCAGCGAGGGGCTGTTCGGGATCGGGCTTGAAATCACGTTGCGTTTATTGCCCAAACCTGAGAAATTCCACACGGTGCTGGTGGGCTATGAGTCTTTGCAGGCTGCGGGCGATGCTGTGTCGGCGGTGATCGATTCGGGGTTGCTGCCAGGAGCACTTGAGATCATGGACGCGTTGGCGATTGAGGCTGCCGAAGCAGCGGTGGCCTGTGGCTATCCGCCCGGTGCAGCGGCTGTCTTGATCGTTGAACTCGAAGGGCCCGCAGAGAAAATTGAATTTGAACGGCAGCAACTTGAGGCGGTGCTGGCGACGACCGGCCATTTCGCAGTGCGAGTTGCGGTGGATGAAGCCGATCGTCTTTCCATTTGGCGAGGTCGCAAATCCGCGTTTTCAGCGGTTGGCCGCTTGAGCCCGGATTTCCTCGTCCAAGATGGCGTCGTGCCTCGCAAGAGACTCGGGGAAGCACTGGTTCGGATTGAACAGCTGTCACGGGACTCCGGCATTCGTGTTGCTAATGTTTTTCATGCCGGGGACGGAAATCTGCATCCGCTGATCATGTTTGATGGGAAGCAGGAGGGCGCGCTTGAAAAAGCGGAAGAGCTGGCTGCAAAATTGCTGCGGTTGTGTATCGAAATGGGAGGCTCAATCACCGGTGAACACGGGGTCGGAGTTGAAAAACGAGACTTCCTGCCAGAGATGTTCGATGAGGCCACCATGCAGATGATGGAGCGTTTGCGTTTGGCATTTGATCCGCGTCTGGTTGCTAATCCGGGGAAAATGTTTCCGGGAACTGAGGCGCCCACTCTTTCTCAGAACGGTTTGCATCCACTCGAAAAAGCAGGGGTGATCAGCCGTGAATGAATCGCTTGCTATACCCCAAAGCCTTGATGAATTGCGGACCCTATTGCGGTCCGAGTCGTCAATATTGGCTGTTGGAAATCAAACCAAAAAACCACTGGCATCTGACGAACAGGCACGACTGGTGTCGCTACGCGAGATCAAGGGAATTCTCGAATACGAACCATCCGAATTTACATTCACAGCATATGCCGGAACCACCATTTCGGAAGTCAACCAAACGCTGCAACAGCGGCAGCAATACCTGCCGTTTGACCCGATGCTGGTTGATGCCGGGGCGACCATTGGCGGATCTGTGGGGGCCGGTTTGTCGGGGCCCGGACGATTTCGGTATGGAGGACTTCGTGATTTTCTGTTGGGTGTGAAGTTTCTCAGCGGCGATGGTGAGGTGATCAATTCTGGCGGCAAGGTGGTCAAGAACGCAGCCGGTTTTGATATGCCCAAGTTATTGGCTGGCAGCATGGGGCGGCTTGGCGTGATGGTCGAAATGACCTTCAAGGTGTTTCCGATGCCAGGTTCTCATCAAACGCTCGCCGTAGCATGTGACTCTTTGGACAGTGCTATGCAGCGAATGTCTGTCGCCGCTGCCTCGCAGTGGGAACTAGATGCAATCGACTACCGGCCTGCATCCAATACCCTGTTCCTGCGACTCGCCGGTCCAGAGAAGGTGAACCAGACCCTTGTGCGGAAAATGATTGAACTTTGGGGGGCTGATGTCACTGAATTGCCAGACGGGGATGCGGTTTGGCAGTCAGTCACCGAACTGAACTGGGCAGAGACTTCTCGGCCGTTAGCAGTCAAGGTGCCTGTTCACCGTTCAGTCGTGGACTCTGTTGTTGCGTTGGCTAGCCAACGTAGCGGTGTTGACTTGCATTTTAGTGCTGCGGGCGCGGTTGCCTGGTTGTTGTGTGAGTCGCAGGACGATGTTGATGAACTGGACCAGGTCCTGTTGGCAAAAGAAGTTGCCGGATTGGTGGTTCGCGGCGACTATCCGCGACCCGGTATTGGATTTTGGCCATGTACGAATATTTCTTTGGCGGTGAAGCAGGCCATGGATCCCGTTTCAAAGTTTCCTTATCTCTTTCATACTTGAAGTCCACTGCATGTTGCATGAAATAGATCCTGAACAGCATGGACCGTTGGGGCCGGAGATGGCGTCTGCGGTGAGTACCTGTGTGCATTGTGGATTTTGCCTTGCCGCATGTCCCACCTACAAGGTTCTGGGGCAGGAAGCCGATTCTCCACGCGGACGCATCGTACTGATGAAAGAAGTGCTGGAGGGAACGCTGCCCTTGGATTCGGCTTTGCCGCATTTGGATCCCTGTCTTGGCTGTTTGGCCTGTGAGCCAGCATGTCCCTCGGGTGTCTCCTACCGCGATTTGATCAGTCCTTTCCGGGCCAATGCTGAGAGGCAACGGACTCGAACGCTTGGTGATCGGTTCAAACGCCTGCTGACCCGCATGACCTTGCCCTACCCCGGACGGTTTCGCATGGCGGCCCGAACAGGCCGCTTTGTCAAACCTTTGGCCCGCTGGTTGCCTCCGACGCTTCGCGTCATGCTCGGTTTGCTGCCTGATCGATTGCCCGCACGACAAACCTGGGACGCTGTCTATCAAGCGGTTGGGACAAAACGTGGGCGAGTCGCATTGCTGACAGGTTGTGCCCAAAGCGTGTTGGAACCAGATATCAATACCGCGACAATCGAGGTGCTAACCAGGAACGGTGTCGAAGTCGTCGTGCCTGAAAAACAAGGGTGCTGCGGTGCTTTGAGCTGGCATGTGGGTGACCTGAATCGTGCCAGAGGCTTTGCAAAGAATAATCTGGTGGCGTTCCCGAATGATGTGGATGCCATTGTCACTAACGCGGCGGGATGTGGCTCGGGCATGCATGAGTATCCTCAGATTCTTAAAGGAACAACGGAAGAATCTGCGGCGAAGGATTTTTCCGGCAGAGTTTGCGATGTATCGGTTTATCTTGCCAAGCTTGGTGACCTCGAACCAATACCGGACCGCGGCCGACCACTGCGCGTTGCCTATCACGATGCTTGTCATCTGTCCAATGCGCAGGGCGTGCGTGCTCAACCCAGAAGCTTGCTGCGTTCCATCCCGGGGGTGGAACTGTGTGAGATCGCTGATGCACATTTGTGTTGTGGTTCTGCAGGAACTTACAACATTGATCAGCCGGAGGTCGCCGATACTCTCGGACGCGAAAAAACTGGCAACATTGTCAGCACTGACGCTGATCTGGTTGCCACTGGAAACATCGGTTGCATGACGCAACTCAAAACACATCTCGAGCAACGCAAGTCTGCCATTTCTGTCAGGCATACCATGCAGGTGTTGCGTGATGCGTACTGCGAAACAGATGACTGACTTTCAAATGTACCCTACTTTGTTCATGAATAGCGGATGGGATTTGTTGCCAAGTTGATTTGAACGCCGGCTATTGCTGGCCAAAAACTGCCAATGCTCTCTATCCAATCTCTCACTCTTGTTGGACGACCTTGCTGATGTCTCTGTCTCACCCTGAATTACTGCAGTTGAAACGATGGAATACACCGACGATTTACAACGGTTGGGAGCAGATCACAAAACGGGATTGTGCAGCAGACGCATTCAATTGCGAGGAAACCTGTGATTTCATGCCTCAGATGGGACCGATGGTCGGGTATGCGGTCACATTGGTGATTGAACCGTCGAACAAATCCCACAAACAGGTTGCCAATGCATGGGAAGATTATCGGCAGTACGTGGCGAGCCAGCCGGGCCCGAAAATCGTGGTGGTTCAGGACAATGACAAGCCGCATGTCATTGGCTCATTCTGGGGAGAAGTCAATAGTAACGTGCACCGTGCATTAGGTTGCGTGGGTACGATCACGGATGGAGCCATTCGCGACGTCGATGAGATGACCAATGCCGGTTTCAAATCGCTTGCCCGCCGACTTTGCGTCGGCCACGCGCACTCCGTCCCCGTGCAATGGAATTGCGAAGTGGAGGTGTTTGGCCGAAGCATTCAGCCAGGACAATTGATCCATGCCGACAAGCATGGATTTTTGGCTGTGACCGAGGCCGAAGAAAGTGAACTGCTGGATGCATCACTGTTCATGGATAACAACGAGTGCGAGACAGTGATTGCAGCGGCAAGAAACTGCGCGGGACTGACGAGCGATGAGGCTGTTCAGCAGATCAATGCGGCCGGCGCGGCATTCGGAGCCGCTACCCGCAAGCGGTTTGGGGCCGACGGCGAATGGTAGCGGTCGCGATGGATTGCATCGCTAACTCTGGCTGCCAAGCATCTCTGGTGCTGGTAATTGCCGGCAGATAAGCGAGCGACCCGCTTGAGACTGTTGGCCTGAGCTACTTGAAGTCAAGCATGCCTATTTGAAGTCAAGCATGCCTATTTGAAGTCAAGCATGAACGTCCCGTTGTCGGCGACGTCAAACAAAGGCTTGCAGTAGCGACCGCATCCTCGGGGACCGCCGGGGCGGTACACAAGTCCCATGGAGATGTTCCAGTTCTCCTCTGCATAGCCACCAGTATTTGTCCCCTCGTAAGGAATCAGATAGGTGGCACCGCTGCTCAAGCTGCAGTGATGATTCAAAGGCAGGTTAAAGCATGCACCGAGCAGTCCGTCCTGGTTGTCGGTCCAGCCGACCATCAGATCGTACTGGCCGTTTCGTGCTAACGGTCTACGGTAAAAGAAGCGGTATTGATCGGTTGGTTTGATGCCGATTTGAGTACTCAGTGGGCTGCCTGTTTCGTCAATGATCGAGGCTGTGGTTGTTTCTTCTCGCACGCCACCCATGAATTGGAATCCGTAGGTGTCGCACTCGCGTGACCGCCAACTGAGCTCTCCACGTAGCTGCAGTGAGTTGCTTTGAAAGTACCAGTCCTGATTCATGTAATCGAGCACGAGGCCGTATTGCACACCGTAATCGACTCGGCGAAAGAAGCCTGCGGTGACAAAGACTTGGTGCCGTGTGTCTGTCGTGAAAGCTGTGCCCGACAAGTTGTTTTGCGTACCTCGAACACCAATTTGAGTCGCAATGTCCAAGCCTAGTAGCTGGTCCATTGATTTTCCGCGGTTGAATCCTTCATAAAATCCAAAGCTACCACTGCCGGTTTGGTCACTGCCGTTTGGGCTGTTGATTGCGATGTGATTCAGAGGACCGGTATGCCCTTGAACGCCTGCAAAGAACTCGTAACGGCACCAATTGAAGCGGATGCGGGGTAGCAGGGTGGGCTCGCTATCACATGGATTGCAGGCATCGCAGCCACAGTCGCCCATGATTTCCATGCCGCAACCATCGCCTTCGACATAAATCTCGGTGGGTTGGTAGATGGCTCCATCGCACTGGTCGCAACCTCTTTCACAGCCTCGGCATCTTGAAAATAGACTTTCGATGCCGCAGCCCACATCCAAAAATCCGCGAGGTTGTTGAATTCCGCACCCAATTTCGGTCACGCAGTCGCCACAATCGCAAACCGGACCGCAGTTGTTCACGTAGGGTCTAATGAAACTGGTTTGCTCAAACGCTTCGACATCAACGGTTTCCACATTGCTGTAGACGAGGTTTTCGTGGCCTTTGCTTGACTGTGTGGCTTGCCGAATGGGAGGCTCGAAGCTTTTTGGATCGGAAGAAGCTACGAAAGTTGTAGAAACTTCTGGGGCTCGCAAGCGATTTCGTGGCGACGCCTGCTTTTGCTGGCTGTTCGTAGCTCGAACTTGGCGGGATCGTGAGCCTTTTTCGGCTGCTACTGTGACTGAGGTCTGTAAAAACGTCGCGAACGCCAAAAAGCTGGCGACGTAGAGCAGTCCAAGTGATCGGTATGACGTTATCATGGTTTTACTTAACAGCGTTTGTGACCGCATGAGGTGTCTTAAGCACACCTCTGAGGAATCCTTCTTCTTAATCCATCGGACCCTGCTAACCCGCATAATGAACAATTCTTGCCCAATCGTTACTTTTTCACACCTGCATCCGGCAGCCCGGATGAGTTGGGATTCCCTCTGTAGCGGTTCTCTTGTGATGTTCGGCCTCATCGTGTCTCTCACGCTGAGCCCTGCTTTTTCACAAGAGGCCGCAAAAGAGAACGCAGAAGAGAACGCAGAGCCGAAAACTTCTCCTGCTTATCCACTTGCAGTGGCTGTCAGCGGAGACGACGTCTATACGGTTGATCTGGATCTGCCAGGTGTGTGGAAAACGAATGATTCCACGAGCCTGTTCGCTGAGGGAACCAAGTTGCTGAGAAAGCCAATGAATCGGCCCCGTTGCGTGGCAATTCATCCGACCAAGGGGATTCTGGTTGGCGATACCGCAACGCGTGAAATCTACTGGATTGAATCTGCTGATGCCGAGCCCACACCTCTAACGGATGGCTATTTGGGAGTGGTCATGGCGTTGGCCGTGAGCCCCGATGGGAAGACCATTTACGCGGGGGATGCAGAAAAGCGAGCCACATTCAAATTGCCTGTGGAAGGGGGAAAGCCCGAACTCGTCGCACGTGTCAATGCCCGCGGCCTGGCATTTGATGCAGATGGAAATCTGTGGGCTGTCACTCCGGATGCAGCAGCTGTCAAACGCATTGATGTCGGCAGCGGAGAAGTCGAGGATGTCGTCACTGGCCGGCCTTTTCAATATCCGAATGGACTCTGCTGGGCTGGTGATCACGGGTACGTCACTGATGGATACGGCAAGTGCATCTGGAAATTTACACCTGATGGAAAGACCGAAAAGTGGCACGAAGGCGAACCACTCGTCGGGCCCGTGGGGATCACCATCACAAAGGACTCGATCTTTGTCGCAGATCCAAAGCAGAAAAATGTCTACGAATTCAATCGTGAATCCAAAGAATTCAAGCCGCGGCTTGCTCCCGCCGAAAAGTGATGCAAGCACTTGATCAAATCGATTTGGAATGCCTCGATGCTTGCACAATGGTGCAAGATCTGTGGTGCAAAATCAGGTTGAGTTTTAACGGAACCCGAATTGAACGTCGCGGCTTCTCGCTGCGGTTGGTATCTGTTGGCTTGTTTTTCAGTCAGTGACAGAAAGTCTGATTGACCGCTCAATGCGTTCAGATGATCAGGGGATGATGTTTGAGCTTGCGGCTGCCTGACAAATGCAGGTTCAGTTGTTATCGGCAGCCTCAACTGCTGGCAATTCTGCTGTCTGCGGCAACTCGGTCTGACATGTCGTAAGGATGAAACGATCGGCCAATCTCTTCGGCCAGTGTTTGCAGATACAGCTTACGGAAACGCGATTCCGTTGTTTCGCTGGTGTGCTGACCAGCCATCGTCGGATATCTGTATTCCTCCAGCGACTTGGTGAAATCGACTTCGCCCGTTGCTACGTCGATCACGGTAATGCTGACGTCAGACGTGCCGCAGTAAAGCGTTGGCCCATCACGTAGGCTGAAGTTGCCGAGTTCAATTCCCACAACTTTATCCGCTTCGACACCCGCTCCCATTTCTGCAAAGTCGAGTGAATCCCAGCCGTTCGTGTCACGCCAATGACTGATCTTGTCATTGCGAACGACCTTGATGTCTTTGATCTCTCTCGCCAGTATTTTACCGACAAACAAGCTGAGCTCGGACGACTTTTGATCGCGTGTATAAGAGCTGCTATCCGAAATAGTGATGATAGCAACGGTTTGGTCTTCGAACCCTTCGTATTCCGGTGGAATCATATCCATGCCGACCGCGTGCATTAGGTTTGAGGCCAGCCCCAAGCAACCGGTTTGCAGCAGAGCACTACCTGAAACCATCGCCATGCAGAGTGCACGTCTGCTGAGTTTGGCTTGGTTGAGCTTGACTGATTCTTCTTTCAACGACATCGATCTGGTTCCTTTGGCACTGCTGTAATGCGATGACTTCGCCTGTTCATACGAAGTTTGTGCCATTGCTTGCCACACTGATTTGGTGGCTTTGCTCGAATCGAAGTTTTTTTCTCTGCAAGCAGCCGGCGGTTTCGTTGGCGTGCGGGTGCAGTTCTCGATGGTCAATTCTGTAAACGCGCGATCCAGTCCAAGAGAGTCACGATAAATACACCTACAGCGGCGATCGTTACCCCATTTTGTATCCGGGGTGAGGGCAAATGACCTCGGCGAGCCACTTGAGCGGCAAGCACGATGATTGCGATACATAGCAATGCCAGCAAAAAACCCCCTGCGTTTGTGTTGATGCTTGCCAGCCAATTGCCTCTGGCAAAATAGGACCAGGAAGTCGTCATCCCACATGCTGGGCAACGAATGCCAGCCAGGACACGCAGAGAACAGGGGGGAAGGCCCAGTTGTTGATGGGTGCCGAGGCCTTGTTGAGCTGGAGAAAGAAGGCCAGCAGTGATGAGTAATGCGAGAGGGACGAGTGCAACAAGCATGGCGGCAAGCCGCAGAACGATGCGGTTGTGTGCGGGCAACCGTGGGGGGCGAGATGGACTTTCACCGCTCTCTGTTTCGTAAACCGTGGTAGTCGGAGCGGGAATGTGTTCTGAACTGGACGTTTCCGTCTGGGAAAGTGGCGAAAAATCGGAGATTTGGGTCGGCAACTCGCCACCGTTCTCGCTTTTTTCCGTTTTGGGAAGAGTTTTTTGGTGTTTTTGATCCGTCTCAGACGCTGTGTCCTGCTCGGCTGATTTTCGTTCCACGAAATGAACTTACTGGTAATCTAGGAGGATTGCGTCACTGCCTAGGGGCAATGGGTTGTTTTTTTGGGTTGGATCGCTGCCTCGGCCGGGCGCGGTGGGCGGCGTTGCAGTCTAAATGGTTCGTCTCGCGTGCCGTTCAGGTCCAAAAAACTGAAAAAGTACCAAAGAATTATCTGCTCGTTTGGCCAAGAGCCGTTGACGGACTTTGATTTGACCCCTAAATTCTCGCTTCGCTCGTGGGAAAAGCCCCGAGCACCCTGTAAACACGGAATGGTCGAGACTGAGATCTGATCTCAGGACAATTCCGGTTCGCAGGGCCCACTGTATCACAACTCTCTCATTGGTCACCCATCTGTGTCTGCCGGAGCAAGCGAAGTAATTCGAATTCGTATGGAAGCGTACGACCACTCTGTTTTAGATCAGAGTGCCCAAGAGATCGTTGATACAGTCAAGCGTACTCATAGCGAGGTGCATGGGCCGATCCCGTTGCCAACGCGAATTGAGCGTTACACGGTTCTGTCTGGGCCGTTCGTGAATAAGAAGTCTCGCCAGCAGTACGAGATCCGTACTCACAAGCGACTGATTGACATTGTCCAGGCTACGGCCAAGACGATTGAAGCGTTAAATAAATTAAGCCTTCCGGCTGGTGTGGACATCAAGATTAAGGCGTCTGCAAGATAGTATCGGTCTGGGAGGACACCCGGGTCTTGTGAGTGATCGCGAGGCGGTTCGGGTAGCGGCACACAAAGTACCAGAGACAGTTTCCGGATGAACGGAAGTCAGTCGATAACCTTGGTGCGGTGCAAGTCTGATTTGGGTCGAGCGGAATCGCTCTCGGTGCATTGAAGATTGCCTGATGTCAGTGGTTCGGCTAGGCGAAACTTGGAATCCAACACGAATGACGGGCGTCCCGGATGAGCGGGGCGAGTTGAAAGTTATGTCACCATCAATCCTCGGCCGCAAAGTCGGGATGACACAGGTTTACTTGGAAGACGGGCGAGCAGTGCCCGTCACGGTTATCCAAGCTGGTCCGTGTCATGTCCTGCAGGTTCGTAGTGAAGATCGCGATGGCTACCAGGCCGTTCAGTTGGGTTTCGAGGATAAGCCGCGTCGTTTGGCCAGTCGCAGTGAGCGAGGTCATGTCGCAAAGCTCGATAGTAAGCGTTCGAAGAAAATCGCTGCTTCTGGAGTTGAGTTGGTTGCGAAGGCCGACTGTGAGCCGCAGAAATTCATTCGTGAGTT